>Ga0209096_1000408_pt1 | contig 60020 bp, 38 predicted proteins | sample AD_UKC034_MetaG_FD_184407 | JGI IMG/M metagenome (GOLD analysis project Ga0209096, IMG submission 184407) | Active sludge microbial communities of municipal wastewater-treating anaerobic digesters from USA - AD_UKC034_MetaG (SPAdes) (version 2) | ecosystem: Engineered > Bioreactor > Anaerobic >...
GACACCGGGGTCGGAAGGCTCCGCCGCCGAGGCGTCAGCTGCCACGACCGTGATCACAGGTGGGTCATTGTCAGCGATTGTGACTGTCGCGGTACTCGAGCTCCCGGGCGTATACCCTGCTCCCGCACGCAGCGTCAGCACCACGGTCTCAGGTCCCTCGACCAGGGTGTCGTCGATGGGATCGACCCTCTTATCGGCCGTCGCCGCACCCGCCAGGAACTTCACACTGGCCAGCAAGGGCGTGTAGTCCACGCCTGAAGTGGCGCTGCCGCCGACTTCGAAGTTGACCGTCAGCTCCGCAGTTGTCGGGCCGGTCCGGGTGAACCGGAAGACACCGGGGTCGGAAGGCTCCGCCGCCGAGGCGTCAGCTGCCACGACCGTGATCACAGGTGGGTCATTGTCAGCGATTGTGACTGTCGCGGTACTCGAGCTCCCGGGCGTATACCCTGCTCCCGCAAGCAGCGTCAGCACCACGGTCTCAGGTCCCTCGACCAGGGTGTCGTCGATTGGCTCCACCCTCCTAACGATCGTCGCCGCACCCGCCGGGAACGTCACACTGATCAGCAGGGTCGTGTAGTCCACGCCTGAAGTTGCACTGCCCGCGACTTGGTAGTTGACCGTCAGCGCTGCAGTCGTCGGGCCGGTCCGGCTGAACTGAAACACCCCAGCGTCTGCAGGCTCCGCCGCCGAGGTGTCAGCTGCCACGACCGTGATCACAGGTGGGTCATTGTCAGCGATTGTGACTGTCGCGGTACTCGAGCTCCCGGGCGTATACCCTGCTCCCGCAAGCAGCGTCAGCACCACGGTCTCAGGTCCCTCGACCAGGGTGTCGTCGATTGGCTCCACCCTCCTAACGATCGTCGCCGCACCCGCCGGGAACGTCACACTGATCAGCAGGGTCGTGTAGTCCACGCCTGAAGTTGCACTGCCCGCGACTTGGTAGTTGACCGTCAGCGCTGCAGTCGTCGGGCCGGTCCGGCTGAACTGAAACACCCCAGCGTCTGCAGGCTCCGCCGCCGAGGCGTCGCTCGCAACGACTGAGACCTCCGGGCTTTCTCGCCTTCCGCCGATACCGATCGCTCCGATGGAGAGGTCAATCCCGGCGGGCAAGTCGAACTCATATTCGATGTAAGCAATTCTTGTCCAATCCGGTGTGCCGATCACTGCCAACCCGTCAAGCCCGAGTATCAAGTCTGGCTCGGGCGAGAGCGCACCACGGCCGGGCCAAGACACGGTCGTTGTCCAGAAGTCTCCGTCCATATCCATAATCGTGAACTTCAGTGACAGTTCCAGATCATGTGTGAGACCCAGCACGACGAGGCCGATCTCATCAAGACAGTTGATGGTGGGCGCAGCGTACCGGAGCTTTAGCGCGCCATACACTTCCGGCCCAGTCTCACATTGCAATCCGCGGTCAGTCGAGAAGAAGCCGCTTCCACGACCCTGAAGGGCGAAGACACTCCGACGCATCACCAAGCCAGGGTTGGCTGGGGTGACGAACTCAGACGCACCTGGCGCCGTGATTCCTTCGTAATATCCATCCGAGAAATCATCGAGCACAACTACCAACGGGTCGTCATCTGTGATGGTGATCTCAGCGGAGCCTGACACAGGGTCTACAGCGTAGCCCGATCCCGGAACCACCGTTACAGACACAGTCTCAGGACACTCTCCGATGTCGTCGTCAAGTACACTTAGCGTCTTGCTGAGCGTTGCAGCGCCGGCCGGAAATGTGACAGTGTTCCCAACACTCACGTAGTCCACGCCCGCGGTTGCCGTTCCTCCAAGTGCGATGTTCACGGTCAAGGAGGCAGATGTGGAGCCCGTTCGCGTGAACTCCAGTCCGCCTGAGGCGGTTCCTTCTGGTAGCGAAGTCGCGGCCGCCCTCACTGAAATGACGGCCTGGGGGATTGGCGCGGCCTCACCGTACAGGCGGATGTTGTCGAGGTTGTAATCGACAGTGGCTTGCCCGCTGGCCCCGGATCCCGTGTTCTTCGTGTGAAGGCGGGTGACGCCTAACCGGGTCGTCTCAGCGGGGAACGACATCACGGTCTGACCGTTGGACAACAGTTCATCGCCGGTCTCCCGGTTGGTGACCCTGCTGACCAACTGGTGCGTGACCGGGTCGTAGCGAAGAACACAGTGATACCACACACCGCTCTGCCACGCCGGCGTATAGATGCTGTTGGAGCCCCAGGGCCCCGTGTAGTTGCCACCATCGGCCTCTCCCATGCTCAAGCCTGCGTGGTACGGGTAGAGCGTTCGCTGATCCATCAGACCGATATCAATCCCGGCCGACCAGTCGTTCGCGTTGATTCGCTGATCCCACTCGAGGCACCACGCCTTGTTGGCATTGAACGTTGGCAGGTCAATGTAGGCGTAGGTGCCCTCAGTGTTGACCTGGACTCCGTGGAATGTTCCCGTGGAGGGGTCCCATCCCAGTTTCGCGGCATCATTGCTGGTCCATCCCGGGGCAGTCGAGAAGTCTTCGCTGTAGACCAAGCCGCCACAGGATCCGTTGGTTCCGATCATGTAGAGTGCGGCCGCATCCTCGGCGGTCAACGCCCGGTTGTACAGGCGCACCTCATCGATAAGGCCCTTGAAGCCGCCGGCGATGAACGGCTGGTTGTAGCGGGCGCCGATGTAGAGGGGTTCATCGGAAACGCGAAGCGTCGAGAACGGGTTGCTGCCGGAAGCCGTCAACGTGCCGTCCACGTAGATCCGAGTCGCCCCGTCCTGGAACACCTCGACCACGTGATGCCAAGCCGGTAGCGTCAAAACGGGGCCGTCAAGAAGGTACTCGGAGGCGCCGCCGCTGTACTCGAAGACGATCCTCTTGTCGTTCGACTCGGTGCGGCTGCCAAGCCGCATTCCGTAATCACACGCGCGGGCTCCGTACACTGCACCTTTTGAGATGACATGGGCGGCGTCGTATCCGTTGTAGGCCGAATAGTCGGCCGGCAGCTGTATCCAAGCCGACATCGAGACATTCTCGAGCTTGAGACCCGGGGCATTGGGCACGACGAAGTAGCCATTCCCGTCAAACGCGGCCGCCATTCCGAAAACGCCAGGCTGAAATGCGATCGTCCCGTGTGGGGTTCCATGGTGACCGTTGCCGCTGGCGTCCGCGCCATCGGCGTCAAGGCGATAGTGGGCAACCAGTCCATCCTCGATCGAGGGCCGAAGCACCATCGAGGGCGAGGCCAGGACGGCGCCGTTTCCGGAGATCAGTTTGGTTCTGCCCGAGCCGTCGGGCCGCATGACCCAGATGTCGGTTGAGGCGTCATGGGTTGAGGTGAACAGCAGGAACTGATTATCTGGGGTCCAGGCGGGACCGTGATCATCCGAGGTCCAGTCCTCCGTGAGATTCACAATCTCAGAGCCGTCGACGTTCATGATCACAATGTCGGTATCGCCTCGTTCGGTGTGGCGTCCGAAGACCGCGGCGATCTTGGCTCCGTTGGGCGCCCATCGGGGCAGATTGTAGTACGTCTGTTCAGGCCGACTGGTGATTTTGCTTTTCGCACCGGTATTGAGGTTCCAAATGTACAGGTCGCTGGTGTAGCCTCCGCCAAGGGCCCAATCGGCCCCCACAAGCCTGTCCCCCGAGGGCGACCAGCTCACCATGTCGATGCCGTAGCCCAGGTCGGTTTTCCCAGTACCGTCGAAGTTGAAGGCAAAGACGTTGCCGTAGACCTGTTGGCAGGCTATGCGGCCACCATCCGCCGAGACGGCCACATCCACCAGATGACCTGTCCCGTCGCTGATGCGTCGGAGGTCAGAACCGTCCGGTCTGACCGCGTAGACCTGCGATTGGCCAGCGTAGTCGCCCGCGAAGACAATCCACTGGCCGTCGGGTGTCCAGCAGGCGGTGTACACAGTCTGGACCATGCCGGGGTCGAGGGGCACGGGCGTCGGGGACCGTGTCGAGGTGTCGAACACCCAGAGGGTTTGGTCGCCGTAGCGGACGTAGGCGATTCTGCCGCTCGGCAGGGTCTGCGCGGCAGCAGGTGCAGCAAGGGCCGGCGGCAGCAGCAGGGCGCAAAGCAGGCTGCGGAGACGTCTCCCCCGCGAGCATTGCGAATGGTGGCGGCCGGAGATCCTGTCTCCGGCGGGTTCGAGTGACGGCGCACACGGGCACCCTGACGGAATTTGCGTTGTCTTCATAGTGATCGGTACCGCATTTGCTACGCGACCACCGGGGGAGTCCTTACAAGAAACACGGTCGCGACGCAGAAGACTGGGCCCGAGACAAGACTTCATCCGGCACCCACCCGCGGGATCTGTTACAGACGCATGATGTTATGCACACCGTATGCGGCTGTACACTTCTTCTCGATTTCCTGCCGGAGGGCTGCGCTCTAACCGTCGTCTACGACGGGCATCAAAAGCTTGGGGTTGCATCACTCTCCGTCTCTCAACTCTTGGTGCTGGAACCTAGCACGAAGAGGATACTCAGTGGAATCTCAACGACTTGTGATGCCGGGGATGACCAGTGTCCCGTCTTACACGATCTCCACAAAACGCATCGAGTATTCAGAGACTAGCCCCTCTGTGTTCCTGGGCGGAATGGTCCGGCTGAAGCGGTTGCGGAAGGCCTTGCGGAGCGCGGGTGGTCTGACTTGGCGGCCAAGACGGGTCGGGGAGGCGATCTGCGTGGTTCTCCCGGGCTTCCTTTGCCTCGGCGGCTCGACGCCGCCCGATGCCGGCTGGCAAAGACGCACAACCGCCCCTCCCCGAACGCAAGTATCTCGGAGAAGGGCGGTTGGCGTTCTTGGCCTCGTTGAGAGCGCCCGCTATTCCTCAACCACAGCCCGGTAGAACCGTTTCGGTTGATTCGCTGATTCCATGTCGATCCAGACCTTTGGACTCTCGTTCAAGGTGAGGGTCGTCAGGGTCTTCCAGCTCTCGCCGATGGCGGTGATGTACTCAATTCGGTACTTGGTACCAATCGGACCACCGAGGATCACACCGGCAAACATGTCCAAGTCGAGAACCGACACTTGGGTGCAGTTCGTCACCGAACCGTACGCATTGCTGACCACCACGCAATACGTTCCACCGTTGGCGGCCGTTGCGCTCGAGATGGCCAGTGTCGGTCCGGTCGCCGGCAGCGTGGCGCCATTGAACGACCACTCGAAGCTGAGGGGTTGAGTACCGCAGATCCTCGGCGACAACTCGACCGAGCCAGCAGGCAGGACCCTGGCCAACGGCATCGGAGCCAGGAGGATTGGCGCGGCCTCACCGTACAGGCGGATGTTGTCGAGGTTGTAATCGACAGTGGCTTGCCCGCTGGCCCCGGATCCCGTGTTCTTCGTGTGAAGGCGGGTGACGCCTAACCGGGTCGTCTCAGCGGGGAACGACATCACGGTCTGACCGTTGGACAACAGTTCATCGCCGGTCTCCCGGTTGGTGACCCTGCTGACCAACTGGTGCGTGACCGGGTCGTAGCGAAGAACACAGTGATACCACACACCGCTCTGCCACGCCGGCGTATAGATGCTGTTGGAGCCCCAGGGCCCCGTGTAGTTGCCACCATCGGCCTCTCCCATGCTCAAGCCTGCGTGGTACGGGTAGAGCGTTCGCTGATCCATCAGACCGATATCAATCCCGGCCGACCAGTCGTTCGCGTTGATTCGCTGATCCCACTCGAGGCACCACGCCTTGTTGGCATTGAACGTTGGCAGGTCAATGTAGGCGTAGGTGCCCTCAGTGTTGACCTGGACTCCGTGGAATGTTCCCGTGGAGGGGTCCCATCCCAGTTTCGCGGCATCATTGCTGGTCCATCCCGGGGCAGTCGAGAAGTCTTCGCTGTAGACCAAGCCGCCACAGGATCCGTTGGTTCCGATCATGTAGAGTGCGGCCGCATCCTCGGCGGTCAACGCCCGGTTGTACAGGCGCACCTCATCGATAAGGCCCTTGAAGCCGCCGGCGATGAACGGCTGGTTGTAGCGGGCGCCGATGTAGAGGGGTTCATCGGAAACGCGAAGCGTCGAGAACGGGTTGCTGCCGGAAGCCGTCAACGTGCCGTCCACGTAGATCCGAGTCGCCCCGTCCTGGAACACCTCGACCACGTGATGCCAAGCCGGTAGCGTCAAAACGGGGCCGTCAAGAAGGTACTCGGAGGCGCCGCCGCTGTACTCGAAGACGATCCTCTTGTCGTTCGACTCGGTGCGGCTGCCAAGCCGCATTCCGTAATCACACGCGCGGGCTCCGTACACTGCACCTTTTGAGATGACATGGGCGGCGTCGTATCCGTTGTAGGCCGAATAGTCGGCCGGCAGCTGTATCCAAGCCGACATCGAGACATTCTCGAGCTTGAGACCCGGGGCATTGGGCACGACGAAGTAGCCATTCCCGTCAAACGCGGCCGCCATTCCGAAAACGCCAGGCTGAAATGCGATCGTCCCGTGTGGGGTTCCATGGTGACCGTTGCCGCTGGCGTCCGCGCCATCGGCGTCAAGGCGATAGTGGGCAACCAGTCCATCCTCGATCGAGGGCCGAAGCACCATCGAGGGCGAGGCCAGGACGGCGCCGTTTCCGGAGATCAGTTTGGTTCTGCCCGAGCCGTCGGGCCGCATGACCCAGATGTCGGTTGAGGCGTCATGGGTTGAGGTGAACAGCAGGAACTGATTATCTGGGGTCCAGGCGGGACCGTGATCATCCGAGGTCCAGTCCTCCGTGAGATTCACAATCTCAGAGCCGTCGACGTTCATGATCACAATGTCGGTATCGCCTCGTTCGGTGTGGCGTCCGAAGACCGCGGCGATCTTGGCTCCGTTGGGCGCCCATCGGGGCAGATTGTAGTACGTCTGTTCAGGCCGACTGGTGATTTTGCTTTTCGCACCGGTATTGAGGTTCCAAATGTACAGGTCGCTGGTGTAGCCTCCGCCAAGGGCCCAATCGGCCCCCACAAGCCTGTCCCCCGAGGGCGACCAGCTCACCATGTCGATGCCGTAGCCCAGGTCGGTTTTCCCAGTACCGTCGAAGTTGAAGGCAAAGACGTTGCCGTAGACCTGTTGGCAGGCTATGCGGCCACCATCCGCCGAGACGGCCACATCCACCAGATGACCTGTCCCGTCGCTGATGCGTCGGAGGTCAGAACCGTCCGGTCTGACCGCGTAGACCTGCGATTGGCCAGCGTAGTCGCCCGCGAAGACAATCCACTGGCCGTCGGGTGTCCAGCAGGCGGTGTACACAGTCTGGACCATGCCGGGGTCGAGGGGCACGGGCGTCGGGGACCGTGTCGAGGTGTCGAACACCCAGAGGGTTTGGTCGCCGTAGCGGACGTAGGCGATTCTGCCGCTCGGCAGGGTCTGCGCGGCAGCAGGTGCAGCAAGGGCCGGCGGCAGCAGCAGGGCGCAAAGCAGGCTGCGGAGACGTCTCCCCCGCGAGCATTGCGAATGGTGGCGGCCGGAGATCCTGTCTCCGGCGGGTTCGAGTGACGGCGCACACGGGCACCCTGACGGAATTTGCGTTGTCTTCATAGTGATCGGTACCGCATTTGCTACGCGATCACTGGAGGATTCCTTACAAGTGTTCCGTCACGTCACTGTGGAGAGTTCAGGTGCGGCGAGAAGCCCGTCGAACCGCACGAACGCACGAGGTTGAAAAGCGGTGCCCGGGCACCGCACTCGTGTGCCTGGCAGGTGCCAGCCCTATCGGGGTGAGAGGTCCCCGACGGGGAGATGGCGACAACCGAAGCTGAAGGCTAAGGCGGAACCGTAAGGAACCGACTGAAAGAGCCGGAAGCGAACCTTCGACCGTAGGAACACGAACTGGCAGTGAGGCGGGCGACCGGGGGCGAGCAGGCTAGTACAAGCGAAGCCCAAGAGTCATCGACGGCGCACGTAGAGCCAGACGGCACGAGGGGAAAGGGTTGGCACTGACCCAGGGAGACCCCGGGGCTGAGAGGCCTTGGGGAGTCAGCAGAGGCCATAGTAGCGAAGAAGCCCGGCGAAAGTCGGGCGGGAGCCAAGGGCCGAAGGACGGAAGCGCAGAGCTCAATGAGAACCTGAACGAGCGGGGAGAACGAAGTCCGAAACAGCAGGGCGCGACAACTGCGGTCACGACCCTGGTCTGGCAAAACCGAGGCCCCGGCGGAGAAGCCGCCGTCCAAGCCCTGGGAGCGGACCCCCCCCCTGCCGATTGCGGAACTCACGACAGAAAGCGATGCACGAAGCACTGATGGAAGCAGTGGTCAGCCCGGAGAATGCCACCGCAGCCTGGCAAGCGGTCAAACGCAATGCCGGGGCGCCTGGAATCGATGGAATGACCACGGGCCAGTTGCGCGACCATGTCCGCAAGCACTGGGGGAGCATCCGCGCCAAGTTGCTGGAGGGGACGTACGTTCCCAGCCCGGTACGGCGGGTGGAAATTCCCAAGCCCAACGGCGGGGTCCGCCTGTTGGGGATACCGACGGTGGTGGACCGATGGGTGCAGCAAATGCTCTTGCAGGTGCTGCAACCGCTGATCGATCCCACCTTCAGTCCCCACAGTTACGGATTTCGACCGGGACGGAGTGCACGGGACGCGGTGCGCGCGGCGCAGACCTACGTTCAAGGGGGCAAAGGCTGGGTGGTGGACATGGACATCACAAAGTTCTTTGACCACGTAAACCACGACATCCTGATGACGCGGATCGGAAAGACGATTCGCGACAAACGGGTGTTGCGATTGATTGGACGATATCTGCGGGCGGGTGTGATGATCGAAGGGGTGGTGCAGGAGAGCGAGGAGGGGACGCCGCAAGGGGGGCCACTCTCCCCGTTCTTGGCCAACATCTACCTGGACGCGCTGGACCAGGAACTGGAAAGGCGCGGCTTGGCGTTCTGCCGGTACGCGGACGACTGTAACGTGTATGTGGGCAGTCCCCGGGCAGCAGAACGGGTGTTGGAGAGTCTCACGCACTGGATCCAGGAGCACCTGCGGTTGGAGGTCAACGCGACGAAGAGTGGGATCGGGCGGCCCTGGGAGCGGAAGTTTCTGGGGTTCACGATCAACCCGCGAGGGGCGATCGAAGTATCCGCCAAGAGTGTGGAACGGTTCCGGGAGAAAGTCCGGGAGATGTGGCGCAGCTGCCAGAGTCTGAGCAGTACTCAGCTTCGAGACCGCTGGCGCGCTTATGTTCGAGGGTGGTGGGCCTACTACGGCCTGGCCGAGGACCGCCGCAACATCCTGCGACTGGAAGGCTGGATCCGCCGACACATCCGGGCCTGCTTTTGGGAGCGGTGGCACACCGCGCGGGGTCGGTTGCGAAAGCTACGAGCCTTGGGGTTGTCAGGCCGCCTGTTAAAGGCGGCTCAGAGCAGCCGGGGCACGTGGCGGATTGCAGCCAGCCCCAGCCTGCATACGGCGTTGAGCAACACGGTGTTGCGACGCTGGGGTTTTGTGATGCCCTCAGAGCTTGCGACCGCCATGTAGCAAGGTCGCACCGTTCAACCGCCGGATGCGGAAAACCGCACGTCCGGTGGTGTGGGAGGGTGCCGGGGCGCAATCCCCGGCACCCGACCCGATCAAGACGCTATCGCGTTCGAGAAGCCAGCAGCGCGGGCATGAGCCTTCGGAGGGCGCTTCGCCTAAAGCGCAGCCGCCTGGGATCGCTGACCAGGCCAGCTGCGGGTCGCCGCCTACGGCGCCCCCAGGGCTGGGCCCGGTTCTTTTAGCTCTGCGCATTAACGGCCTGAAGTCGGGGCGACCTGCTATTCGCTGAGAACCGCGTTTGCGTGCGAGCCTACGGCCTTGGAGTAAACGGCGCGGTCGTACACTGGACCCAGCTCCTTCGAGTCGCGTGTGGCGGTGGCGCGAGGGTCGTCCGTCTGGATCTTGCAGAGGCAGCGTCGTTTGTGGTCGAGACCCCAGAGGGTGCCGCCGCCAAACGCCAGCCGTATGTAGTGCCCGGGGTACGGGCCCCTCGCCATCCCGGCCTCAACGGTTCCCTTGCGGAGGGCGACATCCCGGTCAATCGCGTAGAGCCCCTTGGTCCGGCTCGAGATCCAGAACCAGTTGCCGTCCCATGCCAGAGCGCGGATCTCCGGATCACGGCTTTCCAGGGACCTTGGGACCCGCAGCGTCTGGATGTCCAGCGCATGGAGGCACCAGCGAGCATTGCTGATGTCGACTTCGGTGAACCAGAGGTACTGGCCGTCATACACGCAGTCGTTGGGCCAGTCGATGGGCCTGGAGGTGTTGGGCGGTTCGAGCTTCAGCAGGAGCCGATCAGGTCTCGCCGTCACGTCGTGGAGGCAGCCCGGCCAGTGGGTCAGGCCCAGGAGGCGGTCCCCACATTGGGCGAATGCCTGCAAGCGGGTGTTGATGGGAACGCTATGGGTGAGCCAAGCCGACGATGGCCGCACTGGATCGATGGGGAGGAACCTGTTGTCATCGAAGCCATCACTCGCAAGGGCCCAGAGGGTTTCCTGGCGGAAGCTGATATCTTTAATATCCATGTCTCTGTACAGGATCCTGGCCACCACATCGCCGGGACCGAACACGGTCTTGGGCAGCCGGGCCAATAGCGGCTGTCGGCGGGCAAGTCCCGTCTCGAGCCGGACAGTGGCAAAATCGGCCTTTTCGATCGTCAGCGGTCCCCGGGGGCTTTGGGTGAGGCAGAACGCGCCGCTCGAAGCCGTGGTCGCCAGCGAGATGCCCGAGGCGTCCCGGATCAGGGCGTCCTTCACGGGCCACTCGCTGACGTCTTCGATGACACGGCCCACGAGGGCATACGGTGAATCGAGGGCGCTGATCGTGACCCTTTCGATTCGCAGTTCCCCCCTGGACGTTCCGAAGCCCTGGGACGTCTGCGCGCCGCAGAGGAATCGTAGATGCCACTGCGGGAGGCTGCTCAGGTCCAGGACCTCGAACTGATCCAGTCGATCCGCATTGGGCCAGATCACGGCAGCGTTCACCGCGGGAAGGAAGTCGGCTCGGACTGTCGCCGGCGCAATCTGATTCGTGTGCCACATGAGGGCGTCGTAATCGTCGACGAGCCGCCCTCCGGTCAGTTCTTGGATATGGATGGGATCGCCCCCTGCAGAGACCACCGCTCCTATCGCCCCGCCGTAGCTCTCCCCTGAGAGGGTCACTTGGAGTCGGCAGGGTCCGAGGGGCCGGAAATCGTGTCGGAGATCGACCCACACAGCTTCGCTGCACGCGAGACCCTCGTCATGTTCGACCCTGGCGTTGAGGACCAATGCGCCGCCGACGGTCCTGACGTCGTGGACCCGATTACCTTTGGCGGGGTCGGTTCCCCGGCTGAAGTGGTTCGAGTCCCAGTGGTTGGTGTCGAGTTCGTGGGCATCGAACTCCTCGGCGAACAGGATGCGTTCCGGTTTCGGGCCGACACTCTTGGCCACGAGGATGGCCGCGCCGCAGAGCAGTGCGAAGAGGGCGAACCGGGCTGCGACGCGCCAGCGCCTCGAACGGGTTCGCGCCCTCCGGACCGAGTCGCCCTGCCGCAGCAGTTCGAGGTCGGAGAGCATCGCCTGGGCGTCCGGATAGCGACGGGCCGGATCGGGCTCGCACGCGCGGGTGATGATCTCGTTGAGTTCGATCAGCTCGCTGCGCTGGGGGAGGTCATCGAGATGGCTTGGCGGGCTGGGGAAGGCCATGCGGTCCTTGCCCATGGCCATTTCGTACAGGCACTTACCCAAGCCATAGATGTCAGCGCGGACACTGCCCGGTCCTTCGGGGGGAATGAACCCTTCCGTGCCGACGAAGCTGCGGGCGTCATCGCTTCGGGCGACGAGGCCGACGTCAGCAAGCTTCGGCACGCCGCCTACGAAGATGATGTTTGAGGGTTTGATGTCGCGGTGGACAAGTCCCTGGTCGTGCAGGAAACGGAGCGCATCGGCCAGGGAAGCACCAATCGCGACGCACTCCGGAACCGGCAGACGCCCGTGGCCTCGGATCCGCGATTCCAGCGTCAGGGGCTTGTAGCCGTCCGGCGCCGGTGTCGCCGATCTTCCTCCCGGGTCACTCGTGGCCGTGGAGGCCGGGCTGCCGGGTGGATCCGCGGCTGGGGCAGGAACCTCAGGGGGACCCGTGTTCGCATTGTCCGCCAGCTCCATCACGTAGTAGAAATAGCCGGCATCGTCGTTGCGCCCGACCTGGAGGATGTCGACGAGTCCCTCGTGCTTCCGGGAGATGGGCTCGAAGTGTTTCAGCCCGCTGAATTCGCGCTCGTAGGGCCTGGGGTCCGCGAAACTGGCGCGCCGGATGATCTTGGCGGCGCGCAAGGTGCCCATGGCGCTCCGGGCCAGCCAGACCTCGCCGTAGCTCCCCTGCCCGATCCGTTCGAGCAACTCGTGGTCCGGGATGACCGGCGGCGCGGTGCTGGGGGGCAGATCAGCCATGCGTGGTTGCTCTTGTGGTCGAGGATGCGGCCACTGTCTGTCGTCGCCTGATCCAACGCTCGACGAGTTGCTTCAGGATCTTCCGGCGAAGATCGTAATCGGCCTCGGCCGAAATGACAACATACTCGTGCGGGTCGCGGGCGGCGGCGGGGGCTGATCGTGGCGAGCGCATGGCGGGGAAGAACAGTCTCTCAAATGCCGCTCTCTTCAAGGCGTTTGACCTCCTGCCGGATCTGGTTGCGAATCCGGTGGTTGACCACATGCACCATGGTCATACTCAGGCCGAGGGTCTCGGCCACCTTCCGGGCGGGCTGATGCTGGAGGGAAGAGAGCTCGAACGCCTGAAAGTGCTTGGGGCGCACCCGCTGCTTGACGGTGCGAATTGCAGCGTCCAGAAGGTTCTGATGCCATTCGGCCTCCCACACCGCCTCGATCCGGGCGGAGGCGGGATCGGGGATTTGCTCGATCGAATCCGCTCCGAGGGTGGCATGGGTGCGCCCCTCGGCCCCCGACTCGTGGTGCTGTTTGCGGAGGTGATCGAGGATGCGCCACCGGGTGGTGTGCAGGAGCCAACCGCGGAATGAACCGCGTGCCGGGTCGTACTTGAACTCCTGAATGCGGCGGGCAACGTTGATGACAGTCTCCTGAACGACGTCCTGTGCCTCAGTGTGGGAGAGGCCGGCTTTGATCGCAGCGTTGTAGATCAGCTTCCAGTAGGTGTCGAAGAAGTCCTTCCAGGACGTGTCGTCACCCAGGTCGCGCAACCGGCTGAGCAGGCTGCGCCGGGTGGCCAGCGCGCTCTCGGCTCCCACCGTGGGTCTGGTCCTGCCAGTGTCTTCCTTGGGTTTCGATCCCATCAATAGTCAATACGTTGATCCGATGCCCCCACTTACGCGAGAGCGAAGAACAGGGCGCCTTCGTGGCGAAACGGAGACTCCGGGGATGGCGTGAACCGGCCGGTCTTCTCGGCGGCGACGGTTCCACGGCACAGCGCGATGCAACCGCAACCGAACGCACCCGCCGAGAAGATCGCCCGCGTGGCAGGCAGCACAGCGAATCGCCGAACACGGCGGAGGGCCAAGAGAAATGACGCGGATCCACCCCACTCCAGAGTCCTCGACTTTTGAGATATGGGGTCAACAGGTCAAGTGTGATCCCTGCTGTTCCAAGCCTCCCCACCTTCCGTCGAGGACTCTACATTAGCGAGGCGCGGAAGAGAGGGTGGGCAAGAAAGGCAGGAAGGCTTCATGGGATCGCAGACTTCGTTAGGTCTGAGGCGGCGCCTCGCTAATTCTCCGCGCTCAGCAGCCTCAGGGTCAGACCCGCAAAGCCGGTGACCGGCGTGGGTGGGCCTGCTGGCAGGGATTCCCGCGGAGCACGCGAGATCAGCGTTGTCAAATGTGGTGCACCCGGACTTGATGACCCCCGAGACGGGTGAACCTGAAGTCTGGGTCAGCACGAGGATTCCGATCCATCCCCTCCGTCCAGCGGCTTACGGCAGTTCTTTGGTCTCAAGTCGCCAGATGTTCCACGCGCCACCGCGGTTTGAGACGAAGTAGATGTGCCTGCCATCCGGAGACCAAGTCGGGCATGTGTCCTCGGATCCATTCGTCGTCAGTTGGGTCGCCTTGGTGCCATCGGACTTCATCACCCAAATGTCGTAGTTGTGATTCCGGTTCCGGTCCAGGCCGAACGAGGATGCGTAGGCCACGTGCATTCCATCCGGGGACCAGGCAGGTCGCACGTCATCGAAATCGCCCGTCGTCATTTGCGTCTGCTCCGCACCGTCGCCGCGCATGACCCAGACCTTGTTCCAACCGGTCTTGCCGTCTATTCGCGCAAACGCGATCATCGCACCATCTGGCGTCCAGAACGGATTGAAGCCATAGCGGAACTGAGTGGGCAGCGTGCCGTCGAGTTCCGAGATCCAAATCTGCTGCTCATGAGGCTTCGCGTTCGGGCTGAGCCGCGCGAAGACGAGCCTTTGTTGGCCTTCAGCGCGACAGACGCAGATTTCATGGTCCGCGTACATCGAAGTTGTGATGCGGGTGATACCGGTTCCGGTGGGCGGCTCGAACCTCACGCGCCACAATGAGAACTTCTCGCCGTCCCGGTTGCTCGCGAAGTATACATACTTGCCGTCACGCGTGAACGACGGGTCCTTGTCGATGAATGCGCTGTCCGTAATGGTCGTGGTACCTTTGCCGGGAACGGCTATGGCCTTCAAGGTGCCCTTCAGGCTAAAACTCAGCCTCGCCGTATTGCACGGGATCGCGCACTCGCCCTCGAACCGGTGCTTGCCAGCCACAGGTCCCCAGAATCGCGAAGCAGGCTTGCGCGTCCCGACGTCATCGAACCGCTGGAACACGGGCTCCAACTCCGAGTAAACAAGGTACTTGCCATCCGGAGACATCGTCAGGGATGTTATCGCTCCCAAGTACTTCTGGAGCAGTTCTTTGAGCACCTCTGTAGCTGTCGGAGGAATGGTCTTCTCGATATCGTCCCAGTCCAAGCGGAGGATCAAATCCCGCAACTGTGTGGCTGGGACCCCCATGGTGCTGGCAAACTCCTCCAGGTCGATGGGCCGGTTTTCCGTCATTTGCGTACAGGACGCGACCGTCGGCGAATCCTCCGCAGGATTCAACATGGCCCGTGTCTTGCGCACACCCAGTGCGGCGCCGGTCGGAAGCACAATTACCTCAATACCCGGCACGTCCGCGTCCTCAGCCTTCTGCAGTTTGAAGTCAATACTCGATTTCTCCTGGGTGAAATGCTCGACGATCTTGGCAGGCCGCCGCGTGTGATTCGGCGGCATTTCGTATCCGTCCAACTCGATTTCAACCTTCACTGATCTCAGCTCTGATTCGTCCACCCTGACGAACGCTATCGTGATGTCACAGGGCGTCTTCTCCTTGCGACTTTCACCATCGACGAATACCGAGGCGCCGGCAGGATCACTCGTGATGTGCAGGGTCTTTCGCTCCGGCTCAAGTCTGAATCGAACCTCAGGGGGCACAGACGATTCGCTCATCGAGAGTCTTGCCTCGGCGGGCTTCCAGCCGGTCTTTCTCGCAGCGACCGTGTAAACCCTCCCAGCCTGCTGTGTATCCATGACGGGGAGTGATAATACAAGCGGTGATGCAGGCCCGCATTCACCCCGTGGTTCATCGTCGACCAGAACCTGGGTGGCCGCCACACTCGAGTACACACCGATCTTCTTCTCGGCACTCTGGAGTTGGAAGAGGATGGTGGTATCGTGATCCTGCCTCGTGAGAAATCGCTGCTGCGGAAGATAACCCTGCTTGGACACTTCCACGGTGACAGCGCTCGTTTTGGGCTTCAGAACCTGCTTTGTGATCGGTGTCGGGCCGCTGAACAGCACTCTCCCCTGCTCTGTGACCGTGACGATCGCACCAGTAGGGTCAGACACGAACGACACTCGGATGCTCGCGCCGTGAATCACCCCGACGAACGCAAGAGTGACAACGCAGTACTTGTACATGTGATCTCCTTCCGGGTTTCGAATCACGGTGTCTCAGAAGACAATGTTCACCGCTCAACAATACGCAGGATCCAAGGGTGATCTTGCGTAGCGAGCGCAGTTTCTGTCGTATACTTTGGTATGATGCCCGACAGCGCCTGGTCGTGTTCGGAGGAGGTGATGGTGTCTGGAAGTGCTGCTCGGCTCGCGCCATCGAGGGAAAGAAACTCTTGCCAGCGGGGTGTCGGCCATTGTGGAATTGTCTGTGTTCAGCGAGGCGCGCCTCAGACCCAACGAAGTCGCCAGGCTCATGAAGCCTCTGTCGTCCCTTTCCACCGGTGCCCGCGCCTCGCGATTGTGGAGTCCTCGCCGGAAGGGAGGGAGGCGCTGGGACGAAGGGGGCCGACGCGTGACATGATCACCGTGGCTTTCAAAGGGCGAGGACTCCAGCCATGACTGGGGAACCGTCCGACGACAGTCTGACGGCGGGGAGTCTGCCGGTCTCGTCGTTCTCGGACGTGACGGCGGCGCTGGTGGCGGGGCGGCACTTGATGCCGCCGCATCGGCCGGGGTTGCTGGCGCGGATGGATCCGTTCGAGATCATCCGACTGCTGGGCACGGGGGGCATGGGAGTGGTTTACCTGGCGCGGGATCCCCGCAACGGCGCCGAGTTGGCCCTGAAGACGCTGCGGCCCGAGTACGCCGGGGTGCGCCGGATCGTCGGCCGGTTCCTGCTCGAAGCTGGTCATCTCCAAAAGCTGAAGCACCCGAGCCTGGTGCCAGTGCTCGAGATCGTCGAGCGGGACGGGGCTGCGTGCTTCGTGATGCCACACTATGCGGCGGGCAGCCTGGCGCAGCGGATGCGGGAGAAATCAGGGCTCGATCCGGAGCGCGCGCTGCGCATCGTCACTGACGTTGCCGAGGCGCTCGCGTTCATCCATCGGAAGGGGTTGATCCACCGGGACGTGAAGCCGGGCAACATCCTGTTCGACGCGGACGGCCGGGCGGTGCTGGCGGACTTCGGACTGGCGCGGACGTTGTTCAATGACGCGACGCTCGATGTCGAGCGGGTTTCGTACGAGGGAACGGCTGCCTACATGTCGCCGGCGGCGGCGGCGGGCGAGGTCGAGGACACCCGGTGCGACATCTACGGACTGGGCGCGGTGCTGTACCAGATGCTGGCGGGCCGCCCGCCGTACGAGGGGGCGACCGCGGCCGAAATCCGGGGTCGGGTGCTGGCGGGACCGCCGCCGCGGATTGCGCAGGTCAATCCCAAGGCGCACAAGGATCTGACCCGGGTGGCGGAATGGGCGATGGCGCGTGAACACCGGGATCGCTACGCCAACGTCGCCGATCTGCTGGCGGACCTGAGGCGGATCGGGGAAGGCCGTGTGCCGTTGGGGCCGCATGGGTTCCGCTTCGAGTGGCGCTCGGGCGTCGAGTGGCTCGAGCGCCAGCCGCGCTGGCGGCTGGCGGCTGCGGGAGCGCTCGTTCTTGGTATTGCCGCCTTTCTGCTGTGGCCGGAGCGCGGGCTGGTGACCGTGCAGACGTTCTCGTCACCGTCCATCGCCCTCTGGACAGACGCGCGGGCCGGCGATTGGAACGGCGACGACCGGGCCGACCTCATGATCATCAGGAATGACACCCTGCTCGCGTTCTCCTACGAGGGACGGCAACTGTGCGCGGGAGCGCTTTCGCAGGCCGGTATCTGGAATGCCCACATGGAACACGTCGAGGACGTGAACGGGGACGGTTTTGTGGACGCCTGGGTCTCCTGGGAAACCTCGGGAACCAACCTGCACCTCGCCCCGGTTAAAGATGGCATGTTTCGGCTGAAGCAGTTTGATGCAGTGGGCCACCCGGAGCATCCGAAGAACCGCAGCATCGCCTCCAGTCTGCGTCCCGGGGTGCTCGTCCGAAACGAGATCGGGGTGCCCACGAGGGTTGTGGCCCGTCTGCTCACCGCCTACGGCGGCGCGCCGCGCGGGATCGCCTGCTACGATTTCGCCACCACCCGGCTTCTCTGGCAGTACCTGACCGGTCCCGCGGTGAAGGACGTCCAGCTCCTGGAACGTGAGAAAGGGATGCCACGCGACCTGTTCTTCGGCAGCGCCGCTCCCAGCAACAACAACATTGCGCCTGACGGCTCGGATGACCGCCATTCATATGTGTTCGCCGTGTCCCACGACGGCCAACTGCTGTGGCGAACGCACATGACCGGCGAGTGCGCGGGCACCAGTCTCGTGGCCGTGGACATCAGCGGCGACGGCGCCAAGGACCTCGTGGCATGGACGCATGTCAGCGAACATCCGGGAGAAGCAGACCCCGCGGACGTGGGCCGGGTTCACGCCTTTGACCTCTCGGGCCGCGAGCTCTGCCGCCACGCCGCGGGCGCGAATTTGTGGGCTCAGAACGCCGTGCTGGACCTGGACGGGGATGGCCAGGACGAGCTGGTCTTCGTCGATCAAGAGGGAGATCTGCACGTGTTGGGTCGGGACCTGAAGCGGCTGCGGAAAGTGAACATCATTCCGAAGCGGTACAATCATGTCCGTTGGCAGACGGTCGCCTCGGCGAAGATGACCGCGTCGGGCGGTCCGCAGATTGTGTTGTTGTGCAGCCAGCACGACACGATTCGCAGGGAGAACCTCGCGGGCGATCCCACCAAGCCGGATGACGTGGTCGATACCTACGACACGCAGGTACTCGTCTTGAACGCCCAACTCGAGATCATCGGGTCGCGCATGATCTGCCGCTATAGCCGGAAAGAGGCGCATGGCGAGGTGCTCGTCGCCGACGCTGATGGCGACGGGCTCGACGAGCTGTTCCTGCTGACGGACCATGTCGAGGTGCTGAAGGTGAAGTAGTCGCTTGGGGTATGAGCGAGGATACTGGGGAGGGCGGATACGGGTTTCAGACGACGGATTGGACGCAAGTGCGGGCGGCCGGCGGGGTCGATGGCGAGGTGCGTCAGCGGGCGTTGGCGGCGGTGTTTGCGACCTACCGCAGACCGTTGCTGGCGCATCTGTGCGGGACGTTCCGAGTGGGCGAGGACCAGGCGGCGGATTGGCTCCAGGATTTCGTCCATCAGAAGGTGCTGCTGGCCAATCTGCTGCGGTGTGCCGACCGCGCGCGGGGCAGGTTCCGCACTTTCCTGCTCACCAGCCTCGACCGTTTTGTGCTCGATCACCTGCGGCGGACCCGGGCCCAGCGCCGGATGCCCGCGCGCGGCTTTGTCCCGCTGCACGAGGTCAGCGAGGAGGCGATCGCCCAGCAAGCGGAGGCGGGGGCGGCGGCGATGGCCTGCGCATGGGCCAAGGCGCTGGTCGAAGAAACGCTCCGGCGGATGGAAGCCGAGTGCGCGAATAAGAAATGTCCCCGGCGCTGGGAAGTGTTCAAGGCGCACGTGCTGGACCCCCTGTATCACGGGGCGGAGAGCCTGCCTTACGCGGTTCTGGTCCAGCGGTTTGGGCTGCGGTCCCCGGCCGAGGCATCGAACACATTCAACACGGGGGTGCGCATGTTCGAGCGATTGCTGCGGCAGGTTGTCCGGGAGTACGCAGGCCCGGAGGCCGACGTGGCCGAGGAGCTTCGTCAGTTGCGTCGGGACCTGGGATGGCGGGGATGAGGCCGACAGGGCAATCGGCGGGAATCGCGCGACGCAGGAAGTGGCCGCGCTTTTCGTAGACACCATTGGTGTTCGATATGACCAGCGACACGCCAGACTCGGATGCGGGGCATCTCTCGGATCTGCTCGGGCTCGAGCCCGGGGAGCGCCGGGTGTGGCGGCCCGAGGATCTCGGGGCGGTCTTTGCCCACCAGATGGCGGCGCCGGTGGTGTTCGATCTGGGGGGAGCGGACGCACCGACGGCCAGGGTTCTGCGGTTGCTGGTCGAGGCGCAGGGGCTGCTGATCAAGAGCTTCGGCGACCTGTTCCGGCATCCGTGTCCGCCGCTCGAATTGCTCCGGCTGACCAAGGACTTCGCGAAGGCGAACCGCGATCATCCGGAAGCCGTGCTGCCCGTCGAGGTTGCGAACGCGCTCTACTACGCCAGCATCGCCGCCGCCCTCGTCCGCCGCGGGACGCGGATCACCCGGCTCAGTGACGCGGCGTTGCGGAGGGGATTCGCCTGCGTGTCCGCCCAACCGTGGGTGGACGCCCCGATGAGAAAGTTGCTCGAGCAGGCAGTGGACAAGCTGAAGGACGATGCATCGAGAAAGGCATGAACCGTTCCGCGGAGCGGCGCCGCTCCGCGCGGGCGCCAGCCTTCGGAGCGCGCTTCGTCCGAAGCGCAGCCGCCCGTGGCGGACCGCGTTCGCTCGGCGCACTGGCGTACCGGCGCACTGACAGTCGTCGCCGCAGGGTTGCGCCGGACTTGAGGGCGTGGTATGCCATGAAGCCGATGGGTGTTCCGATCCGTGGCGAGGCGTCGCGAAGGAGGGGACGCCTGGAGCAAGAGAAACCGAGACTTGACCTGTTGACCGCGGATTGTATGAGTCGAGGACCTTAGCCCGAAATCTCACAAGAGAACCGGTGCCGGGATTCGCGGGCTTTAGCCGGCATAGGATGAAACTCGAGTTATTCGCTTCGCAGTCTTCCGCCAAAGCCATGAAGTATGCCGGCTAGCGCGCCGATGAAACTCCGTCTTGTCTTTCATCCCGGAATCCGGAGACGCCGCCTGGTGCTGGTGAGCGCCTTGGCGGCCGCCTTCGGCCTCAGTGCCAACGCCCAGTCCGTCCTTTTCTCGGATGACTTCGACACGGACACGTCGGCCCAGTGGTCGGTCTATGACGGGTCCGGGAGCAGTCCGCACCTTGCGGATTACACGATTCAGTTCGCCTTCGATTACGGGGCGCAACTGTTCACGGCCCACGGCGTCACCGGCTTGATTCCGCCGGCGCCGAACTGCGCGGGCGGCACCACACGGGGGCTGAAGGTCACGGTCAACAAGAACGACAACACCCCCGCCATCGCCGCGGTCTGCGCGTACGCGAAGGCCAGGACCTTCAGCGGCAACCACGCTCTCCGGTTCGACCTGTGGATCAACTACTGCGGGGCAGGGGGCGGCGGCAACGGGTCGACGGAGTACGCCATCTTCGGCATCAACCACGCCGGCACCCGCGTCAACTGGGCCAACACCGCGTTGACCGACAGCGACGGCGTTTGGTACGCCGTGACCGGCGAAGGCGGCGCCTCGATCGATTACCGTGCCTACGAAGGGCTGGTGCACGCCGCGCCCAACCATCTTCAGGGGGCCGACGCCGCTTTTCTGGACCGGAACGGCGACGGGTTGACCGAGTTCGAGGTCAACGCCACCCAGCCGGAAACATACCCCCTCCAGGCGATGTTCCCCGCGCCCGAGTACGAAACCCCGGGCATGCCCGGCAAGCGCTGGGTCCAAGTCGAGATCGCCCAGCGCGACGGCCACGTCCTCTGGAAGATCAACGGGTTCGTCATCGCGGAACGACCGAACACCTCCGGGTTCGACAGCGGCACGATCATGCTCGGCACCATGGACATCTTCTCGTCCATCGCCAGCCCCAGGGAGGACAACTTCGTGATCTTCGACAACGTCCGCGTTGTGGCCCTGGACGCCGAGCCGCCGCCGGTCGCCGTCCGCGTCGAGGCGAGCGATCCCCTGGCGGCGGAACCGGCCGACGAAGGCGCGTTCACGTTCACGCGGGAGAGCGCCGATCTGAGCCAGCCCCTCGAGGTGCCGTTCCGCCTGAGTGGCACCGCCCATCCCGGCACGGATTACCAGTCTGACCTCCTCGGCCAGGGCAAGGTCACCATCCCCGCTGACGAGACCTCCGTTACGGTTCCGGTGGTGCCCATGGATGATCTCATCGGCGAACCGATCGAGACGGTCCTGGTCACGCTTACGGGCAATCCCGCCTGCGACATGCGCCTGGGCATTGCCGCCGAGGTCCAGATCGCCGACGACGCGGATATCCCGGCCGTCGAGCTGAGGGTCGTGGATGGTTACGCGTACGAGCGATTGACCGAGGACCCGATCGTTTTCGAGCTGACGCGCACCGGCAACTCCGACACGGAGCTGACGGTCCATCTCGAGTCGGGCGGCAACGCCGCCTCGGGTGCCGACTTCACTCCGGCGATCGAGACCGCGGTTCTGCCCGCGGGCGAGATCGCGGTGCGCGTGGCCCTGCAGCCCGCGGACGACGCCGAGGTCGAAGGCCCGGAGTCCCTCCGCCTCACGATCGTCCCCGGCGACGGTTATGTTGTGGGCCCAGTCGCCGCCGCCGAGGGCGTCATCCTCGACGACGACTTCGCGGCCTGCCCGATCCTGTTCAGCGACACGTTCGACGTGGATACGCTCTCGGGGTGGGAGATCCGGTTCGGGGCGAACAATGGGATTGAGGATTACGTTGCGCAATCCGGCTATGATTACGGCGCCGACGGGATCGTCCCGGCGCCGCACGGCGACGGATCGACGCTGGGTCTGAAACTCACGGTCAACAAGCTGGAACCAACGGCCCTCGGTGCAGCGGGGGTGAACCTCTATCCCAGGTATCGTTCTTTCAGCGGCGATTTCGCGGTTCGCTTCGACATGTTCCTGAGTTTCGATGTCAACTCGGCCTACAGCACCGAGCACGCGACGTTCGGGATCCATCACTCGGGCGCGTTCACCAACCGGCATGCGTCAGCCGGCAGCGACGGCGTCTGGTTCGCCGTCGAGACCGACGGCAGCGCGAGCGACGGCGGGCGCAGTTACACGAGCTACCTGGGTGGCGCCACGCCGGGCGCGGTGCCGAGCTTCATCCCGAAGCCCGCCAGCGACTTCGCCGCATACTATACGGCGCCCCCGTATCTCGCCGCCGGCGCCGCCTCCGGCCAGTGGGTCGACGTCGAGATCCGCCAGGAGGACGGCGCCGTGGTTCTCACCCTGAACGGCGTCGAGGTCTTCCGGCGCACGGACACGGCGCGATTCAGCTCGGGCAACCTGATGCTCGGGTACATGGACACGTTCAACTCGATCGGCACGGACTTGAACTACGTTCTCTACGACAACCTGCGCGTCGTCGACCTCGACACCACACCCCCACCGGCGCCGACGATCGAGAGCCTCGTTCTCAAGGGCGAGACAGTCCTCCTGACCTTCACCGCAGCCGACGGCGAGGCGACTCAGTTCACGGTGGTCGGGGCCCCCCAGGCCTCCGGTCCCTGGTCCAACGAACCGCTGGCAACCATCATCAGTTACGGCGACCACCGCTTTGCAGCCACGATCCCCGGACCGCTGGCCATCCAGCGGTACTATCGCATCCACTGCCCGGACTCCCGATTCGCCAGTCCGTGGGTGAGAAACCCGGGCCAGGGTCTTCGACATTGACATCATGAAATCCGATGCCCGCATTTACGTGGCCGGCCATCGCGGCTTGGTCGGGAGCGCCCTGTGGCGCGAGCTCGAACGCCAGGGCTGCACCGGTTTGATCGGCCGGACGCATGCCGAGCTCGACCTCCTCGAGGCCGCCGCCGTCCGACGGTTCTTCGCCGAGACGAAGCCCGAGTACCTCTTCGTGGCCGCTGCGCGGGTCGGAGGCATTCAGGCGAATCGGGATCAGCCGGCTGAGTTTCTCTACGAGAACCTGATGATCGAGTGCCACCTGATCCACGAGGCGTGGCGTGCGGGCGTGCGGAAGCTGCTGTTCCTCGGCAGCTCCTGCATCTACCCGAAGCTCGCTCCCCAGCCGATCCAGGAGAGCCACCTCCTCACCGGGCCGCTCGAGCCCACCAACGAGGCGTATGCGGTCGCCAAGATCGCCGGCATCAAGCTTTGCCAGGCCTACCGCCGGCAGCACGGCTGCCGTTTCATCAGTGCCATGCCCACCAACCTCTACGGGCCCAACGACAACTACGATCCGGAGACCTCCCACGTGCTCCCGGCACTCCTCCGCCGGTTTCACGAGGCCCGGGTGCGGGGCGATCGCGTGGTCACGTGTTGGGGCACCGGGACGCCGCGCCGGGAGTTCCTCCACGCGGACGATCTGGCCCGCGCCTGCATCCACCTCATGCGGGAGTATGACGGCGAGGAGATCGTGAACATCGGGTCGGGCAGCGACCTCACCATCCGCGAGCTGGCGGAAGCCGTGGCGCGGGCGGTGGGCTACACCGGCGAGATCCGCTGGGACCCGACCCACCCGGACGGCACCCCGCGCAAACTCCTCGACAGCTCGAAGCTCGCAGCCATGGGCTGGAAACCACAAATCGACCTCGAAACCGGCCTCCGCGATGCCTACGCGGACTTCCTCCGCCTCGAAAGCGGCGGCACCGCGCCACGGTGAGCCGCCGTCAGTGCGTCAGTGCGTCGGCGCGCTGTCCCCAGCGCGCCGCAGCGAAGCCGGTTCGCCGACGTCTCTCGCCGAGGACGGACGACCGATGGCCGAGGCTTGACCGGCGGCGAGCCACCTGCCAGAGATTGAGCCATGAGCAAACTGTCGACCCTTGTTCTCCTCGCCGGGTTCGCCGCCGGTTCTGCCTGGGCGAAGGACATCACCTTCCGCAAGATCACGCTCACTCCGCACTTCTGGGCCGAAGGCGCTGCTGCCGGCGACTTCAATCGCGACGGCCGCCAGGACGTCGTTTACGGCCCATTCTGGTGGGCTGGTCCGGAGTTCACCCAACGCCACGAGTACCGGACACCCACCGCCACCTCGTTCAAGCGCAAGCAATCCGACGGCAGCGAGGAACAGGTGCCCGGGTATGAAGGCGCCCTCGGCTCGAACAACGCCTACTCGGACAATTTCTTCACCTGGACCGGCGACTTCAATCACGACGGCTGGATCGACATCCTGCTGATCGGCCTGCCGGGGGAGCCCACGTGGTGGTTCGAGAATCCTCGGGGTACGGCCGGGCTCTGGACCCGCCACGTGGTTCTCGATGTCACCGACAACGAATCGCCCATGTTCACCCAGTTCGTTGGCGATCCCGCCCCCGAGCTCGTCTGCAACTCGAAAGGTTTCTTCGGCTATGCGGTTCATGATCCGGCGCATCCGGAGCGGCCGTGGACGTTTCATCCCGTCACCCCGAACAAGAACTACCACAAGTACAACCACGGGGTGGGGGTTGGGGACGTGAACGGCGACGGCCGGCTTGATCTGCTCGAGAAGGACGGCTGGTGGGAGCAACCCGCCTCGCTCGAAGGCGACCCGGTCTGGAAACACCATCCCTTCACCTTCTGTCCGCCGCCTCCCGAGGCCGGCGTCCCCGTCGGCGGCGCCCAGATGTACGCTTACGACGTCAACGGCGACGGCCGGAACGATGTGATCACCGCCTATGCCGCCCACGGGTACCGGCTGGCGTGGTTCGAGCAGACCCGCGACGGCGCCGCGATCAGCTTCCAGCCCCACCTTGTGATCGGCAAGACCCCCCAGGAGAACCGGCATGGCGTGGCGTTCTCTCAAGTGCACGCCATCGACCTCGTCGACATGGACGGGGACGGTCTCAAGGATCTGATCGCCGGCAAGCGGTTCTGGGCCCACGGGCCCCAGGGCGACCCCGAACCCAACGCCCCGGCTGTCCTCTACTGGTTTCGACTCGTGCGCGGCCCTGGCAATACGGCGGAGTACATCCCCCACCTCATCGACAACAACTCCGGTGTTGGGACCCAGGTCATGGCCGTGGACGTCTCGGGCGACCGTCGGCCGGATGTGGTCGTGGGGAACAAGAAAGGCGGTTACGTCTTCGTGCAGGAAGACGCGAAAGGCCCGCGATAGCGTTGCGATAAAAGCCGGCGAGGGATGGTCCCCGCACAGATTCGGGGCGGATCACCGATTGGGAAGGGGCAGAACCGGCTTCGCGGGGAGGGCAATCTGCGCTCCGTCCTGAATCAGCGAGGGATGATCTCCGCGCAGATTCGGGGCGGATCACCGATTGGGGAGGGGCAGAACCGGCTCCGCGGGGAGGGCAATCTGCGCTCCGTCCTGAATCGGCGAGGGACGATCCCCACACAGATTCGGGGCGGATCACCGATTGGGGAGGGGCACAACCGGCTTCGCGGGGAGGGCAATCTGCGCTCCGTCCTGAATCAGCGAGGGACGATCCCCGCACAGATTCGGGGCGGATCACCGATCGGGGAGGGCGGCAGAGCCGGCTTCGCGGGGAGGGCAATCTGTGCTCCGCCCTGAATCGGCGAGGGGAAGTTCCGCACAGATTCGGGAGTGGACTCCTCGGTTGACAGTGGTGGCGAGGCCCCGTCACACTCGGGCCATTGGCAGCAAGCGATGGGTATGCAAGTCGTGATTTTGTGTGGGGGATTGGGCACGCGTCTGCGCGAGGAGACCGAGTTCCGGCCCAAGCCGATGATGCCGCTCGGCAACCGGCCGATCTTGTGGCACATCATGAAGACCTATGCCACGCACGGGCACAAGGACTTCATCCTCTGTCTGGGCTACAAGGGCGAGGTCATCAGGGATTTCTTTCGGAACTACCAATGGAACCTGAGCGACGTGACGCTGCGGTTGGGGCGTCAGCCCAAGATCACGTACTTGAGCGGCCACGATGAGGAGGACTGGACCGTGACGCTGCTGGATACGGGGCAGCTGACGATGACCGGGGGCCGGCTCAAGCGCGCGCTGCCGCACGTGCGGGACGAGGAGTTCCTGCTGACGTACGGGGACGGGCTGACGACGAGCGACATCAACGCCTCGATTGCGTTTCACCGGCGCCACGGCAAGACGGTCACGGTGACCGCTGTCCAGCCGGCGGGGCGTTTTGGCGATCTGACGCTGAACGGCACCGCGGTGGGCGCGTTCAAGGAGAAGCCCAAGCAGCAGGCGGCCTACGTCAGCGGCGGTTTCTTTGTGATGAACCGGCGCATCGGGGCCTACCTCGAGGGCGACCCGACGGTTCTCGAGCAAGAACCGATGACGCGGTTGTGCGCCGAGGGCGAGGTCGAGGCCTTTCTGCACGAGGGATTCTGGCAGTGCATGGACACGTACCGGGAGTGGCAGATCCTGAACGACCTATGGTCCTCAGGGCAGGCGCCTTGGAAGATCTGGTGACGGAACCGTTGACCGCCTGCTCATGTCCACCGCGACTCCATCAACGCCGACGGGACTCCGCGTGTTTGCGGACCTTTATCGTGGGCGGCGGGTGCTGGTGACCGGCCACACGGGGTTCAAGGGGTCCTGGCTTTGTGCATGGCTCCTGCGCCTGGGCGCCAAGGTGACAGGCTACAGTCTGGATCCGCCGACGGATCCGAACGTCTTCACCCAGCTGAACCTGGCCTCCCACGTGACGCATCATCGCGGCGATCTCCTGGATCGGGCGCGTCTGGCGTCGGTCGTGCGCGAGGCGGAGCCGGAGTTTGTCTTTCATCTCGCGGCGCAGGCTGTTGTGCGGGAGTCGTATGCCACTCCCGTCGAGACGTTCGCCGTCAATGTGCAAGGGACGGTGCACCTGCTCGACGCGCTGCGAGCCCTCACCCGCCCCTGTGCCGTGGTCTGCGTCACGAGCGACAAGTGCTACGAGAACCGCCACTGGAATTTCGGTTACCGCGAGGACGATGCCCTCGGGGGGCATGATCCTTACAGCGCGAGCAAGGGGGCTGCCGAGATTGCGATTGCCTCGTTTCGCCGCTCGTTCTTCGCCCGCCACCCGGTCCGCATCGCCAGCGCGCGGGCCGGCAATGTGATTGGCGGCGGCGATTGGGCCAGGGACCGGATCGTGCCGGATTGTGTCCGGGCGTTGCAGGCCGGGCAGGCCATCCAGGTGCGGAACCCGCAGGCGACCCGGCCCTGGCAGCACGTGCTCGAACCGCTCTCCGGCTATCTCTGGCTTGGCGCCCTGCTGTTCCGTCCCGATCTCGCTCCCGGTCCGGCGGAGGCTCTGACCGGGCCGTTCAACTTCGGCCCGGGTCCCGAGGCGAACCGGACGGTGGCGGATCTTGTCCAGGAGTTTCTGGGCCACTGGCCGGGTCGCTGGGAGGATCGGAGCGATCCGAACGCGCCGCATGAGGCGGCGCTGCTGCAGCTCTCGATCGACAAGGCGCGCGCGTTGTTGCGGTGGGCACCCGTCTGGACGTTCGCGTCGGCGGTGGCCCAGACCGCCTGTTGGTATCGCGAGACCGCGACCCTGTCCGGCGATCCCACCGGCCTGACGTCGCGGCAGATTGCCGCCTACGAATCGGCGGCGGCTGAAGCGCGGCTGCCGTGGACGCTGACGTGGGGTGTGCCGGTGGGACTTCCTGCTCATGAGTGATCCTTCCGAGTTGCGTCGCGACATCCTCGAACGCGTGCGCGCGTTTCACGCTGCCCGGCCGGTGCGTCCGTTTCGACCGGGCGAGGACTGGGTGCGGTATGCCGGGCGCCATTATGATGAGGCCGAGCTGGTGCATCTGGTGGACGCCTCCCTGGACTTCTGGCTCACGGCGGGCCGGTACGCCGAGGAGTTCGAGAGCGGGCTTGCGGAGTTTCTCGGGGTGGACAACGTGCTCCTGGTGAATTCGGGGTCCTCGGCCAATCTGGTTGCGTTGTCGACCCTGACCTCGCCCCGGCTGAAGGACCGCCGCATCCAACCGGGCGATGAAGTCATCACGGTGGCGGCGGGTTTCCCGACGACCGTCAATCCGATTCTGCAGAATGGAGCAGTCCCGGTCTTTGTCGATGTCGAGCTGGGGGCGTATGTGCCGACGGTGGACCGGATCGAGGCGGCGCTGAGTGCGAGGACCAAGGCGGTCATGATCGCGCACACGATGGGCGTGCCGTTTCCCGTGGCCGAGGTCCGGGCGTTGTGCGACCAGCGCGGTTTGTGGCTGATCGAGGACAACTGCGACGCCTTGGGCAGCCGGTATGACGGCCGACTGACCGCGACGTTCGGCGATCTGGCCACGTTCAGTTTCTATCCGGCCCACCACATCACGATGGGTGAGGGGGGCGCGGTGGCAACGGGGGACGAGGACCTGGCGCGGATCGCGCGGAGTTTCCGCGACTGGGGCCGGGATTGCTACTGTGCGGCAGGGGAGAACAACACGTGCGGCAAGCGGTTTGGCCAGCAGTTTGGCACGCTCCCGCACGGGTACGATCACAAGTACGTCTACAGCCACATCGGGTACAACCTGAAGGTGACGGACATGCAGGCGGCGGTGGGCGTCGCCCAGCTCCGCAAGGTGCCCGCGTTCCTCGAGGCGCGCCGGCGGAATCATGCGGCCCTTCACGCCGGGCTCGAGCGGCATGCCGCCCATTTCATTCTCCATCGCGCGCCGCCGAAGGCGGATCCCGCATGGTTCGGCTACGTCCTGACGGTTCGTCCCGAGGCGCCGTTTGCGCGGTCGGACATTGTCCAGGCGCTCGAGGCGGCGCGGATCGAGACCCGGAACCTGTTTTGCGGCAATCTGCTGCGGCATCCGGCCTACGCCGGCATTCCGCACCGCGTTGCCGGCTCGCTGGCCCACAGCGATCACGTCACCACGCACACCTTCTTCATCGGTGTCTATCCGGGGCTGACGAACGCGATGATCCGGCATGTGATCGACACGTTCGACCGGTTCGTCGGGGAGAGGGCGGCCGCATGAGCATGCCCCGGAAGATCCGGTGCGCGGTGGCGGGCATCACCGACCATGGGGATCGTGTGTACACGGTGGACCTCGAGCCCGCGGTGCCGGTGCCGGCGTTTCGCCCCGGTCAATTCCTGCACCTGACGGTGGACGACTACGACCCGGCGGGTTTTTGGCCGGAATCGAGAGTGTTTTCCATTGCGAGCTCGCCGAAGCATCGGGATCGTTTGCGCCTCTGTTACGCGGTCAAGGGGCGGTACACGGCCCGGATGGAGGCGGAGCTTGTGCCGGGCCGGGCGGTCTGGGTCAAGCTCCCCTACGGGGATTTCGTGATCGACAGTTCGCAGGATGCCGTCCTGCTGGCGGGCGGCACGGGTCTCACCGCGTTCACCGCCTTTCTCGAGAACCTCGAACCGGACCCGTGCCGGAGTGTCTTCCTGGCGTATGGGGCCAGGACGCCCGCCCTGTTCCTGTTCCAGGATCTGCTGCGCGCGCGGCTCGAAACGGTGCCGGGGTTCAGCGTGCTGTTCTTTGCCGAGACGCCGGATCCTGGGTTTTCGGAGGCGGTGGCGGGGTGGCCTCGCTCTCCGCGCTGTCTTGCGGGGCGGCTGGATGCGGGCAGGATCCTGCAGGAACTGAACGCGGGCGCGTCCCGGGCGGTCTATCTCTCCGGACCGCCGGCGATGCTCACGGCACTCACCATGGATCTTCGCGCAAAGGGTGTTCCCGCAGGCCAGATTCGGATCGACGCCTGGGAATGACCACCCCGACGCAAGCGGCGTCCGAGCATCCGCTGGCCTTCGACTTGGAGGCGGCGCTGGCGCGTTTGGAGCCGTGGCTGGGGGATCTGCGGGGCGCCCGGCTTTTCATCACGGGGGGCACGGGGTTCTACGGTTCATGGCTGCTGGAAACATTGCTTTGGGCTGAGGACCGCCTGCGGTTGGGCGTGCGTGTGGTGGTGTTGACCCGGCGCCCCGAGGCGTTTGGCCGGCGCGCACCCCATCTGGCTCGGCATCCTGCGGTCTGCCTTCACCCGGGGGATCTTCGCGGTTTCCGGTTTCCCGACGGCTCGTTCACGCATGTGATTCATGCGGGGAGCGAACTGGTTGTGGCGGAGGCGGGAGGGGGGATGGATTTGCTCGAGACGACGCTGGGGGGCATCCGGCGCGTGGGGGAGCTGGCGCACGAGCGCGGGGTGCGGCGGTTGCTGTACGCCAGCTCGGGCGCCGTCTATGGCCCGGCGGTTCCCGGCCGCGGTCCTGCGGGCGAGGACGATCCGCCCCGTGCGTTGGCATCCGACGCGGGCTCGGCCTACGGTGAGGCGAAGCGTCTGGGGGAATTGGGGTGCATGCTGCTCGGCAGCCAGTATGGGTTTGACGTGATTCGGGCCCGGGGTTTTGCCTTTCTTGGTCCGTATCTCCCGCTGGATTCGCATCGGGCGGCGGCGCAGTTTCTGGCGGATGCACTCGAGGGCCGTTGTCCGCGGGTTCTCGGCACGGGCACGGCGGTGCGATCCTACTTGTACGGGGGGGATCTTGCGGTTTGGCTGTGGGTGCTGCTGTTGCGGGGCGCGGCGGGGAGAGCGTACAACGTGGGTTCGGATCAGCCGATCACGATCCAGGGATTAGCGGCGGCGGTGGCGGCGGCGGCTGATCTGCCGGCGCCGGCGGTTTCGTCCCGTGGATTGGGATTGGGCGAGGGGGTTGACTACTACGTGCCGGACATCACGCGGGCGCGGGAAGAGCTTGGGCTGGGCGTATTCACTCCGCTGGCGGATGCGATTCGCCGGACGCTGGCCTGGCACCGGCATGGCGTCCGGGCGTGCGCCTGAGGCGTCGAACAAGGTAATGGCTGTGCTCTTGCAGAGAGTGAATCACTGGCTGGGGATCGACCGGGCGATCTTCTTCAATCTTTGCGGGCGATTCTGGAGTCTTCTGGCGGGGCCGGTGAGCATCCTGCTCATCGGGACTTATCTGACGAAGGTCGAGCAGGGCTTTTTCTACACGTTTTCGACGATCCTGGGCCTGCAAGTGATCCTGGAACTCGGGTTCAACCAGTGTCTCGTGCAATTCACCAGCCACGAGTATGCGCGGCTGCAATTCCGCGAGGGCCGGCTCGAGGGGGACTCGACGGCCTTGGGCCGTTTGCTGGGGCTGGGTCGGCTGGCGTTGCTTTGGTACGCGGTGCTGGGGTTGCTGTTAATGTTGGTGATCGGGCCGGCGGGGCAGGCATTTCTGGGGAGCCGCGCGGTTTCGGGTACGAACTGGGTGGTTCCCTGGTGGCTCCTGTGCGGTGCGGCGGGTTTGAATCTGGCGATTCAACCGGTCTGGTTCATTCTCGAGGGCTGCAACCAGGTGGCTGCGGTGAACGCCTATCGCACGCTGAACCAAGTGGCGCTGGGCGTGGCGGCCTGGGCTGCGTTGCTGGCCCAGGCGCGGCTCTACGCGGCACCGGTCGCCGCCGCGGCAGGTCTGCTGGTGGGGGTGGGCTTGTTGGCGGCCACGCGGCGACCTTTGATCGCGCAGCTCTGGAGGCACTCGATGGCCGGCGCGGGCGGTCTGTTGCGCGAGCTCTGGCCGTTTCAGTGGCGGATGGCGATCAGTTTCGCAAGCGGGTACTTGATCTTCAGTCTTTTCACGCCGGTGCTGTTTTACGTCCAGGGCCCCGAGGTGGCGGGGCAGATGGGCATGACGTGGCAGATTGTGGGGGCGCTCTCGATGATGGCGTCCGCGTGGGTCACGACGAAGGCACCGCGGTACGGGATGCTGATCAGTCAGGGGCAGTTCGCCGAGCTCGATGCGTTGTTCCGGCGCGTGACGACACAGGCGGTGGTGCTTTGCGCGTTGGGCGGGGTCTGCCTGCTGGCGGCCGTGGCGGTGCTGAAGAACCACTTCGCGTTGGGATCCCGGTTTCTTGATCTCATCCCGACGGTATTCCTGGTCATCGCGACGGTGGTCAACCAGGCGGTATTCGGCCAGGCGTGTTACCTGCGCGCGCACAAGCGGGAGCCGTTCCTTGGTGTCTCGGTGGCAAACGCCCTGGCCACCAGCGCGGGCGTGATTGGGGGGACGCTGGTTTTCGGCGCTTTCGGCGCGTGTCTGGCCTACGCGGTGACGCAGACGTTAATGCTGCCGCTGGCCACGGCGATCTTTCGGGCCAAGCGCCGGGCCTGGCACCCGGATGCCGCGGTGACCGTTCCGGCCGGTGCCGGGTGAACCGGCTTCGCGGGGAGGGCAATCTGTGCTCCGTCCTGAATCGGCGAGGGATGATCTCCGCGCAGATTCGGGGCGGATCGCCGATGGGGAAGGGGCAGAACCGGCTTCGCGGGGAGGGCAATCTGTGCTCCGTCCTGAATCGGCGAGGGACGATCCCCACACAGATTCGGGGCGGATCGCCGATTGGGAAGGGGCAGAGCCGGCTTCGCGGGGAGGGCAATCTGTGCTCCGTCCTGAATCGGCGAGGGACGATCCCCGCGCAGATTCGGGGCGGATCGCCGATTGGGGATGGCGGCAGAGCCGGCTTCGCGGGGAGGGCAATCTGTGCTCCGTCCTGAATCGGCGAGGGATGATCTCCGCGCAGATTCGGGGCGGATCGCCGATTGGGGAGGGCGGCAGAACCGGCTTCGCGGGGAGGGCAATCTGTGCTCAGTCCTGAATCGGCGAGGGACTGTCCCCGCGCAGATTCGGGGCGGATCGCCGATTGGGGATGGCGGCAGAGCCGGCTTCGCGGGGAGGGTTAATCTGCGCTCCGTCCTGAATCGGCGAGGGACTGTCCCCGCGCAGATTCGGGGCGGATCACCGATGGGGGGAGGGGCAGAACCGGCTTCGCGGGCCGTTTTTCCCCAGCGCAGTCCGGGGAAAGGGGGATGTTCCGGATTCTGCTTGTCGGCGTGTTGTCCCTGAGGAACGCTGCGGGGCGGAGGGGCGAGCCCCGGCGCGGGTGGTTGGGGCGAGCCTGGAGCGGGAAGGAGAATGTCGATGTCGACCGAACCGTTATTGAGCGTGCTGGTGCCGACCTGGAAACGGCGGCGTCATCTCGAGGAACTTCTCGGGATTCTCCTGCCTGCCCTCGAGGGGCTGCCTCGGGTTAATTTGCTGGTCTCGAACAACGGGTCCCCCGATGATACGCGGGGCTATCTCGAGTCGCTGCCGGCGCATCCGCAGCTGCGGATTGTCAATCATGCGGTCAACAGCGGCCAGGTGATTCACTTGGGCTGGGTGTACGCGCAGGCGCGCGGGCGGTTCCTGTGGCTGATTGGCGACGACGACCGGGTGGCGGCCGACGCCTTGGCCTGGGTGGTGGCGACGCTCGAGGCGCATCCGGAACTGGGCTGGATCCACCTGCCGCATGAATACGCGCCCGCGGAAGGGGAGCCCATACGATCGCATTGTCCGGCGGCGGCGGAGTGGTTTGCCCGCGGCCGTGAGGCGTTTCCCCGGTATGTGAACTGGCTGAGTTTCTGCTCGTCGAACATCGTCCGGACGGAACTTCTGCAGGCGCGGCTACCGTTCCTTCAGTACGGGACCGATTTCTGGCCGATGGGTTTGTTGATGGAGGCGGTGGCGGAGGCGCCGGCGCTGGTTGCGTGTCGCTCGCTGGTCAAGGCGGGGGTTGAGACCACGTGGGGCGAGAAGTGGGTGCGGGTGACGCACTTTGAGTTTCCGGAGGAGATTCTCAAGTCGCGGGTGCTGACGCGGCATGAGAAGCGGCTGTGTCTCCGACAGCGATATGCGGATGCGCCCAACGCGCTCGAGCGGTTGGTGCTCCTCAACCGGCGGTTGCTGGCGCGGCTGATCTGGAGGGACCCGGTGCTGTTGGGCCGGCTGGTTTCACCCCGGGCGTTGCGCAAGGTGTTCCGGGGCTCGGTCTGGAGGAAGGTTGGCGCCTATCACACCGGCGGGGCGGAGCGCGCCAATGATCTGTTTCACTAGCGAGGCGCCGCCTCAGACCCATGAAACATGCAGTCCAGAGAAACCGTGGGGGGCGGCGGGGCGCCCTGCCTCCGCGCCTCGCTAGGGGTGTGGGTCACGGGCGCATGCCGCGCCAGAGGGCGCGGACTGAGATCCGGCGGAGCAGGCCGAACGGGCAGTAGTCGGTGAGATAGAACGGGCGGCGGGGGAAGGTGGCGCGTGAGCGCCGTGGGAGGCTGCCGAGATGGAGGACGAAGTCGGCGACGGTGTTGACGTAGCGATGGCCCAGGTGATCGCGGATCAGTTCACCGCCGTGATCGCGCAGGGCCTGAATCTCCGCGGCGGGCCGGCGGACGAGCCGCTGGAGGACTCTGGCGATGTGCTGGAAATCCTCCGGGGGGTAGAGGAACTCGGGATCGACCGCCCGGGCGTAATCGGCGCCGCCGCCGCCGCCGGCGGGGAAGAGGGGGAGGACACCCACGCACATCGCTTCGTACAGGGCTGTGGGGCCGCCTTCCATGTCGCTGACGACCACCATGGCGTCCCAGGTTCGCAAGACGTCCCAGTAGGCGCTGCCGCTCTTCTGGCCGTGGAAGTGCAGTCGGGGTTCGCCGGCCATCTCCCGCCGGAGCCAGGGGCCGAGACGGCCGTCCCCGAGGATCTCGAATCGGAAGTCCAAGCCGGCTGCGGTCAGGGCACGGACGAGCGGGGGGATGCGGTGGACGCCTTTTTCCGGCGAAAGCCGGCCGACGAAGCCGAGCACGAGGGGTTGGCCGAGGACGGGATCCCGGCGGGTATCAGCGGCCGGGCGGTCGACGGGGAGGTGGGTGACGCAGATGCGTTCCCTTGACAAGTCGGGGCAACGCTGTTCGGCGAGGGTTTGCCACGGGCGTCCGGCGCAGAAAAGGCCGTCGAGGTATGGGGCGGCGACTGGGAGAAGTTCGGGCAGGCCGGGCCAGACGGCGTGCAGGAATCCGATCCGCCGTTGCGCCTGATCGAACTCGGCGAAGAACCCGAGTCCCCAGAAGTCGTGATAGACGACGGTCTCGGTCTCGGCGGGGAGGGCGGCGGCGAATCGCCGGCGTGCGGTTTGAATGGAGTGTCGCCAGGTGAGTCCCAGGCCGCGCACGCGGTCGTAGGGCCCCGTTTCGGGATCGAAATAGGCGATGAACTGGGAATGGACGCCGCAGGCGGCGTCATCGCGCCAATGGCGCCGGAGCATGGCCTGTACGCCGCCCATGCGATCGAACATATCGGCGCCGTGCAGGATGCGGGTCGGTGATGTGGGTTGGGTCTGCATCGTCGGGGATCGGCTGCCGCCGGGGCGTGGTGCGCCTGCGGCGGAGGCGCGGTTGTCAGCGCGCTCGGGGAGTCTGGCGGGAATGTTGCGCCGGTTAAAGATCGAACTTGGCGAGGGTTTCGTCGTAGAGGGCCTCGTATCGGCGGACCATGGCTTCCATGCTGAAATCGCCGGCTCGGCGGCGGCAGGCGGCTTGGAGGACGATCCAGGCGGCGTCGGGCAGCGCGAGGATTTCAGCCAACCGTTCTGCCAGGTGCGCGACGTCCCCGGTGCGGACGACCCATCCGGTGACGCCGTCCTCGACCAGGCCGGAGGCGTTGGCGGCTTCTGACACGAGGGCGGGGCGGCCTGCGGCGAAGGATTCGAGGACGGCATTGGGGAGGCCCTCCCAGAGCGAGGCCAGGATGGTGAAATCGGCGGCGTGATAGAAGGCCTCGGGCGCTTCGGTGGGGGGATGTTGAAACAGGGTGCCGGTCAGTTTGCCGGACTCGATGGCGGCATCCAGCTGCTGTTGGACCGAGCGGCTATCGCGTTCGCCGACCACCCAGACCTGGGTGGTGGGGTCAAGGGCGCCCCGAGCCTTGAGCGTTGCGAGGGCGTGGGCGAGGAGGTGGGGCGATTTTTGTTCGGTGATTCGGGCCATCATGACCGCGAGCCGCCGGGCGCCGGGGGCGAGGCGGGCTCGCAGGCCGGGGTCCGGGTTCGCGGCGAACCGTGCGACGTCGATGCCGTTGGGGATGCAAACGAGCTTGGGGTTGGGGACTCCGGCGCGTTCGCGGAGTTTTCGTTCCATGTGGGGGCTGTTGCAGACGATCCGGTGGGCGAGCCGCTGTTCACAGCGTTCGTAGAACAACTGACGCCGCGTGTAATCGGTTCGGACGGCGGTGATCAGTCGTGTCCGGAGCGGGAGGAAGGGGCGTGCCAGGCGGGTGAGGTGGTTGGCGTGATGATTGACGGAGTGGACGAGGGCGGGGCGGAGCCGCCAGACGCAGCGGATGATCCGGAGGATGCCGACGGCGGCCTCTTCGGGGGTCCAACGCAGGTCGAGGTCGGTCACGGGGACTCCGGCGCGTTCGAGGTCGGGTCCGAAGTGGCGGCTGACGCCGGTGCGGGCGCCGTGCAGGCAGAGGACATGGGGCTCGTAGCGGTCTCTGGGGAGGCGGGTGATGAGCTCGACCATCTGGCGTTCAGCTCCGCCGGCTCCCAGGGCGTCTGTGCAAAAGAGGAGGCGTCTCATGGCTGGGGGCGGCCATCACGGGCCCAGAGTTCGAGGCAAAGCAGGGCCCATAATCGCCCGTCGTGTCGGGCACGGCCGTCGACGTGGGCGGCAACAAGCCGCCGCATGGCTGCGGGTTCGCAGAACGCCGCCACGCGGGCATCGGGGCCGAGCAGGAGATCCTCGAGCATGGGGCGGAGGGGGCCGCAGAGCCATTGTCCCATGGGCAGGTCGAATCCGCGCTTGCGCCGTCCCAGGATGACCGGCGGGAGGAGGTCGCGGACGGCGTGTTTGAGGAGGACCTTGCTTTCGCGGCCATTGAGCCGGAGGTCAGCTGGGATGCCGGCCATGAACTCGAACACGACGTGATCGAGGAGCGGGCTTCGGACTTCGAGGGAAGCGAGCATGCTGGCGCGGTCGACCTTGACCAGGATATCGCCGGGCAGGTAGGTCCGCCAATCGCTGTACTGCAATTGGCCAAGCCAATGGTGGGCCGCGACGGAATCGAGAATCTCGCGTCGGCCGGCATCGGCGTCGTAGGGGCTGACGCGCTGGCGCTGCTCGGGTCGGTACAGTGCGTGACGCAGCGGGGTGGGGAAGTACTCTGCGGGCATGGCCCAGTGCTGGATGGGCCGGTCGATGACCTCGAGGAACGGGCCGATCCGGGCGGCGGAAGGGATCCAGGGGGCGAGGCGGGCCACGAGGGGCCGGAGCGGGGCCGGCACGAACCGGTGCAGGAGCGCGTGCCGATAGGCGCGGCGGTACCATTGGTAGCCGGCGAAGATCTCGTCGCCGCCGTCTCCGCTGAGGGCCACCGTGACGTGCTGGCGCGCCATGGCGGAGACGTAGTAGGTCGGGATCATCGAGTTGTCGGCGAACGGCTCGTCGTACTGACGGACCAGTTTGGGCAGGATGCCGACGATGTCGGGGCGGACGACCTCGTGAACGTGCTCCGTGCGGCAGTGATCGGCCACGAGTTGCGCATACTGGCTCTCGTCGTATCCGGCCTCGTCGAAGCCGATCGAGAAGGTGCGGACCGGCTGGGGGGAGAGGCGGCTCATGAGGGCGACGACGACGCTGCTGTCGACGCCGCCGCTGAGGAAGGCTCCCAGGGGCACATCGCTGATCATGCGCAGCCGGACGGCGTCTTCGAGGCGCTGGCGCAATTCGGCGGCCAGATCGGCCGGCGGGCGACCGTCGGAGGAAGGAGTCGTCGCCCATCGCGGATGCCAGTATTCGCGCAGCTGTGCCTGTCCGCGGGCGTCGACCACCAGGGTGTGTCCGGGGGGCAGTTTTCGGATCGACCGGTAGATCGAGCGCGGGGCGGCGATGTAGCCGGCGGCGAGGTATTCATCGAGCGCCTCGTCGTCCAGGGTGCGGTCGACCTCCGGGCACTCGAGGACGCTCTTGAGCTCCGAGCCGAACACCAACTTCTCCCGGTCGAGGGCGTAATAGAGGGGCTTCTTCCCGAACCGATCGACGGCAAGCGCCACGCTTTGCCGGTCCCGGTCCCAGACGGCGAAGGCGAACATGCCGCGGAGTTGGTGGACACAAGCGATGCCGCTCTCCTCGTAGGCATGGAGGAGGGTTTCGGTGTCGCCGGTCGTCCGGAACCGGTAGCGGTCGCCGAGGATGGCGCGCAGGGTTTGGAAGTTGTAGATCTCGCCATTGAACACGATCCAGACCGACTGCGGTTCGTTGGCCATCGGCTGGTGACTGCCGGCGAGATCGATGATGCTGAGCCGGCGGAAGCCGAGGCCGATCGGGCCCTCAAGGTGGATTCCCTCCTCGTCGGGTCCCCGATGGACCAGCGTGCGGGTCATCGCCCACAAAACGTCGCGATCCACCGGTCGAGCCGGGTCAAAATGCCAGATGCCGCAAATGCCACACATGTCACTGATGATTCCATCGCCCCGGGGTCTTGCCATGGACGTTTCCCGCGGGCCGACCTTGCCAGGTTGTGGACGCCGAGGCTCAAGGGTGCCGCAGCCCCTCTGGAAACGCAACCCTGTCCGCGAACACGCGTTGGGCGCGTATCTCCGGGTTTGGATTGCGGCCAAGCCGCGCTGTGTCTCGGTGGGTGCGTGAGCGATAGAGTGCCAGGTTCATCGTCGGCCGACGCCCGCAATGCGCCTCGCAGCGCCGCTCATCGTGGGTTCATCGGTTCATCATCCCGCCGAGGACAGCCGCTGGGTTGGCCTCCGACCAGGTCCGCGGACCCTCTGGGGATCCCACGGGCGCAATCCTCCTCCCCCCCGGCCCCTGCCGGTCTTGAAGCGCTGGTGATGGGGAAGCCGGTTCTTCCTCCGGGTCCCCGGCTGAGCGCCTCCTCGCCTACCCCACCCATCTTCGGCAGGTGTGCAGGTCGCTGGCTTGATTTGCAGGGACTTGTGCGTGCCAGACCCCGGTTTTCTCCACGACACCGTCAGTGATGTCGCTTGGCCCACGCCAGCATCAGGGGCCGATGCTGAATCTATCGCCCTGTTGCTGCGGGCTGAATCCACCCACCCGGCCAGAAAAAGCGGCAGGGGGCAGCCGCACTCCAAAAACTGGCGTCCGCGCCGACCGCCCTTCGTCCCGCGCGAGAGCGTCGTGGAGTGGGGTGCCGCGCCTCGAGCGGCACCGCTTTCCAGGGGGCCCAGCCCCGGAGGACCCCACTGCAACCCGAGCGGGCTCACCGCGTCAACGTTGACCTGTCGATAAGGAGTCTGTCCCCATGTCGGCGCGTGTCCCCATGTCGGCGCGCAAGAAATGGGTTGCCGCGCGCGTTCAAATCCGGCAGAAGCTGGGGGCGACATGGCTGCCGGGGGTGGGGGCGAGGAGTCCCGACCTGCGCCGGCGGCCCCGGCAAGAGCAACGAAAACAGCGCGATTACGGACCCGGTCCGAGCATCATGACGTCCGCCAGCGATTTACGGCTGAAGTTTTATCTCATCCTGTGGTACGGGGTGATGTTCGTCGGGCTTTTGTTCCTGTCGTTGCTGCTGCCTGGGGAGCCGATGATGGTGGCGGTGCTGTTTGCGGGGTTCGGCTGGCTGGTGACGATCCCGTATCACTCCCAGATTGCGTTTCTGGTGGCGATCACCACGTTCAGCTCGGCGCTGGTGGTGCCGTTTCTGCCGGGAGACCCGTTTCTTTGGGAAGCGGCGGCGTTGCTGGCGTGGACGGGGGTGATGGTCAACATGTTCCTCCGTCGGTACCCGGTGGACTTTCGGGAGACGATCCGGCAGAACCGATGGATATTCAGGGCGGCGGTCATGTACTGCCTGGTGTTGGTGGTGACGATGTTCGTCCGGGGGGTGGGGTTGCGGATCATGGGGTCGACGCAGGCCGGCGGGCGGTATTACTTCCAGCAGCTGGCGTGTGCGATCTTTCCGCTGTTGTTCTGCATGATCGATCCCGACGAGAGGACGGTGGTGCGGTTGCTGACGCTGCAGTGGATCCTGGCTGCGACGTATTTGATCTCGGACTTCGTGCTGGCGCTGGGCGTGGGCCAGGCGTTGCTGAACTTCTTCGCGCTGTCGAATGACGCGCAGTTCTTCGAGTTCCAGGCCTCGCGGTTCGGGGTGCGTCGGTTTCAATCGTTTGCCTTTGCGAGCCAGGGGGCGCTGTTTCTGCTGTTGATGCGGGTGAGCCTGAGCGATTTTCTCGGGCGCAAGGCGGTCTGGCTGGTTCCGCTCTTTGGCGGGATTGTGGGGTTGGGACTTTTGAGCGGGCACCGGTTCATTGTGGCGATCGGGGTGATGGTGCTGGCGTTTTGCTCGCTGGCGCAGCGGTTTCTGACCCGGAGGAATGTGGCGATTGGGCTGGCGGTGGTGATCCCGGTCCTGGCGTTGGCGTATGGCACGGCGCGGTATCTGCCCTCCTCGGCCCAGCGGGCCATCTCCTTCCTGCCGGGGATCGAGATCGAGAGCCTGGCGGCTGCCGACGCGGCCTCGACGCTTTCCGCGCGGAAGAACATGTTCCGGCTCGGCATGGAGTTGATCCCCGAGTACTTCTGGGTGGGCCGGGGATTTACGCGGTACATGGACGAGTACTCGATGACGTATGATCCGACGGGCACGACGTTCCTGCTCAACCAGGGGGCGTTTTATAATGGGTTCATCGGGCTGATGGTGAACACGGGCTTCTTCGGCATGCTGAGCATGAGCCTGTTTCTGCTGGCGGGCACGGTGCTGGCGTTGCGGATCATCAGGTATGTGCGCCGCTGGGGTTGCAACGACAACTTCGTGCGGGGGTCGTGTGTTCTGGCGAGTCTTTGGCTGGCGAACGTCATTGCGTTCTACCTGCTCCACGGGGACGCCGAGTATGCGATGAAGAACTTCTCGCTGCAGGCGGGGATGTTGATTGTGTGTTACCGCCTGTTGCGGAAGCGGCTCGCGGTCGAACCGGCCGGGGAGACCTCGGCTGCGGCGGCGGGTTCGGGCTAGCGAGGCGCCGCCTCAGACCCGGTCGGGTCCTCAGGTTCATGACGACCCTGCTGTCCCTCCCCACCCTTTGTCCCGCGCCTCGCTAATGGAGAGTCCTCGAAGGCGGGGGGGTGGGGTTGGAACGGCAGGGACCAAACTTGACCTGTTGACCGCAGGTTCCACAAGTCGAGGACTCTAGCCGAGGGTCCGTAGCGCCGCTGCCAGGGATTGCCAGTGGGGTTCGATGGTGAACCGCCGGCAGTACTCGAGCCGCACTGACCGGCCGTCGTCGCCGAGCAATTTGAGGAGTGCTGCGGCGATCTGGTCCGGCTGCCGGGGGTCGACGAGGCCATCGTAGCCGGCGGGGAGCGCCTCGGGCGTTGCGCGCCACCGGGTGGCCACGACCGGCAGTCCGTAGGCCATGGCCTCGAGAACGGCCACGGAGAGGCTCTCGGTCGGGTAGTAGGAGGGGAAGAGGAAGAGGTCGGCTTGGGCCTGTTCCTGTTGTTTGGCGGGGGTGTCGAGGAACCCGAGTGATTGCAGCCAGTCGCCGGCTTCCGCCTGGCAGCGGGCGAACTCCTGCCGGTCTGTTTCGCTGGGGAAATCGCCGGCGACGCGCAAGACGAGGTTGAGGGGGGTGCCGCGTCGTGCGAGGGTTTCGCGGGCCAGGCGCACGCCCTCGATGGCGTCGAACAGGCCTTTTTCCCGGCGGCAATGGGTCATATACAGCACGCGGGCCGTTGCCGGGTCCGGGCCTGCGAGCCCGTTGGGAGAGGCCGGGACGGCGGATCCGGCTTCTGCGGCGAAGAGGCGGCGGCGGAGGTCGGCGCGGGCGGTTCGCCGGGGTGCCACGGACTGTTCGTAGTCGGGGCAGGGATCCGGGAGACCGTTCAAGACCACCGAGGTCCGGCGTGGCGAGAGGCGTTCGGCGTCGGCGCGACTGAACTCCGAGACGGCGAGGCTCAGGTCCGCCCGGCCGAGGAGCCATCGGCTCAGGGCTCGTTCCCAGGGTTGCGCCTCGTGTTCGAGCCACTCGCCGAGGCCCACGGCGTGCCAGTGGAGGACGAGGCGGCCGAACCAGGGACGGCAGAGGCCGAGCACGAGCCAATCGCGGTAGAGGGAGGCTCTTTTGGGCGGACTGGGGACGTAGTAGAGGACGCGGATGCCATACCGGAGGCGCAAGGTGACGGCCTGGGCAGCGAGGGCGAGGACGCGCCAGACTTTCCCGGGCCGCATCGAGCCGATGTCGTCGAAACCCTGGGAGAGGCGGGCGTTGACGTGGTAGCACTCGATGCCGAACCGCGGGGGCGGATCGGGAGGCGTTGCCTGACGGGCATCGCCTCCGAAGCCCTCGATCATCAATTGCACCATGAGGCTCTGGCCGTGGGTGGGCGGCGGGGTATGGGCGAAGACCAGCAGCTTCATGGCGGGTCCCTTGTAAGCGGGATCGGGCGGGAAGTCCACGCGCATTCCATCTTGCCCGTCGTTGGGTCTGAGGACTAGGATTGCGATCCACGGGGTCCTGTGCGGCGCGGGGGAGAATCCGCGGTTTGGAGGATGAGGGCCCCGCCGGCTTGATGGCGATGCCTGGAGCCGGATGGTGCATTTGGAGCAGATCATGAAAGCAACTTCCCAATCCCGACGCGTGTATCTTGTGGCGAACGGCGATCTTCGGTTGTCGGCGAACCAGCAATGCTGGGCCGAGCAGGCGGCGATGGAAGCGCGGTTGACGGAGGCGATTCGCGGGGAGGGCTGGACGGTTCGCCGGGCGCACGCGTACAACCCGGCGGTACGGCACGGGTTCATCGACTCGCAGAAGATGGGGATCGAGGTGTTTCGGGGGATTGAGCCCGAGGTGCCGCTGGTGGTGGCGGAATCGGTGTGGCAATACAGCCAGCATCTTCTGCCCGGGCTGCACACGCATCGCGGGCCGATCCTGACCGTGGCGAATTGGAGCGGCACGTGGCCGGGTCTGGTGGGGATGTTGAATCTCAACGGGTCGCTGACCAAGATGGGCGTTCGCTACAGCAGCCTCTGGAGCGAGACCTTCACCGACCGGTTTTTCAGGAGCGGCCTTCGGCAGTGGCTGGCCAGCGGGACGATTGCGCACGATCAGAGCCATGTCCGCGACCTGGGTCTGCTCAAGCTGCCGGCGGCGGACGAACAACTCGGGCGCGAGTTCGCGCGCCGGTTCCGGCGTGAGAAGGCCATTCTGGGGGTGTTCGACGAGGGTTGCATGGGGATGTACAACGCGATCATCCCGGACGAACTGCTGGCGCCGACGGGCGTGTACAAGGAGCGTCTCAGCCAGTCCGCCCTGTACGCGGCGATGCAGGAGGTGTCGGATGCGGACGCCGCGATGGTGCTGGCGTGGATGCAGCGCAAGGGTCTGCGGTTCGAGTGGGGCCGGGACGAGGCCACGGAGCTGACCGAGCGTCAGACGCTGCTCCAGTGCAAGATGTACGTCGCGGCGCTTCGGATGGCGGACGCGTTTGGGTGCTCGGCGGTCGGCATTCAGTACCAGCAGGGGCTCAAGGATCTCGCGCCGGCCAGCGATCTGGTCGAGGGCATGCTCAACAACGTGGATCGGCCGCCGGTGGTCTGTCCGGAGACGGACCGGGTGTTATTTGCGGGCGAGGCGCTGCCGCACTTCAACGAAGTGGATGAATGCGCGGGCCTGGACGGGCTGGTGACCTACCGGCTATGGCGGGAGCTGGGTTTTGCGCCGGAGAACACGCTGCATGATGTCCGGTGGGGCCAGCACTACCGGGGGCAGGGCTTGGACGACTACGTTTGGGTGCTCCTCATATCCGGCGCGGTGCCGCCGGCCCACTTGGTTGGGGGCTGGTCCGGGGCGAGCAGTGTGCGTCAGCCGCCGATGTACTTCCGATTGGGAGGCGGGACACTGAAGGGGGTGTCGCGGCCGGGCTGGATGGTCTGGAGCCGGGTGTTCGTCATGGACGGATGCCTGCAGGCGGACGTGGGCGTGCTCGAGGCGGTGAGTCTGCCGGCGCGGGAGACCGAGCGGCGGTGGCGGGAGACGAGCCCGCAGTGGCCGATCCTGCACGCGGTCTTCCGGGGGATCACGCGCGACCAGATGATGGCGCGCCACAAGTCGAACCACATCCAGGTGGTGTACGCGCCGACGCTCAAGCAGGCGCACCGGGCCTGCCGGGTGAAGGCTGCCGCGCTGGCGGAGCTCGGCCTGAAGGTCCACCTGTGCGGGGACGTCGATCTGGCGTGAATCCCGAGGGCAGTCCGTCCCTGACGGGACCCGAGGGGCTGGAGGGGACGTGTCCTCCGCCGCTGGTGCGGATGATCGGCATCAGCAAGCGGTTCGGGCCGGTTCCCGTGCTCCGGAGCGTCGACGTCGAGGTGCGGCGGGGCGAGGTGTTGATTCTTGCCGGCGAGAATGGGGCGGGGAAGAGCACGCTCATCAAGATTCTGGGCGGGGTGCACACCGAGTACGAGGGCGACCTCGAGGTTGCTGGGCGCCGGGTGCGGCCGCGCAGTCCGCTCGAGGCCAATGCGCTGGGCATCGCGGTCATTTATCAAGAGCTCTCGCTGGTCCCGAGTTTGAGCGTGGCGGACAACATTTTCCTGGGTCGTCCGCTGACCCGGCGTGGCTTCGTGCGGGATGGGGAGCAGCGCCGCGAGGCGGAGCGTTGGTTTCGGCAATTGGGCATTCCGATTCCGGTGACGGCCCCGGTGGACACCCTGTCGATCGCGCAGCAGCAGCTCACGGAGATTGTCAAGGCGCTCTCGCGCGAGGCGCAGGTGATCGTGATGGATGAGCCGACGAGCGCGTTGAATGCGCCGGAGGTGGACCGGTTGTTTGGGTTGATCGCGGAGCTCAAGGGGCGCGGCTGCGGGATCGTTTACATCACCCACAAGATGGAGGAGATCGAGCGGATTGGCGACCGGATCACGGTGCTCCGGGACGGCGAACGGGTGGGGACGGCGGCGGCGGCGGAGCTGCCGCCCGCCCGTTTGATCGAGTGGATGGTGGGTCGTCAGATGGACGCCCAATTCCCGCGGCACACCCCGCAGATGGGGGAGGAGCGGCTTCGGCTCGAGTCGTTCAGCGTTCGGGAGTCGCCGTCGGATCCTCAGCCGGCGGTCGACGGTGTTTCGCTGAGCGTGCGCGCGGGCGAGATTGTGGGCGTTGGCGGGCTGCAGGGTTCGGGGGCGAGCCAGCTGTTTCTCGGTTTGTTTGGCGCCTACGGGCGTAGGGTGGGAGGCAAGGCCTGGCTGGACGGCCGGCCCTTGGAGGTGGTGTCGCCCCGGGCGGCGATCCGCCAAGGGGTGGCGCTGCTGACGAGCGACCGGAAAGCCACGGGGTTGGTGTTGCCGCTGTCGATCACGGCGAACGCGACCCTGGCGGATCTGCCCCGGCTGTCGCCGGGCGGCTGGCGGCGGCCGGCGCGGGAGGTGGCGGTGGCGGAGGCGTTGGGCCGCCGATTGTCGCTGCGGGCGGCTTCGCTGGGTCTCGAGGTGAACGCCTTGTCCGGGGGGAACCAGCAGAAGGTGGCGTTGGCCAAGTGGCTGCAGACGGAGCCGCGGTTGCTGCTGCTGGACGAGCCGACGCGGGGCATTGATGTCGGCGCGAAGCGGGATGTCTACGCGCTGATGAATGCGCTGACGGCGCAGGGTTTGGCGATTTTGCTTATCACCTCGGAATTGCCGGAGCTGCTGGCGCTCAGCGATCGCATCGTGGTGTTGCACCGGGGGCGGGTGACGGCCCGGATGGACCGGGGTGCGGCGACGCCGGAGAAGGTGCTTGCCGCGGCGATGGGCGCGACTGCGGAACCGACGGTGGTGAGCCAGGAGACCCTTTGATGAGTGCCGCTTCTTCGACCCCGTTGGGCAGGCTGGGAACGAACCCGGCGTTTCGCGCCGGGCTGGCTTTGGCGCTGGTCTTGTTGCTGGGCGTGGTGTTCAACGCCGACGGGGCTTTTTTCAAGGTGGGCACGCATCGGGACGCGCTGCGGCACACGTCGGTCTTTGGGATTCTGGCCTGCGGCATGACGCTGGTGATCATCACGGGGGGAATCGACCTGGCGGTGGGGAGCGTGGTGGCCCTGGTGGCGGTGGTGTTCTCGCTGATGAGCATCCACTGGGGATGGTCGCCTGCGGTGTCGGTGCCGGCGAGTCTCCTGATGGGGGCGGCATGCGGCGGTGCGGCGGGGATGCTGACGGCGTGGTTTCGGATCCAGCCCTTCATCGCCACGCTGGCCATGATGGTTTTCGCGCGCGGGCTGGCGAAGACGCTGTCCGACGGGATGAAAGTCTCGACGGCGGTGAAGAACGCCGACGGGACGTACCGGTATGTGGACGTGCCTGCGGTGTTCCGGTTCATCGACAACCGGATTCTGGACGGCAACCTGTCGGTGGTGACGGTGATTTTCGTCGTTTGCGCCTTGCTGACGTGGGTGGTGCTGGCGCGGCATCGGTGGGGTCGTCAACTCTACGCGATTGGTGGCAACGAGGAGGCTGCCCGGCTTTCGGGTGTCCCGGTGGATCGGACCAAGATACTGGCCTACGCGGTCTGCGGTGCGCTGGCGGCGGTGGCAGGGCTTTGCCAGGCGGCCCAGGAACAGCAGGGGGATCCCGAGGCGGGTGCGGGCTATGAGCTGACGGCGATTGCGATTGTGGTGATCGGGGGCACCACGTTGAGTGGCGGGCGGGGGGGGATCGGTTTGACGCTGCTCGGGACGCTCACGATTGGCTATCTCGAGAAGATCCTCAGCATCAACGCGGTGCCCGAGGCCAGCCGGCTGATGCTGACCGGAGCGATTATTGTGGTCGCGGTGCTGGCGCAGCGTCGCCGCCGCGGCTAGAGTCCGCGACCGAGTTTGAGGTGGCGCCTCGCGAGCCAGGGGTTGGGCTTTGTAACCCGCCGTTTCGAGCCGACGTCTTTTCCGCTGCGGCGCCTCGCGAATGAGGCTGCCGTGATCAGCGTTTTGATTGGAACGCCCAATGCGGAACAACACGTCGACGACCTATGAAACCACATCCCACCCGCTGTCTGACCGCCCTCTTGTTGGGAGGACTTCTTGTCTGCGTCCCCTCGGCTTTCGCCCAGGAGAAGAACCCCGGGCGCAAGGCCGAGCGGCCCAAGGCTGAGGCCGGCGCCCGTGTCGAGCAGCAGAAGAAACTCGTTGAAGACCTGAAATTGACGGAGGATCAGAAGACCCAATACAAGGCGCTCTTTCAGGAAGAGGCCAAGAAGCGGAAGGAACTCCGGGAGAACACGGCGGTGACGCCTCAAGAGCGCCGGGCCAAGGCCAAGGAGATCCGGGACGGGACGACAGCAAAGGTGAAGAAGCTCTTCACGCCCGAGCAATTCGAGAAGTGGCAAAAGGCGCGGCAAGCGCCCAAGACGGAATCGGCTGAGAAGCCGGCCAAGCAACGGGTCAAGCAGCCGGCCGAAAAGCCAGCCAAGCAGCCAGCCAAGCGCCAGAAGGCGGTGTAACGGTGAGGCGAGGATCGGGTGCAAGACAGGATTCCGGAGGCTTGAGTTTAGGGGAATGCTCCGTTGCCTGTCCGGTGTGGGGAAGACGGGATGGACGGGATGAACAGGATGACCCGACAGGATATGGGGACAGGTTCAGAGTTGCGCCCCACCCGAGCCACAGGCGTTAAGGCGAGGATCCGGGTCCGTTCTTCCGACTTGACAGATCAGGCGGTTTTGACTAGCCACGGCTCCGCACTACCACGCGGAGTTCAGCCCGGACAAGACGTATCCAGTGGATCGCTCATGAAGACAACGCCTCGCTCCCTTCCCGCCTCCTTGCTTCTCCTGACGGCTGCCACCGTAGCGGTCCAAGCCCAAACCGTTGTCTATGACAACCTTAGCACGACTGCAACCGCAGGGTACTCGCAACCCAACGTCGACTTGCCCGTCTTCGGCGATTCGCTCACTCTCGCGCAGCCGGGCGTGCTGACTTGGTTTTCGGCTTCACTGTACAACTCCACCTCTGGCGGGAATAGCGGGTCGATCCTGACCGGGACGATGGAGATCAAGTTCTACGACAACACCGTTCCGTACACAGGTGGCGCCATCGCCAATCCGCTTCTGGCCACTGGCATCATGCCGTGGGATTTCACAGCCGACGGCGGGTTGCCGGCGGGCTACTACGCCACCGACGAGGTGGACTTTTCGTTTCTGAACGTCTATCTGCCGCAGGAGGTCTTGGTGACCCAGCAGTTCACGATGACCGACGGCACCAGCACCCGCAACGGCCTGACTCTGTTCTCGGACCCCGTCACGGGATCGAGTCCGGACACGGTTTACATCTCTTCGTCGACGACCCCTCCGGACCTCTACACGTTTGGGGGCAATCCCGGTCAATTCGGGTACCGGATCGAGGTTGTGCCGGAGCCGACGCCCTATCTGGCTGCCGGGTTGCTCTTGGGCTTTGCAGCGTGGCAGAGCTACAGGCGCCCGCGGTCGGCCTGAGCCACGCCGCTCTCAGGGAGAGCTCGTCACGTCGACGTGGTAATCCTTCTTGAGCTGGTCGAAGTACGCGGGGAGGCGCTGTTGCATCTCTTGTCCGGCGAGGAGCTCGCGCAGGTCTTTCTCGATTTCCTCGAGGGTGGGCCTGCCTCCGGGGAGGCGTTCGAGCACTTGAACCACGTTATAGCCCGCCTTGGTTTCGACGACCTCGCTGACCTGGCCAGCGGAGAGGCCGAACAGGACGCCCCGCAGCTCGGGATAGGTGACTGATTCCCGGGAGAGGGTGTATTCCCCTCCCGTGGTTTCGAGGTCGGGATCTTCGGAGAGCTCCCGGATGAGGGCGGCGAAGTCTTCGCCGGCGCGGCTTCGATCGACGGCCTGTTGGGCCTTGGCCCGTTTGGCGGCCTTTTGGTCGTCTGGGAGATCCGCGCCGGAGGCCCGGTCGCGGGTGCTGAGGAAGACCATGCGCATTTTGACGCGGTCGGGTCGTTCGACGCGGGCGAGGTTGGCCTTCTTGAGATCCGCGAGGCGGGTTTGGTTTTCGGTGTAGGCGGGGGTATTGGTCTCGAGGTTTTGCTCCAAGCGGCTGAGGGTCTCGCGGATCTGGCGGGCGGGCAGGTCGATGCCCTCCTGGTAGAATTCCCGGAGCTGTTCGTCAGTGATCACGACCTTGGACTTGATTTCGCGGCTGAGGACGGTTTCGACCAGGGCTTGTTCGAAGGCGCGGGTTTCGAAGAGGGCGGGTTTGATGCCGGCGGCGGTGAGCTGGCGACGGTAGGACTCTTCGGATCGGGCCTTGGCCTTGGTGTTGGCCACAAACTGGTCTGCTGCCGCCTGGGCCTTGGTCCGGTCTTCGTCGGTTGCGCGTTGCTGCAGCATGCGGATGAGGAGCAAGCGATCCAGCATCTGGTTTCGGATCTGGCGCCGCTGGGCATCGGGGATCGTCTGGCCTCGCGTCGAGGAGAGGGTGGCATTAAGGCCGCTGACCATGTCATCGACTTCGTTCTGGCGGATTTCGAATCCGTCGCCTTTGGCGACCACGGGGTTGGCGAAGAGCTCGAAGTCCGCCGGGGGCGGCTTCGAGTCGCCGGCGAGGGCGAGGGCGCCGGCGAATCCGCATGCGATCAAGGCGCCGGCGATCAAGGGGGATAAGGGTCTCATGAGCCTGGGGACTTTGTTGGGTCTGCGGTGCGCCTTGCTAGAGGCGGACGACGCGGATATTGCTGATATCGGGATCGCGACGGAGTTCGTCGAGCAGGGGTTCAGGCGGCACGCTATCGAGATTGAGGACGGTGAGGGCCTTGCCACCGGCCTTTTCCCGGTGGAGGCTCATGCTGGCGATATTGACCTGGTGGCGGCCGAGGAGGGAGCCGATGTGACCGACCATGCCTGGGCGGTCGGTGTTGTTGAGCAGCAGGAGGACACCCTTGGGCACGATTTCGACCGGTTCGCCGTTGAGGCGGACGATGCGGGGGCGCTGGAGGGCGCTGAAGAAGGTGCCGCCGGCGGAGACTTTCTGGTCTCCGGCGTACGCGGCCACGTGGAGCCACTCATGGAAATCCGTCTCCTCGTTGGACTTGATTTCTTCGATCAGCAGGCCCAGGCCGGCGGCGAGGGTGCGGACGTTGACCTGGTTGACGTCCTTGCCTCCGGCGAACGAGAGGAACCCGGTGAGCACGGCCCGGGTGACGGGGTCGGTCGGGAGCTCGTTGGCCTTGCCGCCGTAAGTCACCACGAGGCGGTCGTTGCGTTTGGGGCCGATTTGGGCCACGAGCCGGCCGAGTCGTTCCCCCAGGTTGAGGTAGGGTTTCACGCCCTCGCAGGTCTTTGCGTCCAGGTTGGGCAAATTGACGGCGTTCCGCACGGTTCCGTGCAGGAGGTAATCCGTGATGGCCTCGGCGACCTCGATGCCGACGTTATCCTGGGCTTCCTCGGTGCTCGCCCCGAGGTGGGGGGTGAGGATGACCTGGGGGAGCGAGCGCAGCGGCGAGTCTGCCGGGAGCGGTTCCTTTTCGTAGACGTCGAGCGCGGCGCCGGCGACGTGGCCGGAGCGGATGGCCTCGATCAGATCCGACTCGCTGACGATTCCACCCCGGGCGCAATTGAGGACGCGGACTCCGTGTTTCATGCGGGCGAAGGCGGCGGCGTTGACCATGCCCCGCGTTTCATCGCTCATCGGCATGTGGACGGTGAGGAAATCGACGTGGGGGTAGAGATCGTCGACCTTCTCGACCAGCTCGACCTGGAGCGCCTTGGCGCGGGAGAGGGTGAGGTAGGGGTCGTACGCCAGCACCCGCATGCCGAAGGCCACAGCGCGTCGTGCGACCTCGCCGCCGATGCGGCCGAGGCCGAGGATGCCGAGGGTTTTGCCGTACAATTCGGTGCCTTGAAAGGCTTTGCGGTTCCATTCGCCGGCGTGCATCGAGGTGTGGGCGAGGGGGATGCGTCGGGCGAGCGCCATGAGCATCGAGAAGGTGAGTTCGGCGGTCGAGATGGTGTTGCCGCCGGGGGTGTTCATGACGACCACGCCGCGCTGGGTGGCGGCCTCGACATCGACGTTGTCCACGCCCACGCCGGCGCGTCCGACGACCCGCAGTTGGGGCGCATTATCGATCACGGTCCGTGTCACCTTGGTCTCCGACCGGACGACGAGCGCCGCGACGCCCGGGAGCCTGGGGACGAGTTCCGCCTCGGGGAGCCGTTTCTCGAGCACCTCGACGTCGAACTCAGGCTGCCGCTGGAGCAGCGCCACGCCTTTTGCCGACACCGGATCGCAGACCAGGATCTTCATAATCGAACGCGTCTCGTTGGCCACAGAGAACGGAGACTATCCGCTGCGTTTCCCGGGGTCAAACCCGACGGCGAAGTAGAGGAACCAGAGGGCGAGGCTCACGCCGAGGAAGACGACCCGGCCGGCGAAGGGCAGCGTGCTGGGTGAGACAAAGCCCTCGATGAAGCCGGCCACGACCAGCATGACCATGCACCCGGTGAGGATGACGAGGGCGCGTCCGCCCACCTGGCGCAGGGCGGTGGCGCGCCGGACCTGGCCTGGGGAGACGATTGCTGCGGCGAGCACGTAGCCTGCCGCGCCGGCGAGGCAGATGGCGAGCAATTCGGTGCCGCCGTGGGGCATGACCCATCCCCAGAAGGCCCGGGTTTTGCCGTGCAACGTGAACCAGCCGGCCACCGCCCCGATATGGACGCCGTTGACGATCAGCAGCCAGGTGGTGCCGAGGCCTGCCGTCAGACCGAGGCCGAAGGCCAGCAGGGTCACCTGGATGTTGTTGGCGACAATGGCCGAGGAGACGACCGGCCGGGCGAGGCTGGGGATGTGGTGGAGGTTGTCGGGTCGCGCCGGATCGAAGTCGAGGAACTCCGCGGGGACCATGTCGAATCCCAGGGCCGGCTGCCATTGGACGGCGAAGAACGCCACGACGGCGGCTCCGAACATGATCGTGGCGGAGAGGGCGACGGCCCAGAGGCTTTGGCGGACGGCCCGGGCAAAGGCTGTGAGCCATGCGGCCTTGGTGGTTCCCTCCCGGTCTCGGCGGAGGTGCCCGTAGAGGAGGATGTAGGCGGCGACGGCGATCCGGTTGAGCCGGTCGACGACCGATCGTGGCGCCCCGAGCGATCGGGCTCGAGCCAGGTCGGCGACCAGCACTTGATAGTCATCCACCAGCCGGTTCAACTCGGTTCCGCTCAACGCGCGCAGGCCCCGCACACCGCGGCGGGACAAGCGGCTGACGGTTGCGGCGAACTCGGTCCAGTGTTTGAGTTTTTCCTCGCCAAGTTCCATGGGGTTGGGGGTGCGAGAGGTTCAGAACCAGCGGGCGGGGGCGGCGGCGGGCACGCGCGACGCAGCCGGCGGGGCGCGCCGGCTTCGATCGATCAACTCGAGCAAGAGGCGTTCGCACTCCGCCGTGCGGTCGGGCCGGTGTTCCCAGGCGGCGCGGGTTTCGCCCATCAGTTCGAGCAACGGTGCGGTGAGGTGCCAGGCCAGGGCATCCCGGCGGGCGGCTGCGAGCTCGAATCGGCGGTTCAGGAACTGCTCGATGAGATCGATCTGGCCTGCGGAGAGCGTGCCGCCGGGCAGGGTGACGGCCTGTCGGGATCGGCCGCTTTCGACGCGGGCGGCCCAGGCGGCGCCGGCTGCGGTGCTGGACTCGAGCTCGAACCGCTCCCGGACGACGAGGGTGCCCGCCACCATGTCTCCGAGGCGGCGTCCGTGTCGGTCCAGGAACAGGACGATGCCGCCCAGGACGTACGTCGGGGGCGGGAAGCCGTCAGCGGCCCGGACCAGATTGCGCAGGGCCGCCTCGCGGAATCCGATCGGGAGTCCATCCTCGCGGATGACGCGGACGCCGAAGTGGCGTTTGCCGGGAGTGGATCCGCGCATCAAGGTTTCGAAGAAGACGTAGTACCCCCAGAGCACGAGGAACAACGCCAGGATGAGGAGGGCGATGCCCCAGGAGCGTTCCCAGCCGATGTCGTCCCGGAAGAAGTCGTCCATGGAGAGCGCGTGTCCGAGGCCGCAGAGGACTGCGATCAGCACGAGGGCGCCCATCAGCAGTCCGATCAGCAGGAGGTCCACCAGATGCGCTGCGAACCGGGAGCCGAGCCCGGCGATTTCGAACTCGAGGGTGCCGTGGTCGGGGGTGGCGATGCTGATGGTCTCGTCGGTCATTGCAGGTCGGCCTTTCGGATCTCGAGGTAGCGGCGGACCAACTGGATGCTGAGCCGGGCGGGTTCGGTTTCGAGGACGAGGATGCCGCCGGCGCGGAGGTGTTCGAGGGCGAGGCGGCGGCGACGGAGCAGGTCGCAGGCGGCGGCCTTGCGGTAGCTGCCGGAGGGTCCGGCCGGCAGCCCTTCGGCGGCCTCGCGCAGACGCGCATCGACCAGGACCACGCAAAGGACGAGGTGCCGCGCCGCGGCGCGGGTGAGGTTGTTCCGGAGTCCGGCGCTGCTGGCCGCATCGAGGACGTCGGTGAGCAGGATCACGAGGCTCCGACGTCGCAGGCGCCCCATCATTTCCGCGGTGACCTGCCAGTAATCCGATTCCACCGGGCGCGGCTCGACGGCGTAGAGGGTTTCCATGACGCGGGGCACGATGGCCACGCCGCGGACAGGGGGGAGGAAGGACTCGATGCGGTTTGAGAAGCAGGCGACGGCCATGGCGTCTCCGCGCTGCCGGGCGACATGAGCGAGCATGATGGCGGCGTTCATGGCATAATCGAGCTTGGTTCCCTCGTCGAGGCGCTCGGCCATGAGCCGTCCGGCGTCGAGCAGGACGGCGACCTGCTGTCCCCGTTCCACCTGGCGGTTGCGGCTGATGAGCGCGCCGCGTCGCGCGGTGGCTTTCCAGTCGACTTGCCGCAGGTCTTCCCCGGGCATGTAGAGTCGGAGACTCTCGAAATCGGTACCGGCCCCGTGGACCCGACGCGGGCGTCGCACGATTTCGTCGCGCTGGTCGATTCGGGCCAGCAGCTGGTAATCGTCCACGCCGCGGAACCGGGGGTACACCTTGACGTGGCCGGGGATTTCAAAGGCGGATTCCCGGAGCAAGAGCCCAGGGCCGGACTGTTGGCGGACGATGATGCGGCCGAAGGCATGTTGGCCGCGGCGCAGGGCGCGGACGCGGTATCCGCAGAGGGCGCGGGCTCCGCCGGGGAGGCTCACGGGCGCGAGGGGTTCGAGGGTGTCGAGGGCTTCGGGCACTTCATCCCGCAGCACCAATCGGAGTGGTTGCCCGGACCGGTTGAGCAGTTCGATTTCGACTTGCTGCTCTTCGCCATGGGAGAGGCGCGGGGGCAACCGGCGGTGCAGGACCAGGTTTCCCGCTCCGGGCCCCGTGCGGGCTTCGCGCCAGCACAAGAGGCCGAGCAGCGCCAGGAAAGCGGTTGGCACGAGCCAGCCTCCGGGGATCATGGCCGAGAGCAGCCAGAGCGGCGCGCTCACCGCCAGGAGCCGGATCAGGCGCAGACTCGGCAGAAAGACCGGGGCGCTCTCCTGTGGGCCTGGGGAGGTGGGGATCATGAAGGTGTCTGGGCAGGTGGGGTTGCCGGGGCCTCAGCGCGGGACGGCCACCTGGGCCAGGAGGGCGGCGATGCACTTGTCGGGTGTGAGGCCTTCGATTTCGGCTTCGGGGGTGAGCTGCAGGCGGTGGCGCAACACGGGGTAGGCGATGGCCTGGATGTCTTCCGGGATGACGTAATCCCGGCCGCGCAGGACGGCGAGCGCCTTGGCGGCGTGGAGGAGCATGACGCCGGCTCTCGGGCTTGCCCCGAGACCGACGCTGGCCAGCTCCCGGGATTGGCGGGTGAGCGCGAGGATGTAGTCGAGGACGGCGCTGTCGGCGCGGGTCGTTTGGACCTGTCGGCGAAGGGCCTGCAAGTCGTCGGGTGTGGCCACCGGGGTGACGGCGGACAAGGGGTGCATCGAGCGTTCTCCGAGGTCGTGCATTGTCTGCAGCATGAGTCGTTCCTCGGATTCGTTGGGGTAGCCCATCCAGACCTTCATGAGGAAGCGATCCAGTTGCGCTTCCGGGAGGGGATAGGTGCCTTCGTACTCGATGGGGTTTTGGGTGGCGACGACGGTGAACGCGGGTGAGAGCGGGTGCGGTTCGCCATCGATGCTGACCTGACGTTCCTGCATGGCTTCGAGCAACGCGGCCTGCGTCTTGGCCGGGGCGCGGTTGATTTCGTCGGCCAGCACGAGATCGGCGAACACGGGTCCGGGGCGGAAGCGGAACTCGTTGGTCCTGGGCTCGAACACGTTTACGCCGGTGATATCCGAGGGCATCAAGTCGGGGGTGAACTGGATGCGGGCGAAGGAACAGCGCATGACGGCGGCAAGGCATCGGGCGAGGAGGGTTTTGGCGACGCCCGGCACGCCTTCGAGCAGCACATGGCCGCCGGCGGCGAACGCCACCAGGAGGGACTGCACGGCGGCTTCCTGGCCGAGCACGACCTGTTGGATTGCTTGTTGGGCCTGTTGCGGCCAGGGGCTGCTGCTGACGGTTTTCGTATCATCGCTCATGGCTGATGTCCTGTTGAATTTCTCCGGTCACCCGGCACAGTGGGGCGAGAGCCGCCTCGGCTTCCGGACCGCCGCGCCGGCAGGCTTCGTAGCACCGGACCAGCTCGGCGAATCGGCGTTGGCGGTCCGGGTCATTCGCTCGCGCCGCTGCCTGGCGGAAGAACTCGGCCCAATCGGTGGCGGTGCCACCCCTGGAGCCGAGCTGATGGCCGAGGTGCTGCACGACGCATTCGGCGGCGAGCGATTGGGCGTGGGCGGCTTCGAGCAGGCCCGCCCGCGCGTCGATGAGGTTCGAGGCGCGCTGGAGGCTGGGCGGGGGTGGTTCAGTCACGCGTCCCATCCGGCGGCGGTAGAGCAGGGCGTAGCCGCCGCCGGCGGCGAGGCCCTGGAGGACCATCCATCCCCAGGGCGTGCTGAGGAAGCCGAGGGTAAGGTTTGCGAGACTTCGCACCTCGCCGAAGCCGTGATGGTACTCATCGAACGCGAGGGGGCCCGGGCGGCCCTGGGCGCAGAGGGCGGCCAGCCAGACTGCGTTGTCTCCCCGGCCCAACGATCCGTTGCTGATGAAGGCCACATCCGCCACGGCGACGACCCGTCCGAGGCCGTGGGGGATGGCCATGGCGACCGGTTTGCCGGCACACTCGCCGATCACGCGGCCGTCTCCGGTCCAATCCAATCCCGCCGCGACGTGGACTGCGAGCGACCGGGTTTCGTCGTTGGGATGTGGGAACTGGGCGGTTTGCGCTTCGCGTTGGGCCTCCGTGGTTGTCTGGACACCCAGACGCCCCAGGAGATGAGCCTCCGGGTTGGGAGGCAGGCTCGAGGGGGCATCGTCGGTGGCGTCGGGCGGATCCTCGGGCTCTTCGGACTCTTCGTTCGACTGCGGCCGGCCTGCGATGAGCCAAGGGCGATCGAAGAAGAAGAGCAACTGTCCCCCCTGGCGGACCCACTCGAGCAAGGCGTCGGCTTCGGCCCGGCTGAGGTGCCGGCTGGGTCCGGCCGCCACCAGGGTTGTGGGCGCGTTGGTGCCCGAGACCGCGGGCAACATCGAGAGCGGCCGGCGCCACGGGCGCACGCGCAGCCCGCAACGTTCCATGACCAGATAGACCGCTCGCGCTCCGGAGGCATCGGTGAAGTAGGTGCTCGGGCGCCGCTGCAAGTCGGAGCGCCGGGTTGGCGTCACCAGTCCCAAAAACGCGGCCAGCACGATGAGGAGAAGGAGGGCGATCCCTGCCGTCAGTCGATTCCGCCACGGGCTGTCGGGCGTGCTGGCGAACAGGCTGAACGCCGGGCCTTTCATGCTGTGGACTGGGTGGGAGGCTGGCTCTCGAGGAGCGCGGAGGTCCGGCAGGTCTCGACCTGGGCCACGAGCGCGGTCAGAGTTTCCGGCATGGGGGGGCGATGGGCGTAGATCACCTGTTCGTACACGGCGGTGAGACGCTCGAGGAGCCCGCACCACGGATGGCCGGGGTCGCATTCGCCCAGGTAATCGGCGTTGGTTTTGCCGGCGGCGAAACGGAGGCTGCCCTGTTCGTCCATGAGCCCGAGCAGCACGCGGTGGGCGATCCAGACGGCGCGCCGGACGTTCCCGGCGGCCAGGGCCTCGCGGGCGCGAGCCAGGGCCTCCTGCCATGAGGCGGCGGTTCCCTCGAGCACGTGCCAGGAGGACTTGCGCGCGGCGGCGTTTGCGGAACGCCGTCCGGGGAGGGCGTCGCCCAGCGCGACGTAGAGCAAATGGGCCAGAAGAGCGAGCCCCACCAGGAGGAGGAAGCTGAAGAGAATCCAGCCTTCGACGGGGTTGGCCTGGGCCCAGCGGCCGAGGGTTTGGGCCCATTCCTTGAGGCGTTGGATCAACTCGAGGAACCAGGGGGCATCGCTGAAGCCGTGGAACTCGGGTCGGGCGAGCACACGTTCCACCGTGTCGCGGACCACGGCGTCATCGATGGGAGGGTTGGGATTCACGATCCCGGTCAGATCCCCGGCGCGGCGGGTGTGGCGCTGGTTCCCGCTGCGGATCCATGGGCCATGGCCTGGCTCAGCATCTCGAGGTCGAAACCCTCCTTTCGGATTCGGAAGTCGTAGTAGAGCAGGATCGGGGCGATGACGCCGAGCGGTGAGGTGAAGAGCTGCGCCAGGTCGCTGGTGACCTCGAGTACCAGTTCGCCGCCGGGGGTATCGAGCGCGATGACCATCGAGACCGCCACGGCCATGGCGATGCCGACCACGAAGAACAAGGCGCCGATGACAAACATGATGCTCAAGACCTTGCTCCGCTCGCCGAGGGTGAGCTCCTTGCTCCGTCGCATGGCGTCGGTGGCCTTGAGCCCCTCGAGCATCACCGCCGGAACCGTTACCGAGTAGTTCAGGGCCCAGATGACGCCCGGGACGATCAGCAGGATGAGCCCGAGGAGGACGCGCAGGCCCACGGAGATTTGGGCGTTGAGAATGGTGCCCCACCGGCGAAGGGCCTGGCGATAGGCCTGCCCGATGGAGGCGGGCCGGCCGAGGTATCGCTCGCTGACGGCGACGATGGCAGCCCCCTCGGAGAGCGGGTAGGCGATCAGGCCGCCCAGGAGCAGGATCACCAGTTGGGCGCCCGCCTTGATATAGATCGCGTTCTCGCCCCCCACGGTCATCGCCCAGGCGTTGAGCGCCAGGGAGACAGCATAGATCGGCACGTAACTCACCGCCACAATCCCCAGCATGAGGGCGAAATTGCCGCCGTACATCCGGAAGGCACGGTCCAGCAGACTGCCCACGGTCATCGGTTCAAGTCGCGGCAAGGTTGGTTCCATGGCAGGTCAGGGTCTGACAGCGTTGTGTCGAGAGTCCGGCCGCTTTTTGGCGGCTGCCCACGCCGCTGTCGAGCCCAAAGTCTCCCCTTGAAAGCGGCTTTCGGCGACGAATACTCGCGCCATGCAACCCCGAGGGGGAAAGCGATTGAAGTCTGCGGCTGCAGCGCGCGAACGCGCCCGCTGGATTCCGGTTGCGACGGCGGTATCGCCGACGGAGCAACGGAACCCGCGATCTTTGCGCCTGGACCGCATGCCGCTCGAGGGGGCCATCGAGCTGATGCTCGCCGAGGATGAAGGTCTGCCTCGGGCGCTGCGGGCGCAGCGCAGGCGGCTGGCGGCAGCGGTGCAGTGCGTCGTCCGAGCCTTCCGTCGGGGGGGGCGCCTTCTCTATGTGGGCGCCGGGACGAGCGGGCGGCTCGGGGTGCTGGATGCGAGCGAGTGTCCCCCGACCTTTCGCACGAGACCCGGCCAGGTCCGTGGCATCATTGCCGGCGGCGCGAAGGCTCTTACGACGTCGGTCGAGGGGGCGGAGGACGATTTCGAGGCGGGCGGCCGCGCGTTGCGGCGGCGGCGGGTCAATGCGCGCGACGTGGTGGCGGGAATCGCCGCGAGCGGCCGGACCCCGTTTGTCTGGGGGGCGCTCCGGGAGGCGCGGCGTTGCGGCGCGGCCACGATCCTGATCACGTGCAACCCGAACCTGAGGTTCTTGCCGGGCACGCGGCCGGACATTGTGATTGCGCCGGACGTGGGGCCGGAAGTGCTGACGGGGTCGACCCGGCTGAAGGCCGGAACTGCCACCAAGATGATTCTCAATCTGCTGACGACGCTGAGCATGGTGCGGACGGGGAAGGTGGCAAGCAACCTGATGGTGGATCTCAAGCCCTCGAACACGAAGTTGCGGGGGCGTGCGGTTCGCATTGTGCAGGAGCTGGCGGGTGTCTCGGAGGAAGCGGCGAGGACGGCGCTCGAGCGTTCGGGTTGGGTGATCTCCCGTGCGCGGCGCGCGCTGGCGCGGCGGCGCGCGCGTTGAGCAGTGCCATCGGGGAGGGCAACGGAGTGGGGATGTGCTGCACCCATCCGGGTTAGAGCGCAGGCCCGGGAAAATGACAAGGGAATGTGGACCTCAGAATGACAAAGGAATTGGGGACAAGGGAATCCGGGGGCCACTGGAGTCCTCGACTTCTGAAGGTCGATGCGATTAGGTCAAGTTTGGTCCCTGCCGTTCCAAACGCGCCCCCCTGCCTTCGAGGACTCTGATTAGCGAGGCGCGGAGGCAGGGTGCCCCGCTGCCCCCACGGTTCTTTGGACTGCATGTTTCATCGGTCTGAGGCGCGCCTCGCTAGTGTGGTGTCCCTCAAATGGGTGGACATTCGTTGCGCCCAAAACGGCCTGGGACGAGGACCTCGGCGAGCTCGGTCGAGCCGCGCGAGGAGGGAGTGTATCCCTGGCGATACTCGACCGACGGAGCAACGAAGCCCCAGGCCGTTTTCGGCGCAACCCCTTGGGCGGCCGTTCTTTTGCCACCAGACGGCGTTGCTCGCTTCTCACAGATCTC
>Ga0209096_1000411_pt1 | contig 59627 bp, 47 predicted proteins | sample AD_UKC034_MetaG_FD_184407 | JGI IMG/M metagenome (GOLD analysis project Ga0209096, IMG submission 184407) | Active sludge microbial communities of municipal wastewater-treating anaerobic digesters from USA - AD_UKC034_MetaG (SPAdes) (version 2) | ecosystem: Engineered > Bioreactor > Anaerobic >...
GATGACTCCACGCTTGGAAAACCCGGAATCTGTGGCCCGGCGGATTGGCGCGTCGGAGGATGCTGTCGCCCGGCAACTGGAGGATATGGCCTCGCACGGCCTGCTTTTCAGAGTCCGAAAAGGGACTTCCGTTCAATATGGCGCCATTCCCTTCATGCACGGCCTGATCGAGTTTCAGGTAAAGAAATTGGACCCGGAAATGGGCATGCTGTTGAAAGAGTATTTGAATCAAGCCTTTAACAAGTCCATTACCGATGTGGAAGGCATGTTTTTGCGCACGGTACCCATAGAAAAGTCCATGGTTTCTGAACATCACATCGCCGCCTTTGACGATGCCGTCGCCATGATCATGAAGAATGAGACGATTGCCGTCACCGAATGCCTTTGCCGCAAGGGGGAAAAAATCATGGGCAGGGGTTGTGGCAAACCCGACGAAAACTGTATGATGTTCGGATCCATGGCGCGATATTATCTTGATAACCAGATGGGAAGGCTGGTCAGCAAGGAAGAGGCGGTTGAAATTTTGAGGCAGGCGCAAGCGGCCGGGCTGGTGACCCAACCTGCCACCGCGCAAAACCCTTCCGGAATGTGCAATTGTTGCGGTGACTGCTGTGTTGTCCTGGGCGCCGTAAAGAAGCATTCCAAACCGGCACAGCTTGTTTTTTCAAATTATCGGGCGTGTCTGACCCGGGAGGACTGCATCGGCTGCGAAGTCTGTCTGGATCGCTGTCAGATGGGCGCACTGACCATGAATGAGGATGGAGTCGCACAGCTTAATCCTGACCGCTGCATCGGGTGCGGACTGTGCGTTACCACCTGCCCATCGGATGCGCTCCGTCTGGAGGCAAAGCCGGAAGCGCTCCGTCGGGTTCCCCCGGCAAACGGTTTCGAACAAATGATGCAGATTGCCATCAACAGGGGAGTGATTTCATCCGCCGGGGACCGGTAAGCTCCGCGATCAAATGGCCCTCGGAAACGGTTTCTATCAAACTATACAAAGGAAGGTAAAACATCATGTCTATTACCGACGATTCCAAAACCACAAAACCGCTTCGGCCTGATCTTGCCCATGTGACCGAAATGCACGCTTTTGGACTCGATGAACAGCGTTCTGAAGCCGTAAAGCGACTTCATGAAAAAAACCGGCGTACCGCGCGGGCCAATGTGATGGATCTTTGTGATCCGGACAGTTTCATGGAATATGGCGCTCTGGCTGTTGCCGCCCAAAGGCAAAGAAGACCGATTGATGAATTGATCAAAAAAACGCCTGCGGATGGCCTGATTACGGGAATCGGTACTGTCAACGGTGCTCAATTTGGCCCGGACAGATCCCGCTGCCTGGTCATGGCCTATGATTACTCGGTTCTGGCCGGCACGCAGGGCTTTTTTAATCATAAAAAGAAAGACCGAATGCTGAAGCTGGCACATGAATTGGAGATTCCCCTGATCCTTTTTGCCGCAGGGGGTGGAGGAAGGCCGGGAGATGTTGATGCGATGAGCGTGATGGTGGCTGGGCTTGATCTCATGACATTCAGCCATTTTGCCGGCCTGAGCGGAAAAATTCCGCTGATCGGCATTGTCTCCGGACCCTGCTTTGCCGGGAATGCGGCTCTTGCCGGCTGTTGTGATGTGATTATCGCCACGCGAAACTCCAATCTCGGCATGGGCGGTCCGGTCATGATCGAGGGTGGCGGCCTGGGGGTTTTTAAAGCGGAGGACATCGGACCGATGGAAATTCAGGCGGTAAACGGCGTTGTTGATCTGCTCGTAGAAAATGATGACGCCGCTGTTCAGACAGCGAAAAAATATCTGTCTTACTTCCAGGGCCCTCTTTCCGGGTGGCAGGCATCCGACCAGGAACTGCTTCGGGACATGATTCCCGAAAACCGGAAACGCGCCTATGATGTTCGCAAAATTATTAAGATTCTGGCCGATGACGAATCATTTCTCGAACTTCGTCCACGATATGGCCGGTGCATGATCACCGGATTGATTCGTGTGGAAGGAAGGCCCCTGGGATTGATTGCCAATAATTGCATGCATGCAGGCGGAGCGATTGAAGCGGATGGCGCGGACAAGGCAGCGAGGATGGTCCGGCTTTGCAGCGCATATGGGATTCCCGTGCTGTCTCTTTGCGATACCCCTGGATTCATGGTTGGGCCCGAGATAGAAAAACAGGCACAGGTCCGCCGCGTCTGCCGGATGTTTGTTGCCGGTGCGCAGGCCGACGTGCCGTATTTTTCAGTAATTTTGCGTCGGGGATACGGATTGGGCGCAATGGCGATGGCCAAGGGTGGTTTTCACGAGGGAGTTTTCACAGCTTCCTGGCCATCCGGAGAATTCGGCGCCATGGGTCTTGAAGGTGCCGTGAAAGCAGGATACAAAAGGGAACTCGAAGCCATTGCCGATCCGGCCGAGCGTGAAAAAGTCTTCAACTCCATGGTGAATATTTCCTATGAAATGGGAAAAGCAACCAACATGGCAGCTTTTGTGGAAATTGATGCCGTCATCGATCCGGCTCAGACCCGCAAATGGATTATCGGAGGGTTGAATTCCATACCCGAAAAGAAAACAAAAAGCGGTTCGTTGCATCGTTTTATCGACACATGGTAGTTTGCGCGCGGCTGATCACGACAAAGAGAAGGCTATCCATGCCTGTCATCGGTCGGCAGGGTGAAAAAGAACGTCGCACCTTGTTGCGGCTCACTTTCGGCCCAGATCCGGCCGCCGTGGCGTTCAATGATCCTTTTGACCGTTGCCAGTCCGATACCCGTGCCCGGAAATTCATTCGTATGATGAAAACGCTGAAAGGCGTTGAACATCTTGGCGGCATATTTCATATCGAAGCCCGCGCCATTGTCACGAATGTAGAAAACAGGATGATCATTCAGGTCGGTTGATCCGAATTCAATCCGGGGCTGATCGATTTTTCCGGTAAACTTCCAGGCGTTTTCCAGCAGGTTGGTCATGGCAATCTTAAGCAGATTCGCGTCACCCAGCGCCCAAATCCCTTCCTGAATCATCAGATCCACCGTTTGTTGTGGATTCCCCTGCCGGCAGGTTTCCGCGACAGCTTTGACCACAGCGCTTAAATCGACCTTTTCGGCCTGAAATTCCAGTCGGGTTACTCTGGATAAGTTCAATAAATCTTCAATCAGCAGGTTCATTCGCTTGGCGCCGGCGCGTACTCTTTCCAGATAGTCCCGGCCCTGTTCGTCCAGAACGTCCGCATAATCTTCCAGAAGCATCTCACTGAAGCCGTCAATGCTTCGAAGCGGCGCACGGAGGTCGTGAGATACGGAATAACTAAAAGATTCCATCTCCCGGTTGGCTGCTTCCAAGTCAGCCGTTCGCTGGCGGATTCTCTGCTCTAACTCCTCGTTAAGTTTGCGGATTTTTTCCTCTGCTTCCCATCGAACCGTAATATCCTCGTTGGTTCCCTCTAGATAAAGAATATCTCCCTCCTGATTTCTGACCAGGTGGACATTAATCGCCACCCAGAACTTCCTGCCATCTTTTCTGTAGAGTGAAACAACAAAATCCTGAACCGACTCCTGTTGCATCAGGAGTTCTTTCAGTCTCTGGCGTTCTCCGGGATCGACATAGAGCTGACTTCCAATATCGGTAACGCTTTCCATCATGTCTGCCGGAGAATCATATCCGAACATCCTGGCAAAAGACGGATTCACACTCAAATAACGGCCATCCAGAGTGGTCTGGAAGATTCCCTCCTGTGCGTTTTCAAAAATACTTCGATACATTTCTTCGGCTCTGATCCGTTTTTCCTCAGACTTCCTCTGTTCTGCAATCCTCCAGACTGCATCCATCAGCAACGTCAGTTGTCGGACATCCGCTTCTGTATAATCCTCTTCCTTATTTGCCACGGCGGCAACAGCGACAATCTTTTCCTTGCTGAAGAGCGGTATCGTCATATATCGGTACAGATGCGCATGGCCCTCGGGATAGCCTTTTTTCAACGGATGAGGTGCCTGAAAATTGTTGAGCATGATGGGGCGGGATTGGCGAACCGCCTCGCCCCATATCCCTGTCTTTTCAAGATCATAAACCGTTTGAGGCTTGCTGATCCGGCACGCTTTCATGACCTCTTTCGACCACGCGTTGAGCTGGAATTGCTTCTTTTCTTCATCGTAAAAATAAATGTAACCGATTTTGCTTCCGGTCAGGACAATGGCTTCTTCGAGAGCAAAATCCAGCAAATCCGTCACGGAGCAGGCCTGATACTGGGCGATCTTGAGCAGGCTCTCCAGCCGAGCCTCATTGAGTTTGACCGCCTCCTCGGCAAGTTTACGTTCGGTGAAGTCGCGGGCGACGGACACCATGGCCACAACTTCTCCATCCTTCAAAATCGGAGCTCCGCTGATTTCGAGGTATTTTAAGGCTTTATCCCTAGTGATAAACTCATACACACTTCCCGAAATGGTTTTTCCCTTGAGAATCAGATCCATATTGGCGGCGGCGCGTTTGAACGATTCGGGAGTAAACATGTGACGGAAGTCGCTCATCGGCCGATCGATGAATTCAGCCGGCGGATAGCCCAATATCTTTTCTACGCCGGGTGATATACTGGAAATCGTAAGATTCGTGTCGATGATGAAAATCACATCCGATACCTGATCAAAACTCAACCGATAAAGATTCTCCAGTCTCTTCAGCTTCTGGTCTGCATTTTCCAGATGGGTCATCTTCTTTTCAAGTTTTTTAAACAGGGCTTCGTTATGCAGCCTCAAATACTCCATTTCCTCGCTAAGCGGCGTTGACGCTTCAGATGTTATTTCTGCTTTGTTTTTCAGTAGTTCAAGAATTGCCGAAATCAGAATATCCGGTTCCTGCGGTTTGAGGAGAAACAGGTCCGCGCCCAGCGACAGTGCAAAGCGTTCGTTTTCCGGTTCTGTGTAGGTGGCTGTATAGAAGACAAAGGGGATGTCTTGAAGGCTGCTGTCCTGTTTGCAGATGCGGCAAAACTCGTAACCGTCCATGACGGGCATCAGGATGTCCGAAACAATCAGACTGGGCCGCTGCAACCGGGCTGTTTCCAGAGCAGTCTTGCCGTTTTCCGCTTCAAGGACTTCCCAGCCCTGTCCCGACATGATACTCTTCAGGAGATACAGGTTGGCGCTGTTATCGTCGACAATGAGTACTTTCATGGTTCATTTCTTCAGGCGGCAAATGAACGACCTGGTTGGGTCGATACGGTTCTGGACGGATTCCCGCTATTCCGGCATCAAAAAAATTTGCGAACATAAAGCACGACCTGTAGGTACCTGCATGCTTTCGTCTGTAAAGTATCGAATCGCCGTGGAAATGTCAAAAGGAAAAACGCAGGGAAAAGTGATCCCGCCGAAGTTGAAAGGCTTGCGGAAAAAAGCCCTTTGGAGTAAGGAAGATCATCTTGGAATAAGGACGCCGGATCATGAAAAAGACAACGCCCACGCTTGCCGCGGAAAGACAATACATTGTTGAAAAAGAGAAATTTGTGCCGGTATCGCAGTATTTTGGCGAAGACACTTTCAATTCCGCTGTGATCCAGGAAAAGCTGCCCAAGGACATCTATCGAAAACTGATGGAAGCCATCCATGAAGACAAGGCGCTGGATCAGGAAACCGCCAATGTCGTCGCACATGCGATGAAGGAATGGGCCATCGAAAAGGGCGCTACCCATTTTGCGCACTGGTTTCAGCCCATGACCGGCTCAACGGCCGAAAAACACGACGCTTTTGCCGACCCCTGCGGTCCGGGAGCGGTGATCGAAAGGTTTTCCGGAAAACAGCTGATTCAGGGAGAGCCGGATGCGTCTTCATTTCCATCAGGCGGCATCCGCGCCACGTTCGAGGCGCGCGGCTATACAGCCTGGGACATGTCTTCACCCGCCTTTATCAAGCGAAACGGCATTTCCACAACGCTTTGTATTCCCAGCGCTTTTATTTCTTTTACCGGTCAGGTCCTGGATAAAAAAACCCCTCTCCTGCGCTCGTTGCGTGCTTTGAACAAAAGTGCGGTTCGCATGCTCAAACTGCTTGGAGAAAAAAATGTAAAAAAAGTTCAGGTTCATCTGGGAATCGAACAGGAATATTTCCTGATTGACATGGATTATTATTACAGGCGCCAGGACCTGGTATTGGGAGGCCGGACGGTGATCGGAGCCCCCCCGGCCAAAGGGCAGGAACTGGAAGACCAGTATTTCGGCAGCATCAAAGAGAGAATTTCCTCCTTCATGCATGATGTGGAAGAAGAGCTCTACAAACTGGGCATTCCGGCTAAGACCCGCCACAACGAGGTGGCTCCCAGCCAATATGAGCTCGCGCCTGTTTTTGAAGAAGCCAATCTGGCTGTTGACCACAACCAGATGATTATGGAAACCCTCAAGCATGTCGCTAAAAAGCACCGGCTGGCCGCGTTACTGCACGAAAAGCCTTTCGCCGGAATCAACGGCTCCGGCAAGCATGTCAACTGGTCGCTTGCCGACAGTTCCGGCAATAATCTGCTCAATCCCGGAAAAACCCCTCAGGGTAATATCCATTTTCTCGTCTTTTTGATTGCAATTCTCCGTGCGGTATACAGACATGCGGATTTTCTTCGCGCCACCGTGGCGACTTATGGAAATGACCACCGCCTGGGCGCCAATGAAGCACCTCCCGCCGTCATTTCCGTATTTTTAGGAGAACAACTGACACATATTCTTGATAATATTGAAAAAGGAACCGTGCATCAAGCCACCAACGAGGAAATCATCGACCTGGGCATATCTTCTTTGTCCCAAGTCAGCAAGGACGACGCGGATCGCAATAGGACATCGCCTTTTGCTTTTACCGGGAATAAATTTGAGTTTCGAGCAGTAGGCTCCTCTCAATCCGTTGCCTGTCCCGCTTATGCCATCAATACCTTTGTGGCCGAAAGCCTTGATGAACTGGCGGATAAAATCCGGGCAAAAGGGGCTGTCAAAATCAATCAAGCCGTTTTTGAAGTCTTGAAAAGTGAAATTTCGCAGCTTCGGCCCATCCTGTTCAATGGGGACAATTATTCAAAGGACTGGGTGGCGGAAGCAAAAAAACGGGGATTGCCCAACGAAAGGACAACGCCCGGCGCCTTAAAAGCCCTATTGACCCAGCACTCGCTTCAACTCTTTGAAAAATATCAGGTTCTCAACAATGCCGAGCTGCGGGCACGTTATTTCATCTCCATCGAGCGCTACATTAAGGATTTGGAAATCGAAGTCAACTGTCTGGGCAATCTCTGTCTGACGCAGGTAATTCCAGCGGCAATCGATTATCAGGGCAAACTCGCGCAATCGATCCTCCGGGTTCAGGAGGTTCTCGGTTCAGGCGCTGTGTTGTCCTCTCAGACAAATCTTTTAAAAAGAATTCTTGATTTGATTCATCGTGTCTATACGTCCTCAAAGGACATGCAGGCCAGAATGGAAGCGGCAAAAACCATTGCCGACGAGCAGAAAAAAGCAGAAACGCTTTGCGTCAAAATCAAGCCCATGATGGATGAGCTTCGAAAATCCGTGGACGAGCTGGAAAATCTTGTGGACGATGAAATCTGGCCGCTGCCGAAATTCTGGGAAATGCTGTTTATCTGTTAGCGAAAGGGGAAAGATCTTGATTTTAATTATTGATTTCGGCTCTCAATACAACCAGCTCATCGCCAGAAGAGTCCGCGAACATCATGTGTATTGCCAAATTGAGCCACCCTCCATTTCCATCGCGGCGATTCAGGATTTGCAACCGGAGGGCATTATTCTGTCCGGCGGTCCAGCCAGCATTTATACCAAAGGTTCACCCCGCGGAGATCGCGGCATATTTGATCTGGGCATACCGGTCTTGGGCATCTGCTACGGCCTTCAGTATATGATCGACGCGCTGGGAGGCAAAGTGATCGGCTCCAAGAAACGGGAGTACGGTTTTGCTGAACTGAACATCAAAAAGCAAAAGGGCATTTTTGCCGGCGTTAAGAAAAAAACGACCTGCTGGATGAGCCACGGCGACTCCATCGGCGAGCTTCCTTCCGGCTTTTCCATCACGGCTTCCACAGATAATACAGAAGTGGCCGCCACCGAAGATTTACATAGAAAATTCTATGGCCTGCAGTTCCATCCAGAAGTTGTGCACACGGAAGAAGGCAAGAAAATGCTGGCCAACTTCTTGTTTGAAATCTGCCGCTGCCGGAAATCCTGGTCTATGAAATCCTTCGTCAACCAGGCGGTTGAAGATATTCGCCGTCAGGTGGGACAAGATAAAGTCATTTTGGGGCTTTCCGGCGGTGTCGATTCTTCCGTTGCCGCTGTTTTACTGCATAAGGCGATTGGAAAGCAGCTTACGTGTGTTTTTGTGGACAACGGCGTCCTGCGTGAAGGCGAGGCGAAACGCGTCATCGAAATGTTCAGAAAACACCTTCAAATCAATCTTCGATTTGCCCGCTCGGGCGGAATATTTTTAAAAAAACTCAAAGGGGTGACCGATCCCGAGAAAAAGCGCAAAATTATCGGCAGAACCTTTATTGAAGTGTTCGACGCAGAAGCGCACAAAGTAAAAAATGTGAAATTTCTGGCCCAGGGAACGCTTTATCCGGATCTGATCGAGTCTCGTTCGGCATTTGGCGGTCCCAGTGCGGTGATCAAGTCGCACCACAATGTCGGAGGACTTCCGAAGACTATGAAGCTTCAGCTGGTGGAACCTCTCAAACACCTGTTTAAGGACGAAGTTCGGCTCCTCGGAAAGGAGCTGGGGCTCGCCGACGATGTCATTTGGCGACAACCGTTTCCCGGCCCAGGCCTGGCCATCCGTATTATCGGAGAAGTGACCTCTCAGCGTCTTTCCGTTTTGCGCAAGGCTGACGTCATTTTGCTTCAGGAAATCCGCGCCGCCCATCTTTATTACAAGTTATGGCAATCCTTTGCTGTTTTGCTTCCTCTGAAAAGTGTAGGCATTATGGGCGATCAGCGTACCTATGAAAACATCGTGGCCATCCGCGCCGTGCAAAGTGACGACGCCATGACCGCGGACTGGGCCAGGCTTCCCCAGAACCTGCTGGCGCGTATTTCCACCCGCATCATCAACGAAGTCCGTGGTGTCAACCGCGTCGTGTATGACATCAGTTCAAAACCACCCAGCACCATTGAGTGGGAATAAATCGTTGCGGAACCATCGACAAAATAGCAACGGTAAAACGAAGAAAGAAATATTCTATGGCCGATGAACTGGATATCAAACTTCAGCAAGCCGAAGCCCTGATTGTCGCAGGGCTTGACATAAAGTCGGCGGGAGAAATGCTGAGGATTATTGAAGTCCCTGTGCTTTCCGAAGCCATTCTCAAGCGGGTCATGCTCTATAACGAAACCCTGCCACGTGCCGCCGATCATCCTTATCGTTTGGCCCAACGCTATTTGCATTTTCTCTGGGATGCTTTTGACAAGTCACTCTTAAGCCTGATCGTCCCTTTTTCCATACCGTTTCGCCGACTGATTGCGCAGCATCTTTTTCAATCCTGCGGGCAAGCACTCATCGCGGAGGAAAATGTCCGGTTTAACTTCGGCAATTTGCTTGAAATTGGTGATGGTGTTTTTTTCAACAGAGGCGTTTTTCTGGACACCAAAGGCGGTATCCAGATCGGTCATCATGTGGCGCTGGCCGAAGACGTGCGGATTTTCACGCACAGTCATTCCGAGGCTTCTCACATGGTGCGCAGTTACGGCCGGGTTGTGGTTGAGGATTACGCAAAAATTTACGCAGGAGCAACCATTATGCCGGGTGTCACCATTGGCAGTCAGGCCATTGTGGCGTCTGGGTCCCTTGTAAACCGGGATGTTCCTCCCAACAAAGTGGCGGCCGGCTCTCCCGCCCGGATCATTCGCGAACGACAAAACGAAGGCCATACAGGAGACGAACTCGACCATATCTGGCTTTTCTGAAAGCCGTCCTTTTTTCACCTGCTGATGCAGGTTTGTCGTTTCAGGGTCCGTATTTTTGTTTTCTTGCCTGTCAAGAAAAACATATAGGATCTCTGAAGGCTCCATAGAACCCGCGCCTTGTCTTCAAACCGTTAAACAAAAAAAGGGCGGAATTTTAGGGTTCCGCCCCGAGAAATCCGTATGGATTTTATTTATACGGTAAACGACGCTTCGGGAATTTCCATAACCGATGAATCGCCTTCCTGAATGACCCTCAAGATCGTGCCCACAATGGGCAGGAGGTTGTGACAGAAGAATTTGGCGGAGGATACCTTGCCAGCGTAATAGGGATACTCAAAGTGTTCCTTGCCGATTTCCTCAACTTTCTTCTGACAGAGGAGTGCCTGATCCAGCAGAAGTTTTGCGGCGTAAATGCAGCCTGTGGCATGGAGGATACGGGTGGCATAAAAGCCAATCATTCCGAACTTGCCCTGACTCAGATAACCGGCCATGGTATTTTGGATTTCCCGGTAATTCTTCACCGCTTCTTCCAATAGGGCCATTTGAGGGCCAAACAGGGAATGGTCTTTGTTGTCTTGAATGAACTTGTCAATTTCGCCAAGCCACGTCGCAAACACCTGGCCTCCGGCCATCATCCACTTGCGACCGATGAGGTCCATGGACTGAATGTAGTTCGTGCCTTCCCAAATCGGATAAATTCTACAATCACGAAGTTGCTGGGCAATAGGATACTCTTCCGAGAAGCCGTATCCGCCGTAACACTGCATGGCTTCCGAGATGGAAAGAAAGGCCATGTCGGAACACCAGGCTTTGACGATGGGAATATTGACTTCAATGTAGGCCTTGGCCAGTTTCCGCTCGTTCTCGTCCGAGGTGTTCTCCGCGATGTCCATGCAGTAATACGAAAAGGCAATCATGGCGCGGGATGCTTCGGTGATGGATTTCTGAAACAGAAGCATGCGGCGAACGTCTTCATGGTTGATAATGGGAACTCTGCCCGCCTTGGGATTGGTGATCTGCCGGCCCTGGACGCGACCTGCCGTGTAAGCACAAGCGTTATGATAGGCTACAGTTGCTGCGGACATAGCGGCAAGTCCTGTTACCGTTCGCTCTTCATTCATCATCTGGAACATTTGGGCCATCCCCTGACCCTTGCCGTCAACCGGAGGCTCTCCCAGCAGATAACCACGGCATTTGTTTTCTTCGCCAAAGTTCACAATAGCGGTTGCAGAACCTCTCAGGCCCATTTTGTGTTCGATGCCTCCGCAATTCACATCATTGAACTCGCCCTTTTCGCCGTTAGCGTCCGGCCAGTATTTTGGAACAACAAACAGGGAGATGCCCTTGGTTCCTGGAACGCATCCTTCAATACGGGCAAGCGTTAAATGGATGATGTTTTCGGTGATGTCCTGATCGCCCCCGGTGATAAAACACTTCGTTCCGGTAATCGCGTAAATACCCGGTTCATCGGTGGGAGTCGCCTTCGTGATAATATCGCCGACGTCGGAACCATTGTTGGGTTCGGTCAGATCCATCGTGCCGGACCACTGACCGGAAAACATCTTGGGCAAAAAAATGCTTTTGATTTTCTCATTGCCGAAGTCGCGGATCAGACCGGCTGATCCGGTAGTCGCCATAGCGTAAGGTCCCAGAGAGGCATTAGCTGCCGCCAGATATTCATTGGTGGCGCCAAGAAGGCAAAGCGGCAGAGAACTGGGGTCGGAATGATCCGCATTGCTGCTGCCGAGGCCGTTTTCCTGAATTGCCCAGTAACCTTTTTTGTAGGATTCGGGTGTTGATACCTTGCCTTCCTTGTAAACCGCATGAAGGTTATCTCCGTCGTCACTGGTGGGAGCGATCGACAGTTTGGCGATTTTCATCGCGTTTTCGAGGATGGAATCGATGTCCTCAACGCTGTAGCCACCCTGGAAACGTCCCGACCCAAAAACTTTGGACAGGTCAAGCCATTCTTTCAAGATAAATTTCTGTTCACGGGTTGAATACAAAAAATTGGATGCCATGGTTTTTTCTCCTTACAGGTAAAGTTTGTTCGAACCGTATTTTTTATAAATCTTCCTACCGGCCTTCGTCAGCCGGCAAGAATGACAAGCGCGTCCGCTGCAACCGGTTTGTCTTTTAAAATAATGAGCGGATTGATATCGATTTCCGCAATTTCTTCATGTTTCAGCGCCAGGTCGCCTATTCCTACAAGCGCCCGGACCAGCTGACGCCGGTCCACAGCTGGGGCGCCGCGAAATTCACCCAGCAGTTTTTTCATTTTTATTTCGTCAAGCATTTCTTCTGCGTCTTCTTCTGTCAGCGGCGCAACGCGGAAACTGACATCCTTCATCACCTCGGTGAAAATACCACCAATTCCGAACATCACGCAGGGCCCGAACTGGGGATCGCGGGTAAGCCCAATAACAAATTCCCGGTTTCCTTTGATCATTTCCTGAACCAGAACGCCGTCCATCTCTGTCACCCGTCCGGTGATATCATCATAAGCCTCCCGAACGGCATCGGCACTGGTAAGGTTCAGTTTCACGATGCCCAATTCGGTTTTATGCGCCAGCGCTCCGGAGCAACCTTTCAGAGCCACCGGATAGCCGATTTCCTGGGCCAGCGCGACCGCTTCCTCCCGTGAACTTGCAAGTTTTTCAAGGGTGATCGGAACTCCGGCAGATTGGATAATCATCTTGGAGTCATACTCGGATAGGCTCTTGCGGCCTTGCTCAATGGCTTTTTGTAGAATCTTTTCCACGCTATTTCTCCTTTTTTTTCAAGTATTCAAATTGTTCCTGGGAAATTACCAGTGCTCGCACGGCTTCCTCCATCGAATCAAACACGGGCAGGCCAAACTGTTTGCGCACAGAGATAATTCTTTGAATTGAATTTGGTGTGTAAATCGCAGCCGGTTTTCCGTGGTGTTTGCACATGTTGATGACTTCCCGAATGACGTCAATCACAAAATCCCGCCAAATACTTGACATCAGAAGCAGCCCGTCCACTTCCGGCGCCGCCAGAATGATGTCGATGAGGTCCAGATAGACCTGCGGAGGTGCAGGTCCGATGTCCACGGGGTTGTTTACGTTGAATACGCCTTTGATTTTCCCCAGCTTTTCCCTAGTATCGGATGACAGCCGCGGTATCGCCAGCCCCGCTTCGGTCATGATATCCGCTGCAATACTGCCAAAAGCTCCGGAATTGGTGAAAGCCGCTATTCTGTTTCCCTTCAAAAGGGGCATTTCCGTCAACATTTTTGGCAGGGAATACAATTCACTGATCGACTTGAGTCGGATAATGCCCGCCTGCCGGCAGGCGCTGTCGAAGACGGCGCTGTTATTGGCCATTCCTGCTGTGTGGGACAAAGCCGCGGCAGCGCCTGCTTCCGTGCAGCCGGATTTGAAGATCAGAATCGGTTTTTTTACCCGGCGGGCCGTTTTCATGAGTTTTCGCCCATCGGCCACATTTTCCAGGTACATTGCAATGACCTGTGTGTTGTCACTGTCGAAATATTCCAGAAGGTCCGATTCGTCCACATCCGTTTTGTTACCGATACTGACCATCTTGTTGATTCCCTGAATGTCATCCATAAGCGATTCGATAATCACCACACCGACACCGCCGCTCTGAATGACATAGGAAACGCCGCCCACCTTGTTCAAGGCTTCCATAATGCCATCATAAGCGCCATAAAAGCAGCAAAAGCGGGAAACATTGTTCATCACGCCCAGGCAATTGGGACCCAGAAGGCGTATTCCGTATTGTTTCGCGTAAGAATCAACTTCCTGCTGAAGATTTTTTCCTTCTTCGCCCTGTTCGGAGAATCCCGCGCTTTCAATTACGACATTCCGAATGCCCTTCTCGCCGCATTGCTTCACAAACTCCGGCACGACGGATGCCGGCGTGATGATCACAGCAAGATCAACCTCTGCGGGAATGCCGGTAACAGACGAATATCCGGCACAACCGCTGACCTCCTCTGCTTTCCGGTTGACAGCAAAAACCGGTCCGGGAAATTTTATATAATGCGTCAGACAATTGCATATTGTCGCTCCCAGATTAAAAGGTGAATTGGATGCGCCGATGACGGCTACAGACGCCGGATTAAAAAATTTATCCAGCTGGGAAGAATGCTTTATTTTATCCATAATCAACCGCCTAGTTCAAGATTTGTAAACGTTGTTTACTTAATGGAACATTGTTTATTTGTCAAGCGATTTTGCACCATGGACCGGATTTTCATAATCCATAATTATTCCAGGCACCTGGAAACATTCAACGCAACGGAAAATACGGAGGTTTCTTCCGGGGGCTATTTTTTATGATGTAACCCGTATGATGTGTAAATGCTGGTCAGATTCGCGGCAATTCTTTTTCGATGCTTGAGGATGTCTTCCTCATTTTTATCCGGATGGCTTCGAAAGGTGGCCACAATTCCAACAAGCGCTGCAAAAAGGGTGTGCGAGTGGTAGCGGATATTTCCTTCAATATTCATTTTTTCAAACAGGGCGTCGAAGTGTCCGAGCAATTTCCGCTCTAGAACGTTGAGCTTGTCGAACAAGTTGCGGTCCACAGAACCGTCCAGCAAAAAATTAATCATCATGCGGTAGTACTGGTCATTTCGGGTAAAAAAATCAATGAAATCCTCAATGGATTCGGCGATGGCTCCGTCAGGAGACTGGTCGATTCTTTCGCGCATTTGATCAAGAATTCCGCTGACTCCACGAACATAGGCTTCCGCGAACAAAGATTGCTGGTCGGGAAAATGGCGGTAGATCAAGGCAGGGGATATGCCTGCCCTTCTGGCGATATCACGCATATTCACCCGGTTGAAAGGTTTGGTTGCAAATTCCATTTCCGCCGCATCGATAATAATATTTCGTCGTGCGCTTTTTTCGCTTTCTTTCAGCGCGGAAAGCGTTTTGTTGTTTTTTGTCCGCAAAAGAGGCGTTCCTTTCAGGCTTCAGGTCCGAAAAATCCGTAGTGTTTGGTACTTTTCAAAATACAGTATAGAAAGCGGCTTGTTATGTGTCAAGGAGATATTGCCCGGTGGCGGCGTGCTGAAGTTGGAACTCTCCGAAAAGGAGATGAATTCCATAAATTTCTATGGGGATAATGAATCTCCGGGGCCAAAAGGGATAGGGATCGCTCAGGAATGGAATGGTTTGAATTTGCCAAGGCGGCGTTGTTGCTAATTGTTTCATTTGCTGGTATGACGATTCCGTGAAATTGGTCAAGGGAAAGACAGATTCAAATGGTGTTGTCGATTAACAGTCAGAATCCGCAAATTCGTCTCATTAAAAAGGCTGTTGATGTGCTGAAAGACGGCGGCGTCATTATTTATCCAACGGATACGGTTTATGGCATGGGCTGTGATCTGTCGAACAAGAGAGGCATCGAAAGAATTTACGAAATTAAAAAGCGTAGTAAAAAGAGACCCTTAAGCTTTGTTTGCGCCGATTTGAAGCATATCAGCCAGTATGCCAGGGTTTCGGATTATGCCTATAAAACGATGAAAAGGTTTTTGCCCGGCCCTTATACCTTTATTCTAGAGGCATCTCGCCTGGTTCCCAAAATTATTCTGCCGAAAAGGCCAACGACCGGTATTCGTGTGCCGGACAACCAGATTTGCCTTTCGCTGATCCGTGAACTCGGACAGCCGATTATCAGCACCAGCGTCCAGTCTCCAGAGGGAGAAGATTTGGGCAATCCGGCGCTTATTCAAGAATATTTCGGACGGATCGTCGATTTAATAATCGATGGTGGAATGATCAAACCCGAACCGTCCAGCGTCATCAGCCTGGTTGATGACAATATCGAACTGCTTAGAATTGGCAAAGGCGATGTAAACGCCTTTTTATAAAAACAATGGCTGCAAATCGGCGCCGTCCAGTCCGGTGATTCCACGGGCCGGGAAACGCGCTCATTGAGACGGCCGAAAAGGAAAGATTATGAGACACATCATGCTCGTCAACGCGGTGCATAAGGAACAGATGCGCATGGCGACGGTTGACGAAAAGGGAAAGTTGATTGAATTCAACATCCAAATGGCTGTGCGCGAACCCATCACCGGTAACATTTACAAGGGCAAAGTTCTAAAAGTTGAGCGTGGCTTGCAGGCCGCTTTCGTCGATTATGGCGGCGTCAAGGACGGCTTTTTGCCGCTTCGGGACGTTAGCCATGAATACATGACCGAACAGGAACCAGGGACTTCCTGCGGCAAGTCGGTTCTGAAACCCGGCCAGGAAATCATCGTGCAGGTAGTTCGGGAAGTCATCGGCAACAAGGGCGCACTGCTCACATCGTATATTTCCTTACCGGGAAGATATGTCGTGCTGCTTCCCAATAAACTCTGCGGCGGCATTTCCCGTAAAATCGAAAGTGAGGAAGACCGTCAAAAAATCAAAAACCTGATGGAACAGATCAAGGTTCCCGAAGACATGGGCTTTATTGTCCGCACGGCGGGCATCAATCGCACCAAACAGGAAATTCAGCGGGATTATCAGTTTCTGATGAGACTTTGGAAAGAAATCCAAAAAAAGGCAGAAAGCGTTGCGGCGCCTTTTTTTCTGTATCAGGAAACAGACTTCGGCGTTCGTTCATTGCGCGATTACCTGACGCAGGAAATTGATGAAATCCAGGTTGACGACCTTGAGACATTTCGCAAAATGCGAGCCTATCTGAAAGCGGTGGCTCCGCGCCATCTGCGAATGCTGAAAAACTATAAAGAGAAGGTGCCGATTTTCGAACGATTTGACCTTGAGGAGCAAATCCGCGTCATCTACCAGGAACGGGTGGAACTGAAATCGGGCGGTTACATCATTATCAATCCCACAGAAGCGATGATCACCATTGATGTCAACTCCGGCCGTGGTTCCAACAAGAGAAATATTGAAGAAACCGCTTTTAAAACCAATGTTGACGCATGCGATGAAATTGCCCGCCAGTTGAGACTTCGCGATCTGGGCGGGTTAATTGTGATTGATTTCATTGATATGATTGACAAAAAACATATTGCGGATGTGGAAAAAGCGTTTAAAAAAGCCTTGAGCGTTGATCGGGCGAGAATTCAGCTCTCCCGCATTTCCAAGTTCGGCCTGTTGGAACTGTCGCGCCAGAAAAAACAATCCACGATTCAGGAAATCAGCTATATCAAATGCCCGCATTGCAAGGGTACCGGACTTCGCCCATCACTGGAATATGCCTCCCTGGGGGCCTTTCGCAAAATTGAATCGGAAGCTGTCAAAGGGATTTATTCCGAACTGAAAGTCTGCCTGCCACATGAAATCGCCCTGTACATTCTGAATAACAAGAGAAGCGAGCTTTTAAAGCTGGAAGCCAGTTTCGGCGTTTGTCTCCATATTGAAGGAATGCCGGATATGGCTTGGGATAAGCTGGAAATTCAGCAGTGTATCAAGGAGCAGACACTGGAAGCCAGTGTGATTCAGGAAACCCTGGCACAATCGTCAGACGAGGAGGAAGGCTCACCTGCGGAGTCGAAAGATCCGGGAACTTTGTCTGAAACGGAAAACGCCGGTTCCGAAGAAGTTCCGAAAAAGAAAAGCCGCCGCCGTCATCGCCGCAAAAAAGGAAAAGGTCCGGAAGTGCAGACAGATGGGGCGGCCCCGGAAAACCCGGACACTCCTTTGCCGGAAAATCGGAATACGCCGACTCCTGCGGCATCATCGGCACGATCTCCATATTTTCCGGTAAAGCCGCTGAAAATCATGAGAGCTTTGCCCGAAGAATTTTTTCCGGTCGAGCTGGGTGGAGATGTATTTGCCCCGGATTCGGAAAAAGATGACGATTCGGATCAGAGCGATGATTAATTTTCGTTAACCAAGCGTGAACGGTTCTCTCTTGCTTATCCGCCGTTTGGGAGAAGGTTGAAATGATCGCCTATCAATTCATTGACCATACCGCCGACATCGGTGTGGAGATTTATGGACGGACCCGGAGAGAGCTTTTTACCAACGCCTGCCGGGCCTTCCAGGATCTTTCCTTGGATAGAAAAGAGGCCGTGACCGGCCGGGAAGATGTTCTTTGGGAAGAAAAAATAACCGTTCATGGTTCCGATATCGCGGATTTGCTGGTCAACTTTTTAAGGGAGCTACTGTATGAACTTAACGCAAAAAAAAGGGTGATCATTTTATGTGCTATAGCGGCCGTCAGCAACAATAAACTGACGGCGAGATTGTTGTTTGAGTCATACAGTCCTAAAAGGCATACACTCAAAGCGGAAGTGAAAGCGGTTACCTACCATGGGTTATGCGTTGAAAAGACAGGATCCGCCTGGCGGGCAAAAGTGATTTTCGATGTCTGATGTTTTTTTGGAAAAACTGGATGACCATCGTTGGCTCGTGCCACAGTCAGGCCGAATGCGCGTGCCGGGAATCATCTATGCCGATGAAGGCCTTCGTGATTTGCTCCATCACGATGACAGCATCCGGCAAGTAGCCAATGTTGCCCATCTTCCCGGAATTGTTAATTATTCTCTGGCCATGCCGGATATTCACTGGGGCTATGGTTTTCCCATTGGCGGTGTGGCGGCTTTTGATCTGGAAACCGGAGTCGTGTCACCCGGCGGCGTGGGCTATGATATAAACTGCGGCTGCCGCTTGATGGCTACAAACCTGACGCTTTCGGACATCAAGGACAGAATTTCCGATATAACCAATTCTTTGTATGGAAAGATTCCTTCCGGTGTTGGATCGACCGGTCACGTAAAGCTCTCCGTCCGGGACCAGAAAAAAGTTCTTGAAGAAGGCGCGAGATGGGCAGTAAAAGCAGGCTTCGGCTCGGGACAGGATTTGGAAACAACCGAAGACGGCGGTTGCCTGACGGGCGCGGACCCGGCGCAGGTTTCGGCTCGGGCGCTGGAACGAGGCAAGAATCAACTGGGAACACTGGGGTCCGGCAATCATTTTCTGGAAATCGAAGTCGTAGAAAGAATATTTGATGATACAGCGGCGCAGGCATTTGGATTGCGCAAAGATCAAATTGTCATCATGATTCACACCGGTTCGCGCGGCCTTGGCTATCAGATTTGCGATGATTACCTAGCGCTGATGGTCAAACACCAGCAGGAAACCGGCATAGAGCTTCCGGACCGGCAGTTGGCTTGCGCCTATCTGGCATCGCCGCGCGGACGCAATTATTTGGCCGCCATGGCCTGCGGCGCAAACTACGCCTGGGCCAACCGGCAAATTTTGATGCATATCACCCAGGAGGTTCTGGAAAAAACGCTCCGGATGGCGCCGCGAGAGCTGGGCATGCGTCTGGTGTATGATGTATGTCACAACATTGCGAAGATAGAGACTTTTACGATCGGGGGTATTGAGAAAAAACTCTGTGTTCATCGCAAAGGAGCAACAAGGGCCTATCCGGCGGGCCATGAAGACATTCCCGCCCGCTACCGCGACGTTGGTCAGCCTGTGCTGATTCCCGGCGACATGGGAACAGGGTCCTACGTGCTTGCCGGACAGGAAAAGGCTTTGGCGGAGACCTTTGGCAGCGCCTGCCATGGCGCGGGCCGTGTCATGAGCCGGACACAGGCAGTCAAATCCAGCCGGGGCCGTTCCATCAGCCGCGAACTGGCCGACCGGGGTGTGTTGGTGATGGCCGGAAGCAAAGGAACTCTTGCAGAAGAAATGCCCGAAGCCTATAAAGACTTGAATGCGGTTGTCCAGGTTGTTCATGAGGCAGGCATTGCCAGAAAAACCGCCAGACTGAAAGCGGTTGCCTGCATCAAAGGGTAACGGCGCGGTGCTATCAAACCAGCCAAGTAGCAAAGAGATATTACCCCGGAGGGAACGATGAAGATCCGATGACAGCCGCATCCTCCTTTATCTTTCAAAAGATGGCGAAACCTGGAAGGAGTTTACGGTAGGATACGGGGATATTCGCAAATTAGTCGTGGGAAACGGGATTCTGGCTGTCATGTTTGGCGGTGAGCAACTCCATATTTCCATTGCATTCGGAAATGGCATTTTTGTCGTCATGGGCGGTGGCTCCTTTTTAATCTCGCCCGATGCACGGCACTGGAGTAAAAACAGCATCCCGGAAGGCTTTTCATTACATGGTGTTGCATTTAATGGTCGGGTTTTTGCCGCGATCGGTGCAGATGGTTTCGATAAAGCAGTCATTTTTACTTCTTCCGACGGTTTGACCTGGAACAAAGTTTTATCCGGCATTCCGGCATCCTTGGTTTCTGTGACTTCCGGGCAGGGAACATTTGCCGCGCTGGGCAATGAAAACGGGCGGGGCATGGTTTACACTTCAGTCGAGAGCCGGCAGTGGATTCCGAGCTCGCTTGATCCCTCCTGCACCAGTTGTTTCGTTGAGGGGACGAATGCCTGTTCCTGCCCTACCACATTGCTTTTAATGCTTATTTGGCAAACCGTCAAATGACACAACCATCAAATGATATTGACTTTCTGTTTTAAAATCCTGATAATTACCGCACTTCATTGAAAATCATTTGAAAAGGATTGGTGATGAGCAACGCTTCTATTCCGGTTATCCTGATGTGCGCAATCGCTTTTTATGTCGGGCTGTACCACTTGTTTTTTTATTTTATCCGAAAAGAAAGCAAAATGAACTTTTATTTTGCCGCGATATGCTTTTCCATTGGCATGTATGATGTCGCCTGTGTCGGCCTATACAATTCCTTTTCGGTTTCCTCGGGCATTTTCTGGCAGAAGTGCCAGTATTTCACTATTCAACTGAGCATTGTCTCATTTTTATATTTTACCTACTATCTGGTCGGACGGAAGAAAGACTGGATAATGACATCCTGTTGCATCATGATGGCAGTCATGTTTATCCTGGGCATTGTTTTTAATGACCATCTCTTCTCGCTGGATGATCCCATTGTCAGAGAGGTTGGCGGTTACTTTTTCAGCGTCATCTATTACGAAGCGCGGCCAGCCGTGCTGATGAATATACTTTACGCTTTTTTATTTATTGTTATGGTCTATATCTGTTCTCTGATCATCCGGGAGCGCCGGACAGACCTCTTGCCCCTGATTATCGGTTTTTGCATATTTTTTATATCGTCTGTGGCTGATATTCTTATCGGGGCGGAGCTGTTCAACTTTGTTTATACCGCAGAATATGCTTTTCTGGTCATTATTTTCATGATGGACTATGCGCTTCTGCGCCGCTTTGTCGGCTTGTTTTTCGAAATTGAAGACATGAACGTCAAACTGGAAGAAAAAGTTGCCGAGCGCACAGTCAGAATCCAGAACATGGCCGATGAAGTTTTGTCCATTAACAAAAAACTTGAAAATAAAAACCTAATGCTAGCCGAGTTGGTCGAACGCGACAGTCTGACGAAACTTTACAACCACGCGGCTTTTCAAAAAAAGCTTGCCGAGACGGTCAATTTGGCCGGTCGACAATCGTATAAGTTTTGCGTGGCCATGATGGATATAGACTGGTTTAAACAGATAAATGACCATCACGGGCATCTCGTGGGTGATCAGGTTATCCGAAAGGTGGCGGATATTCTCAGTTCGCGTCCGGCGGATGCTCTTCAAGACATGCCCGGGCGTAAGATATCCGCCTCACAGGGACTGCGCAATTACGATATCGCTGCGCGCTATGGTGGCGATGAGTTTGCACTGGTGTTGTGCTACTGCGATGAAAAAGGGATTAAAACCGTGACAGATCGCGTCTCTCAAGCCGTTCGCGACATTGTCATTGAAGGCTGTCCGGATATTTCCGTCACGCTGAGCATCGGCGCTGTGGTTATTGCCGATCCCTCCGTGTGTCGAGATGGCAAGGATATCATCAGGAGAGCCGATCGCTCACTTTACATGGCTAAAGAACAGGGCCGAAATTGCGTCGTCATTGCGGCTTATGGCGAATAATATAGATAAGACGGAAAAAATAGACTTACCCAGAGAAAACGCGTTGTGAGGGAAAGACGGTTACGTGAAAAGAGAAAAAAGTAAATAATTTCGGCATAACGAAAACTTCCACAGTCCATTTCTTTGAACAAGAACAAATTGATCATAAATATTTGTCAATATTTTATTGACTTAATTGTCTGATTATAATTTAATGGGGTTAAATTAATGTTGGCAAATTTTTGAAACATTTTATTGTAATCCCGCCGAAGGAGGATTTGCAAGGTGGCGCAGGAAGAGTTTAAAGTTTACGGCTATCGCTGGGTGATACTTTTCGTGTATTTTCTTCTCAATGCACTGATGCAAATGCAGTGGATTACTTTTGCGCCCATAACGAGTGAAGCTGTTGCATACTACGGAGTTCCTGCCATTAAAATTGATCTCCTTTCATTGATTTTTATGATTGTCTATATTTTTGTATCTATTCCGGCATCTTATATTGTCGATACCAAAGGGATTCGGTTTGGCATCGGCATTGGCGCCTGCCTTTTGGGTGTGTTCGGATTTATGAAAGGATATTATGCAGCAAGCTATGAGATGGTTGTTCTTGCCCAAATCGGAATTGCACTTGGTCAGCCTTTTGTATTGAATTCCGTCACTAAAGTGGGTGTCCGGTGGTTTCCCTTGTCGGAGCGTGCAACCCAAGTGGGTATCAGTGTGCTGGCGCAGTTTGTTGGAATTATTTTTGCGATGGCTGCTACCCCTTACCTTTTAAAAAAGTACGGCATGGAAAATATGCTCATGTTTTACGGTGTTGCTGCCTTGCTTGGCTCAGCGGTCTTTTTAATATTGAATAAGGAACATCCACCCACACCTCCCTGTCTTGATGGTCATGATGAACGGATCTCTTTTTTTGCGGGGATAAAGCATATTTTTCAGCAACGTGATATGATCTTTCTTTTGATTATTTTCTTTAGCGTTCTGGGGATATTCAATGCCGTAACAACCTGGGTTGAGCAGATTATCCGGCCAAGGGGATTTAATATTGAACAAGCAGGCATGATTGGCGCAGCAATGATGCTTGGTGGAATTTTTGGCGCTGCCCTTATCCCGATGCTATCCGACAAGTTGCAGAAAAGAAAGATATTTCTGGTCATCACGATGCTGTTTTCCATTCCGGGTTTGACGGGTCTTGCCTTTGCCGCCAGTTACTCCTGCTTAATGATCTCCAGCCTTGTATTTGGCTTTTTCCTGATGGCGGGCGGACCGATAGGATTTCAATACAGCGCTGAAATTTGTTATCCTGCCCCTGAGGCCACGTCGCAGGGATTGATCATGCTTGCAGGCCAGATTTCAGGAATTATTTATGTTTTTGGCATGGATATTCTCACGCAGGAGGGTTCCTCAAAAACGCCGGCCATGATTTTGTTTATCCTCATGATGTTCATCAACGTTTTGCTAACCATGAAACTTGGTGAGTCCAAAATGATTAAAACAGATAATGGATAAATATCCGTTGACTTTTTTTATGAATAAGGTTAATTTAATACCATTAAATTTATAAAAGGATATATTGAACGAATGCCTAAAGTTACCAGAAGCGATGAGGAAGTCGAGGCGGTCCGGGACAACATTCTTGATGTAGCTTTTAAAATTCTTGTTAAAAACGGATATGAAGGCCTGTCCATGTCCAAAATCGGCGCAAAAATGAAAATGACTGCCGCTAACATTTATAATTATTATGCCAATAAGGATGAGCTCCTGATTGCCATACACAAGAAAGCGTATCTTATGCTTTATGAAAATCTCAACAGAGCTGTTGAAATGTCCGATACACCGCTTGCGCGTTATCAGAATCTTGTTTTCGCTTTTGTGGAATTCGGCCTGCGCAATATCAACATTTATGACATTATGTTTAACCGACCCATCCGCCAGCACAGTGATTATGTTGGCACGTCTCAGGAAGCATTATCTGACGATGAATTCCGAAGTTCATTGAGAGTCCTGTTTCTTGCCGTAAAAATTATTCAGGAATACCGGGAAACCAGGCCGGATTTACCGTCGGTGGCTCCTGAAGTATTAACTTTACAGAATTTCAGCGCACTGCACGGCATTATTTCGCTGCATAACAGCGGCACGTTTTCTCAAGTCACCGATGACCAGGACGCTATGCTGAAGATCATTATTGAAAACGCAATGCGTTGCGTTACCGGCTGATGTTCAACGGCATTGTGCGCGCATTTTCCTTCTGAGATGAGATGATAACCATGAAACATCAAAACAAGTATGTTCTGGCCATTGACTTGGGAACGTCGGGTCCCAAAACGGCTTTAATTTCCATTTATGGCGAAGTGCTGGACAATGAGTTTCAAGCCACTCCCATTATTTTGCTTCCGGATGGTGGTGCCGAGCAGGATCCTGACGGATGGTGGAACGCCATTATGTCCACATCGAAAAAAGTAATGAGAAAAAACCATGTTTCACCTGAGGATATTGTTGCCGTGAGTGTAACCACGCAATGGTCGGGAACGGTAGCCGTGGATCAGGAAGGCAGACATCTGATGAATGCCATTATCTGGATGGACAGCAGAGGAGCCGAACCATTAAAGGATATCATGCAGGGCCTGATTAAAGTCGAAGGCTATCCTCTATTGAAAATGCTCACCTGGCTGAAGCTGACCGGCGGCGCCCCCTCGCACTCAGGCAAAGATTCACTTGCCCATATCTTGTGGATGAAAAAGAATTGCCCTGATTTATACCGTAAAACCTACAAGTTTCTTGACCCGAAAGATTATATAAATTTGCGGCTTACTGGCAAATTTGCCGCTACCTATGATTCGATTTTACTGCACTGGGTGACAGACAACCGAAATCCGTCACAAGTCGTTTATTCGGACAAGCTGCTAAAAATGGTGGGGATTGAACGTTCAAAATTACCCAATCTCATCCGGGCTATTGATATTATTGGTCCCGTGAAAAAGGAAATAGCCGTAGAGCTGGGATTAAAAGAAGGCACTCCCGTTATCGGCGGCACCCCGGATGTTCCTTCCGCGGCAGTAGGTTCCGGTGCTGTACGGGACTTTGAAGGCCATTTTTACATCGGCACCTCATCCTGGATATCAGCCCATGTCCCTTTCAAGAAGACCGATATTGCTCATAATTTTGGCTCTTTCCCCAGTCCCGTTCCCGGGCGTTATATGATTCTTACCGAGCAGGAATGCGCCGGCAAATGCCTGACCTGGATACGAGACAATGTTTTGTATCACCAGGATGAGCTGATGCAGGAGGAAAACGCGCCTGATATATTCAAAGTTCTGGATAAAATTGTCTCACGGGTGCCGGCAGGCGCCAACAATGTCATTTTCACTCCGTGGCTTTACGGAGAACGCTCACCGATTGACGATTGTCATATCAGAGCCTCTCTTTTCAATGTTTCCCTGGAAAATAACAGGGCGGACATTCTACGCGCGATTTTTGAGGGAGTGGCTTTCAATGCAAAATGGTTGATTGCTCCTGTGGAAAAAATCATGGGTAGATCGTTTGAATATTTTAACTTTATTGGCGGCGGAGCAAATTCGGATATTTGGTCGCAGATTATTGCGGACATTTTCGACAGGAAAATCCGTCAGCTCAAGGATCCAATCTCCTCCAACGTCAGAGGTGCGGCATTTCTTGCCTCAATAGCCCTTCAATATATCACTCTGGAGGATATCCCCAAATACATCCAAATTAAGGCAGAGTATCTGCCCAACCCTGATAATCGAAAGTTATATGATGAATTGTTTAAGGAATTTGTTAATTACTACAATTCCCAGAAAAAAGCATGCGCACGCATGAACAGGAACAAAGAAGGCGTGTGTTCAATATAATCATTTATCAACATTATTAATCAGGAGGATACAGGTTTATGGAATATGCAGAAATCATGAAAAGAAAAGACGCTCTTTTGGAGAGACCGGTTCAACCCATTCCAAAGGATGTTCTTGCTTCCGAACAGAAACGTTACGCAGAACGGTGCAAACGGTCAATAGAAATTTTTGAAAAAGCAAAAATGTTGATTCCCGGCGGCGTCCAGCACAACTTAAGCCAGAATAAACCTTTTCCTCTGGCGATGGATCGCGGTAAAGGTTACAAGATATGGGACGTGGACGGCAATGAGTACATTGATTATCTAATGTGCGGCGCTCCAATTATGCTTGGTCACCGTTATGAGCCACTGGATGAAAAAATTATTGATATTATTCGAGAAAAAGGACCGGCTACCGGCTTGACCTCGGAATACGAGCTTTTAGCGGCGGAGCAAATTATCAAACACATGCCCGGTGTGGAAATGGTTCGTTTCCTTCAGTCAGGTACTGAGGCGGATATGGCCGCATTACGCATTGCGCGGGCTTTTACCGGCAAGCAAAAGATCATCAAAATTGGCGGCAGTTATCATGGGTGGTCTGATCAGATGATCTACTCTGTCCATATTCCCCGGACCGCCAATTTTGAGTCCAAAGGAATTCCGATGGAGTGTTTTTCCCACGTTGTTGATGTTTCACCGAATGATTTTGATGCTCTGGAAAATGCTTTTAAGGACAATCAGGATAAAGGCGGCGTTGCCGGTGTGATGGTCGAGCCGATCGGTGGTGAATCAGGCGCGCATCCGGTCCATCCCGACTGGAATATAACCATACGGAAATTATGCGATCAATATGGCGCTTTGTTAATTTTCGACGAAGTGGTTACTGGTTTCAGGATGGATATGGGTGGCGCTCAAAAATTGTTCAATGTAATTCCGGATATAACCGTTCTGGGCAAAATTATCACGCACGGCTATCCGTCATCGGGTGCGGTGGCCGGTAGAAAAGATGTCATGAAAGTCTGTACGGGAAGCATGGGAGATAAGATTTTTGTCGGAGGAACACTGGCGGCAAATCCCATTTCGATGGCTGCCTGTTATTATGCATTGAAGTATATGGAAGAAAACGATGCCGTTGCCAAAGCAACTGCTTATGGGAACAAACTGACACAAGCGCTTAATGATCTTTTTGCCACACGACCCGATCTGGGGTTTTTCGTTTATAATTTCGGAGCGATTATGCATTACATGACCACGGCATTCTTTTCTATAGATTTGAGCAAACCGGATGCCATTATGGAAATTTTCGCGCGAAAGCAGGTAGCGGACGATTACCAGATTGTAACCATGGCCCGTGGATTATGCACATTGGCCGGCACCCGAATGTACACCTGCATGCAGCATGATGAAGAGGCGTTGCAGAAAACTTTGGAGATTTGGGAGTATCTGCTTTCACTGATACCAAGGCGTTAATACAAGGATCAAGAGATTACCATATTACCATTAAGGAGTGAAAACTATGGCTGAAAAGAAAAAAGGAAAAGATGAAAAAGATGTAAAAAAAACGATGGATGCTTTTGCAGACAAACCTATTGCAATTCCCGAAAGCATCGACATGGAAAACCATTTAATTGCCACCTACTGGCTCAAGGGCGACAAGACCTACGATGCTTCCTTAGTCGGCCAGATTCTGGCCATTGAACAGACCACCGGTACATGGGTGCCCGTTCCCGGTGAAACTCCCGAAATTCGCGCCGGTCACGTCGCAAAAGTTATCGGCGTCTATGAAGTTCCGTACTATGAACACGGGATACCGCCTGAAGTTACGGAAAGGCAATGCGTTATGCAACTTGCCTTTCCCGCGGCCAACGTTGAAGATCAGTTGCCCATGATTCTGACCGCGGTGATTGGCAACATCTCCATGGTGCCCAACTTCAAACTGCTGGACATCCGGTTTCCCAAAGCGACGCTGGATCAGTACAATGGCCCCAAATTCGGTCCGGACGGCTGGTGGAAAGTCCTTGGGATCAAGAAAGACAGGCCTCTGCTGAACAACATGATTAAGCCCTGTAGCGGCTATCCGTTGGAAGTCGGGGCGCGGCTGTTTCGGGAAGCGGCGCTGGGCGGTTGCGATGTCATCAAAGACGACGAACTGATTGCCAACATGCGTTACAATGATGCGGTAAAAAGAGTAAAGACCTACATGAAAATTGAGAAGGAGGTCTATGAGGAGACTGGAGAGCACACGATTTACACCGTAAATGTCACAGACCGACTTCCGAGGATGTTTGATCTGGCAAAACGCTGTATTGATGCCGGAGTAAACGGCATGATGGTCAACTATCTGGCTGTCGGCCCGGAAGCGATGCGTGCGTTGGCTGACGATCCGGCAATCAATGTGCCTATTCTGGCTCACATGGATGTGGCGGGAGCCTACTACATGGCGCCCAATCAGGGGATTTCTTCGCCGCTCATTCTCGGCAAAATTCCCCGGTTATGCGGCGCGGACTCCATCGTTTTGCCCTTTTCCCTGGGCGGCAAGGGTATCTATATGCATGAACGTTTCATGAATACGGTCCGTAACTTGATTTATCCCATGGGCAATTTGAAAGCCACCATGCCCATGCCGTCGGGGGGGATAACACCTGCCAATGTTTCCGACATTGTTAATGCCCTTGGACGTGACATTATGATCGGTTCCGGCGGTGGTATTCATGCTCATCCCCAGGGACCGAGAGCAGGCGCCCGTGCGCTAAGACAGGCCATTGATGCGGCTATCAAAGGCATCAAACTGGAAGAATATGCCAAGGAACATGAAGAACTTGGTGTTGCGCTTGGCGTATGGGGCAAGAAGACGGACTTTAAAGTCTAATCAAATTAAGATTGTTTCAGGCCGGCGCGGGTTGATGCTTTGCCCGTCCGGCTTTTTTATCCGTCAAAAGCCAAAAATAGAAAAAGGATTTATTGAAATTGGATTACTACCTGCATGACGATCCTCATATGCCGCTCGCCTGGGCGCCATGGTTTTCACACGAATACATTGCCTATTTTGCCGTAAAAGCAGCAAACGAAGTCATGTCGCTGCCACAGGTTCCGGTAAAATCAAAGATGGATTTCAACTACAAACAATGGCCTGTGGGAGCCAAGCATGTTGATTTATACAAAGAGAGCTACCAGGAGCTCCGCCACCTCGACTTGCTTAGGTCTTTTGATTATAAAAAACGAAATGGCGATTATTCTCATCATGTGCCGACCGGGAAAACCATCGAGCCTTGGAAAATTTTTGTCATCTACAGCACCGAGCCTGATCTCTATCCGGATTACGATTTGAATCTTCACAAAAATCAAAAGATTACGGGAGGCTCTCATGGATGGCGCCATATGCACTTCAAAATTCTAGGAACAACCTACGGTATTGCACCACAATCCTTCCGCATTCACAGGAATCTGGCCAAACTTTCTTTTGAAAACGGCAATGATTATTGGGGTTGGCGTTACTTATCCCGTGCGGGACATTATCTTGCCGACTTGGGTCATCCCTTTCATGTAAAAGCGCTGCCCGGTTCTTTTCTGATAAAAAAATATTTTGCCAGACATGATCTTTTTAAAATTGTCTCCGCCATACATCAGAGCTACGAAATTTATGTGGAACGAAAGTTCCGTGAGGGTTTTAGTCTATTTGGTAACGCTCTGCTTGAGGGAGCGCTGGAGGGGCAAAAGGAAACCGTCTCAACAGATGCCCGATTGCAACAATACATTAAAAAAGCACGACAAAAACATAATTTTATATTTTACCATGTTTATGAAAAATTCGGCGCGGAATTGCTGGATGTTTTTGCGCAAATGGATCAGAACAGTAAGCAGGATGCTGCGGCGCAAACCAACCGATGCTCTGCGGACGCTGCCGGAATTCTCTTCAATAAGGCAAATCTTCCCAAGCTTGATCCACTGGATCGGATAACGGGTGATATTTTATTTGATGTCGGAAAAATGCTCGGAGCATTGCTTAAAGAGTTTGCTAATGATGCACCGAGCATTCATTCTCTTAAAAATTAAGGATTATTCATTTTTTCGTTGCTGCCTGAACATCGGCATTGCGCAACATCGTTGCAAGTTCTGTAACCGATGGAGGAAGCGTGCAAATGGATTTGCCTGTGGAAAGCGCCATGCAGTAAATATGTGCAATTTTTTCCAGAAGTTCCGCATGCAGGATGGCCTTATCCAGATTTTTTCCCAATGCCAGAATGCCATGATTTTGAATAATATAGGCATTGGCGTTGTTGGATAACATGTTGCCCACATTAGCGGCTAAATCCGGACTTCCTGAAAGAGCGTACGGGATGACTTCGATAGTTGCTCCAAGTGAAAAAGACACTTCATCAAAAAGAGCGGGAATTGGAGTATTGATCACGGCAAAGATACTGCCGAAGACCTGATGGGTATGGACAACGGCGTTGACATCCGGTCGCTTCTGATAAACGATGCTATGCAGCCCGGTTTCAACGGACGGTTTCAGGCCGCTTTTCATTTCAATGGGCGAGTTGTCAAATCCGACCACGCAAATATCATCTTTGGTAAGGTCTTGATACTTAACGGATGATGGCGTGATGGCCATAGCGCTTTCATTGAGGCGAACAGATACGTTTCCTCCGGAGCCCCGATGGGAACCAAAATACCCCTGATCGGAAAGCCAGAGGCTGGCATCCAGTACATCTTTTCTAGCATTTTCGTATTGAGACATCATTTTGAAATATCCTCCTATATCAATTTATTTATATTCCTGCGTTTGACATGTTCTCCGACAATTATTGCGTATGGCGTAAAAAATTTAAAATATTTATTGACTTCATAATTTAATAGCATTAATCTAATGCTATTAAATTAATAGCACTAATCAAATACATGTGCAAGTTGTATCATCAATGCGCGTGCAAGAGGTCTGAATTCATTGGTTTTTAGGTTGAAAAAGCGACGAGGTCTTTCAATATTTCCGTTTCAGAGGCCTGATGAAAAAATTAAATGAAAGAGGAGGAAGAATGAAAAGATTGCGATTAATGTTGCTGGCGATGGTGCTGGTGCTGGTTTTGGCACTTTGCGCTTCAGCCTTTGCTGTTGATGTTAAGTTCGGTGGCTCTTACTACGCAGCCGGTATGTATTTGGATAAAACCACCCTTTTGAAGGGCGGTACTCCTTATATACCGTCTCCGGGGGCTTCTCTGCCTCCAGTACCTGTAAGTACAGAAAACTTGAGTACCGCATTTTATTATCAAAGACTGAGGGTCAATATGGATTTTGTGGTGTCTCCAGGACTGAAGTTTGTGACTCGTTTTGACGCAATGAAGCGAGCCTGGGGGGCGGCAAGAAGTGTGCCGGGAACGGCTACGGATGATGTTTCCTCCGGAACGAGGGCGGAAAACGAAAACATCGCTTTTGATTGGGCTTATGTTGACTACACATCTCCTGTCGGATTATTCATGGTCGGCATTCAGGATGATGGCGGATGGGGAACAATTTTTTCGGATACCTCACGACCGCAGGGAATTGTGACCTATGCGATTGAAGCAAAGGGATTTGTCGGTGCTTTGCAGATTATCAAAATGTTGGATGGAAGTAAAATGGCGATCAACAATGCTCAATACAGTGACTTCGATATGGACAAATATCAGCTTGTCGCAATGTATGAATGGAAGACCGGCAAGGCCGGTTTACTGGGAGTATATTATCGCGCGGCAAACTTCAGGGATATGGGAATGCTGGCGAAAGTATTTGTCTTGCAACCATTTGTTGTTACAAATGTCGGTCCTGTAAAAGTTCAGGCAGAAGTGGATTACGCGTGGGGCAACCTCAAGAATGATAATCCCGGTGGAATAGAATTTCGGGTTGATAACCTGATTGGCTGGATTGACGCGGGTGTTGATGTAAAGCAGTATTACTTTGGCGGTACTTTTGCTTATGTTGCCGGTAATGATTGGAAAAATTGCGATATGACGAAAGGAGGCGTTATTAAAGGCGGCTTCTTAACCGGCGGCATGGACTGGAATCCGACGTTAATTTTGTTTAACAATGAGCGTCAATACTGGGCAGGCGACATTGGCGGCCACGATATGACCGGTACGTTTACCAATGATGTATCCAAGACGTTTGGCCTTAATGACACAGGAATGTATAATACTTGGTTTTTCCAGGCCAGAGCGGGTGTGCGTCCAACCGACAAGCTGGATATTAACGCTTCTGTCTCTTATGCTTTAGCGGACAGCAAAACACTTGGTTCAATGCTTGGTCCGTTTATTGGCATGACGGCGACGGATGCCGTATCCAATGAATACGGTTGGGAAATTGATATTACCGGTACTTATCAAATCACCAACAATTTGAGTTATATGCTTGGCGGCGGCTATCTTTTCACGGGCAACTATTTTAAAGGTTCGGATCCCAACAATCAGTTAAGAGATGATTTTCTTATTCTTAATAAATTGACGCTCACGTTTTAAAAGAATCGCTTGTCAGTGATAAACAACTCCCGAATTTTTTCGGGGGTAAGAATGGCGAATTGAAACAGATGTCGGATCATATGCAATCCGTATTGTCCGAAGGCGCCAGCAGTGGAATCAGGCGGCCACGACGGAACATCTTGCTTCTGAAGGTTTTCATGTTTGTTCCGGGGCTAGAAATGTTTTGCTTGGAAGATTTGAGGTTAGCACTCATTCCTTTTGGGAAATTTTGATCTGAAAAGGCCATTTGGTTGTGAGCATCCGATTGAGCAACTTTATCCCTTTTGCCGCTTTGTTTTGTGGCATTGCCGGCAATTCTTTCATGCTCTGCACGGGCCAGGATATTACGAGAGTGTTAATTACCTCATGCTTACAGCGTCTATTATTCAATATGATTAAGGAGGCAGGAACATTATGAAAAAAGTTCTGATAATTATTGTGATGGTTATTTTGGTTGTTGTTTGTACAAATGCAATGTCAACAGCAGAAGTTACGGCTACACTTATCGGAACGTGGAAACAGATAGAAGATCAGGGAGTGAACAAGGGAAAGGTTGCATCCCATGTAGAAATTTTCGAGAATAATGGTTTCTATTATGGCAAGATTGTTAAACTTTTACTGGATTCTCCTGATAAAGTCTGCAGTAAATGCACGGGGGAGCTGAAAAATAAGCCGCTTGTTGGCATGGTTTTCCTGAAAGATATGAAAAAGACCGGAAATTTTGATAAAGAACTTGGCGCTGAGTACGCAGGAGGAACGATCTTGGATCCTGATGAAAACAACATATACAAATGTAAAATGTGGATAAAAAACGATGTGCTGACAGTCCGGGGATTCATTGGTGTCAGTTTGTTTGGCAGATCGGCGCAATGGTTTAGGCTTAAATAAATTGTTAAAATACAATAAATGAATAATCAAGACACAGAAAAACTTTCTTGCTATCCTCGCTGCAGCTCAAAAGGAAATTCTGTCTGCTACAATAAGTCAATTTGAGGAGGGTGAACCAGTGAAGATTAATCTGAAATCATTTATCCAAGGGGGTTTTAGCTTTGTTAACTTCAGCAGTATGATCAAAGTAACTATGTGGTTACTCTGGTTCAGGCGCGATCGCGTGTTTTTCATATTTGAAGGCCGCGAATACACTTACCGCGAAGTTTATCAGCAGGCCCGGCGATACGCCCATTTCCTGCTCAGTATAAGGAGGAAACTGGTGGACAGTGGCAAACTGGGCAAGGATGAAAGACTAGCTTTCGGCGTTTACATGGATAACAACTCGGAGTTTATGTTCGCTTCTCTGGCTGCAGGTCTGAGCAACTCGATCATGTTTGCGATTAACTCGGGATTCCGGGGTGAGACGCTGGATAAGGTTATGGAACAGGCAGGGGTAAAGTTCTTGATTATAAATGCCAGTACGATGAAGGAAGTGGCTGATGTTGTTAAAGATTCAAAGGTGATACGACCGGAAAATGTCTATTTTGCGGAAGATGAAAAGCCTTTTAAATCGACTGGATACAAATCGCTGGAAAAAGCGGTTGAAGAAGCGCAAAAAATGGATGTTCCTGGAAGTTATCAGGTCAAAGTTGACAACTTCAGCCCTGTGATTGTCATCTACACTTCGGGAACGTCGGGACTGCCCAAGGGCGTGCCCTGTACGCATATCAAATTGTTCGGGGCGGGTTTTGTTGTGCAGGGAGCCGTTAAACTCACCAAAGAGGAGCGGGGCTATATTTCGATGCCTTTGTTCCATTCCAATGCCTGGTATATCGGAATTCTGCCCCAGATGATTGTTGGTGGCAGCTTTGTGTTGAAAAGAAAGTTTTCTGCCAGCGCATTTGAAGAAGACATGCTGAAATACGGAGTTGTCTTTTTAAATTATGTAGGCCAACCGCTTCATTACATTATTGACGCTCTGGAACGTAAATACGGCAGCGGCGAAGCCGTTGAAAAATCTCTGGCGAAAGATCCCCGCAATAAGTTCCGTAAAGCATATGGCAACGGCGCCTCTGTGAATGATCGCGTTAAACTCAAACGCTATCTGAATATGGACCATATTTACGAGATTTATGGTTCTACTGAAGCGGTAATCACCACGGCGAACCGTCCGGGAGACCCGATTGACTCAGTAGGCCAGGTTGACGCCTCCGTTAAAATTCTGAATGAAGAAGGTCGTGAATGTGAGCCCGGCATTGTCGATGCCAACGGAGCGCTCACGAATTATGACAAGGCAGTTGGTGAAATCTGCCGCAAAGTAGGTGAGAACAATCTTAGATTTGAGGGATATTATGGCAACCAGGGAGCAACCAGTCAGAAGTTCTGCAACGGCTGGTATCACTCTGGGGATCTTGGGCATGTCAGGATGGTTCATGGCAAGCGCTACATGTTTTTTAACGGCCGTACGGATGACTGGATCCGTAAGGACGGAGAAAATTTCTCGGCTGAAAATGTTCTTAACTTTGCGCAAAATGTTCCGTGTGTGGACAGTGCCATTGCCTATGGAGCTCCCTGTGAAATTGCCGATGAAAAGGTGATGGTCACGGTTCAGTTGAAGGACGGCGCCGTGTTCAATCCTGATGACGCTTATGCCTGGTTTATGAAGCAACAGAAAGAAGGTGGGATGGACCCCAAGTGGATGCCCGACTATATACGCATCATTGAGAAATTTACTGTTACCGATACGCAGAAAATTATTGTGAGGCCATTCAAACGGGAGAATTTCAATATTGAAAAGACTCCGAGCATGCAGATTTATTTCAGACAGCGCGGTGATCAGAGCTATCGCAAGCTGACAGCCGATGAGTTTTGCAAAATCAAGAGAGAATTCAAGGCAAATGGTCGAGAAAGCATTCTTGTCAATTGAAAAGACGGATTCGGCAGTGGGACAACCTTGCACCAACTGCCGAATCCAGTATGCATTATCTCTTCTTCACACAATAGTGGCATCACGGTTTGTATCCGAACATTTTATGATAAAATCGCACCTTTTGAGGCTGATCCCACGTATTTGACGTATCTGCGGATGAATCCCTGCGGCAGTTCCCTTTTCAAGGGTATCCAGTCTGCCTTTCGCTGTGTCAATTCATCATCGGAGACATGCAGCTCAATCTTCCTCGCGGGAATGTCGATCGTGATGTTGTCGCCTTCACGCACGAGGGCGATTGGTCCCCCTTCATAAGCCTCTGGCGACACGTGGCCGAGGCATGGTCCCTCGGTTCCTCCAGAGAAACGGCCGTCTGTGATAATGCCGACTCTCTTGATACCCGTAGAGGAGAGGCCCATCGTTACTGCGAGGGTTTCGGGCATGCCGGGGCCGCCCTTCGGCCCTTCGTTGCGGATGACCAGCACCTCGCCTTCGTGAACATTTCTCTCCCGCAAAGCTGCGAGGGCATCATGCTCCGACTCGAACACATGCGCGCGACCCGTAAATGTCAGCATATCCTCGGCAACGGCCGACTGCTTGATGACTGCTCCTTCCGGTGCAAGATTGCCGTAAAGAACGACCGTGCCTCCCTCGGTCCGGAAAGCATTCTTTTTTTCAGGGATCACATCGGGATCCTTGACGGTAAGGAGTGGCATCAAGTTGGCCCAGGTCATCCCGATAGCCGTTTTGGCGCCCGTGTGAATATCATCGGCCAGAACCTTGATAACGGCGGGAACGCCTCCGGCCATGTAAAAATCAACCATGCCGTGCGGACCATTGGGCATCAGTTTGCAGAGCGTGGGTATTTTTGTGTTGAATTCATTGAACTTGCTCAGGGGAAATTCAAGTTCAAGATTGTGCGCGATGGCCGGAAGGTGAAGGGCGGAGTTGGTCGAGCCGCCGATGGCGAGATCGACCATGAGCGCGTTTTCAAGTGCCTTCATATCCACAATCTTCCGTATGGTCAATTCTTCTTCAACCATTGCGACAATCCGTTTGCCCGCATTTCTGGCATGCAGGAGTTTCTTCGAATGAAAGGCTGGAACGTTGGACGAACCCGGAATTGTGAGGCCCATTGCCTCGACCAGACATTGCATCGTATTAGCCGTTCCGATTACCTCACATGAGCCGCATGTGGCCACAGTAATGGTCTCCGCCTTGCGGGTGGGATCATCATAATCCACGTTGGAAATGCTGTTTGTTCTCTGGGGATTGAACCTGATCTGGAAAGCGCTGGGCCCGCCGGTAATGAATATCGTGGGTAGATTAAGCCTTGCCGCTGCCATGATCATGCCGGGAATAATCTTGTCGCAACTGGCGATCATCACCAGCGCGTCATAGAGCATGCTGCGGCAATGGGTTTCGATAATGTCGGCAATTAAATCCCGCTGAGCCAGGATGAAACGCATTCCGTCATTCCCCTCCGTCAACACGTCACATGGGGCGGGAACATTGAATTCCATTGGTATCCCACCGCCGGCATGCACGCCTTCTTTGACTCGTTCTGCGATTGTTTTCAGATGCATATGCCCCGGGTTGATATCGGTCTGGGAATTGGCAATGGCGATAATGGGCTTCTGCTTTAACTCTTCCATGTCAACACCCAGTCCTTCCATAAAACCCATCCGGGTTACGCAGATCGGAAAATCCTTTGTGTCAAAAATCGGCTGGCTTTTTGGTTTTTTCATGTTGACTCCTCCTTTGAATAATTGATTATTGCAAGTAGAATATTAAATATCGATTCAAATGCTTTTTACAGTATCTGGTTGTTCAATTTTATTGCTCTTACCACCATGTGATAAAAAACCTGTCATGAATCCCATTAAGAATCTACAAGATGCATATGCTCCGAAGGATCAATCGTTTTCACTTCGTAAGCTTGTCGAGCCTGGCGACAAATATTTCAATCTCGCTGGACATTGACGAAAGCTCCGATGATATGGCTGCCGTTTCCTCGGCTCTTGTGGCATTATTCTGGATCACATTATTCATTTCATCCGTGGCGCTTTCGATTCCGGCAATTCCCAGGGCCTGTTGCTGAGCATGTTTTGCGATCAGTCTAAGGCGCGTGCCCAAATCTGCCGATGCTTTTGTGAATGTAGAAAAAGCCTCATCAGAATTAATGGCCAGTCCTACGCTTTTTTTAACATTCTCGATACTGGAACCAATAATTTCCTGAGTGCTTTTGGATGCCTCGGCGCTTCTGCGGGCCAGATTTCTGACTTCGTCTGCAACGACAGCGAATCCAGCACCAGATTCGCCGGCACGGGCGGCTTCCACGGCAGCATTTAGGGCCAGCAGATTGGTTTGAAAAGCAATCGAGTCGATTGTCTTAATGATCCGCGCCGTTTTGATGCTGGCTTCATTGACTTCCTCCATGGACTGTCTCAAATTATTTAAAGCTTTATTTGTAGCCTGAACCGTTTTTTCCGTTTGTTCCATAAGTGCTTGAGCGCCTGTAATAATGTCGGCATCCTTATGGATTCTATGGTTTATTTCTTTTAATGAAGCGGAAGTCTTTTCCATAGCTGCGGCCTGACCGGCCGCGCCTTCAGACAATTCCTTGCTGGAGATGTCCACATGGTCGGCGATCTGGATAAGTTTCCTAGAGGCTTCCCGCACATTGGAAACGGATTCGACGAGGTTGGAAGTTGTTTGCGCCATGACCGTCATCAGCAGAAATGAGAAGACAGAGACGATCACCATGTTGATGATGATTTCGGGAAGCGCAATCTCCATGGCATCAATCATATCTTTGCTGACTTTACCATTGGCCATGATGAAGTAAACAATGAAGACGGCGGCAAACCAGATGGCTGTCAGGACGACTGCTTTTCGTTTACAGAAAAGGGCTCCAAATACGATGAGCGGAAAGACGCCATAGGTATTGGTTGTAAAGCCGTAATAGAGGTTTTTGCCATAGAAAAAAGTTGCTGCAAACACAATTGTCATATTAATATTCATAATCGTCAGAGCAAGTAAGGCAGCAATCTTGTACTTTCTTCCCAAGATGAGAAAAAGGGCGAATCCGGCTACAATCAGAGTCATAATAGAGCCGGCAAAATTAATCCGTGCTTCAGTGCCGGAAGCAGAGATCAGTGCGATGCAAGTCATGACCTGCATGACAACTACCAAGATGCCCACTACAAAAAGGTACCAGGCCTGTTGTTGAGCCAGATAGCTATGATCCGCATAGCGGTCGGTAATGAAACCTTTCATCCTGGAAACAATGTTTCTTGCGGGTTTGATATCCTGCTCATCGAGCCTATGAACGTTTTCCATGATGTCCTTGTTCCTCCCTTTTTCATTCATGGTTACTATCTATCCTCTTACATGTGGCAGAAAGGAATATCCGAAAAACGGATGAAATATGTGCAAGAAGCGGGCAATATGACGGCATAGTAATTCTATCTGAATACAAGTGGTATAAATCCGAGTGGACATAGGCCCAAAATACGCACGCCACGGACTGAAAAGGATTCCGTGGTGTGCGTCTGTGAAACAGCAGTATTTGTGATAACTCTATTTTTTCGTAGAAGCTCAAACAAGCTTATAACAATACAAATGTGTGTGTTTCTCCTGTGTATGCAGTAATAACACCGCCCACGGATTTCCAATGACCTAAATGGCGGATGCGGTATGTTCCTACTTTCGCATTTTTGGTGTTCCATACAATGGTAATCTTGGAATAAGCTGCGCTGTCGCGCTGCCATATATACTTGGTTTCCGGATCCCAGTCTCTGGCAACAACCGTTGTGCTTCCGTCGAGGTTGACCTTCTCAATTTCAAGATAGGTTTTCTGGGTCATCAAATTGTTCCTCGGATGTCCGCCCCAGAATACAGCGTTGACAATGTCACCTCTCTTGTATAACTTGGCCGGCTGTTTAAAAACACTGCCGAATTCAACAGACGAAGGTTTGTCGTCCAACACGACATCTGTCGTGAAATTTACGGTATCACCGGTAATGTCCGCAGGAGCGGTGCCTTCCGGTACAGCCTTACCGTTGACGATTGCATCACACATCATGGCAAATTCCTGCTGGAACGCTGCAAGCTGGTTGGGGCCAAAGAATGTCCCTGCGCCTTCATATCCCTGTAACTGGTATTCTTCCTTCGTGGCTAGGTATGAAGCGTAGGTATTGGAATGGCTAGCGATAACAGAATATGTGACGCCGACGGGTTTTAGACTGTCAAGCAAGGTGTTCTTGATTCTTCTTCCCGCCATAGTCGTAATTTCCGTCGGTATTGCTGCAATTGCCAAATTACCGATCTTCAATACCTGCAGGGGAAGAATCTGCGGTGTAAGGGGAATATTCTTCAGACTGAAAGTCATCAGGCCCGTGGCAAGAATAACCGGCTTCGGGTACTGGCAGGTTTTGTATGCTTCGCTTTGAACGGCCGGATACAGGATGCTGATCACTCCGGGTAGGAAATTAACCAGAAATGCGCTTTCAGAATCAGTGCTCCAGTTGATATTGTCAACTGTTAGGCCTTCCGGGAAAAGAGGAAAAGGTGTTGGATTTTCAGCTGGACTCCCGAAAGAATAAGATGCACCCATGCCTCCCGGACAAGTTGTTACACCTTGGGATTTGACATAAAGGGTTCTCATGTCAATCCATTCATGGCGAAAATCAACCGATCCCTTCAAGTTTTCAGTCGCCGCGTTATACAATTCTTTTGCCTTGGTGTATTGCCTGGTGGCACTCAATTTCAACGACAGATTCTGCTCAATGTCTGCTTCGCCTTTTGCCTCCGGCCAGGGAAAACCCTCGGCGATGGCTGTTGCGCGATTGATTTCTGCCGCTTCCATCGCTTTTTCAACCGAGCCGAGATGAGCGGTAAAGGGAACATTGGGAGTAACGTCACCGGCATTCGCCAAAGCAAACGCCGCGACGTACGTCTTTGCCGCCTGATAGTTCGTTCCCTTGTCTTTTTCAAACAAGTAGGAGGCATGCCCTTTGTTGTCACCGGTGATCAGATAATTTTTTGCCCCTACCGAAGTGGGGTGTATGGCATACCAGTTGACCATGCCTATTTCCGCGCCTGAAAGGTTGACAAACTTCAGCAAGGTCATGGATTTATCCGTATTGCTGTCGTATAACGCTTTTTCTGCATCCGGATTGTTTTCGTACATGCGGGGTGAACGATTCCATCCGGCTTTATGGAGTTCTCCTTTGCTGACGAGAATCTTTCCCAGTTCTGCGTTGTTGTGCGCAAGCACGATTGAATTATACACGCCGTTTACAATTGCATCAAAGTTTTGTTTGATAAATCCCCTTGGAACAGTATCATAAAGAAAATATCCGTCGAAGCCTGCAGGAGCTGAGTGAGTGTGGGTTGCGCTGACACAGACATTCTTTAAGCTGTAGTGCTTGCTCATGATTGGATCGGCGGCAAGTTTTTCTCCGATTCTCATTTTTGCCATCTGGCTCATTGCCCATGTGTCGGCGCTTACAAAAACAATCCGGTTTGTCCCGTCACCGACCACAAATGCTCTTGATCGAAGACGCATGCTGATGCCGGCATCCTTTTGTGTGTCATCAGCAAATCCCATCATGCCGACTTCTGCTGCCGGTCCGGTAATGTCGTAGATGCCAGTTCCTACAAGATAGGTGTTTCCTGCTGATGAACCGTTTGCTGCCTTTACTTGAGCGTCAAGAGCACTGTTATCAATCGGTACAGGATCATCAACAGCCTCTTCCTTGCAACCTATAAACATTACAATGCTGGAAACAACAAGCAGCATGACCAGTGGCAACATGAACTTTTTCATAGTATTACCTCCTGAATAGACTTGCCAAAATAAGGGCTCTTAACAACATGCCGTACAAATATAATTTGAATGGCTTTAATTTAATCCAATTAAATATTAAAATCAACAATTATTTTTGTGAGCTGGCGATTTGTTTTCTAATGGTTCAAAAATGCAAGGAATGCCGTCGTCCATTTCGGTTATTTCGCTTTTCTTGTGTGACATGGCTGTAATAACCTTAGTATCTGACCATCAGATCGCAATGGTTGTGTATGTGCGAACACCCCGTATCAAGTTATTGCCGCCATCCATTCCAATGTGGAGAATGTCTCTTGATCCTTGCTGTATTTGTCGCAATGAACGACAGTTCCTTCATTTTCCATATACTTCCTCTGCTCCCGCGAGAGCGATGTGTCGTTGTTCTCAGAACGATCGGGGATGACGCGACTAATCCTATTTCATCTCGAACGCCAACCAATCCACACGTTTGACAATATTCGTCTGGCTCTCTGGGGTACGATGGGCTATTGAGTAATGTTTTGAGGAAGCCAAATCTAATCTGGGAACGGATCATTACGAGGTAAGGAAATTTCCGGGATGGCGACACCATATGCTGACTTGCATGCTGGCTCATTTTTTTTCTGTCATATGAGAATTCGGCTGGGCGAAAAAGCACCAGATATTACGCTATCGCAACTTAAGTTGCTCATCGGTGCTGTTCTGTCTATGAAGGTCTTTGATTTTCATGATCTCATTGAACTGGTGTCATGGACACAAATAAAAAAACACAGGGTTTATATCTCTCATCGAAAACGAAAATTGGGCGAATTCGAGAAAATTATTTATGTTTCGTTGTAGGGGTAATCAACCGGACATTTCTATTTATCATTGACACAGTGCCTAAAATCTTCTTGACACTCATTTCCCGTCCCAATATACTCAAACAAAAAAGAAAGTTCTTATCAATTTTTATCCAGAAAGCCTGCAACAAGAGTAGATCAAAAGAAGGCCTCAACCTGTTTTCACGAAATAATGGCGATCTTTTCAATTCGATCATTTAAGGACGTCGCCAAGCGCATATTGGAGAAGATGAGATGGAAAGAAAAAAGGTGTTGAGATTCCAAGATCTTGTACTCTTTACATTCTGCGCGATATTCGGTCTGGAGGCCATTGCAGCCTCCGCCGCTATCGGTCCATCGGCCATCTTCTGGTGGCTGCTATGCCTTGCCGGTTATTTTATACCTTCCGGATTGATTGCCGCGGAGCTGGGCTCGACGTATCCCGAGCAGGGTGGACTTTACGTTTGGATTAAAAAAGCGCTGGGGCCCCGGTGGGCGGCGCGCGGCATCTGGTATTACTGGATATCCCTGCCGGTATGGTTGCCCGCCATCTATATCGCCATTGCGGACATTTTCGGTCATATCTTTTGTCCCGCCATCACCCTCTGGCAGCAGATCGCTATAAGCATTGTGATGATATGGATCGCCGTCGGCATCAATCTGTGCTCCCTGAACACTTCAAAATGGATACCCAATATAGGATCCATCGCGCAACTTCTCATTGTAGTTGGAATGATCGCCACTGCGGCACTTTTTTTTCTGAGAAACGGACGCCTTGCCAATCAAATCAACCTGGCGGACATGATGCCTAACCTCAACGCGGCGCTCGTTTTCATCCCGATGATCATTTACAACCTCCAGGGGTGCGAGCTTGTCTCATCGGCTGCCGGTGAAATGAAAAACCCGGAACGAGACATTCCCCGGGCACTGATATTATCCGCGTTAGTGATCGCGGCTCTGTATTTAATGACAACCTTTTCAGTCTGGGTTGTTATTCCTATCAAAGAAATCAATGTGGCCAGCGGTGTGCTGCATGTATTCACGAATGCCCTTGATGACAACATCACAAAACCCTTTATCACGGTCACAGTCGGTCTGCTGATCTCCAGTGCATTTTTTGCAGGGATTATCGCATGGAATCTGGGGATGAATCGGACCATCGCCGAGTCCGCGAACAGCGGGGACCTGCCAAAAATTCTGGGAAAGATGAACAGGAACATGGCCCCGCTGGGGGCGTCGGTTATGTCAGGAATCATCTCTACAGTAGTGATTATTATCTATGGATTAATTGCCAGGAATGCGGCCGAGCTATTCTGGCATACGGTCTCATTCAGTCTTATCGTTCAACTGTTTTCAAATTTCATGTTGTTTCCGGCTTTTGTAATTTTACGGAACAAAGACAAGAGCGCTCTCAGGCTTTTCAAGGTACCCGGCCCCGAGTGGTTGGTGTTTCTGCTGGCCTTCTTTGCGGGAATATTCGTCCTTGCCGCCATTTTGATCCTACTTATTCAACCAGGACAAGATTTTGTGAGGGTAAATCTGCCGATCATCGTCGGTGTGCTGATAGTCGTCATCGTCGGTGAGGTTGTATCGACCCGCTCTGCAAGGGCCGTGTAAGTTAACGGTCAGGCCATTGAAAAAGGTAAGATAAGGGACGAAATTGGGGTTAGTGTCCTGAAATATTGGTTTCTATATGCTATATTCAGCATCATGATAAATTACCGTACTATAGTCTTATATGACACATAGTTTGTCGTTCTTTGTTGACAAGCAACGATCAAATTGTGATTCGACCGATTTGAGAACATCACTCAATATTGGAAAGTACCGGTTATGAACGGACAAGCGCCGCGTCAATTTCCTTACACGTTCAATCGGATTCAGCTCGGGGCTGTATGCTGGCGGAAACAACAACACAAAATTCTTCGAACAAAGCTTGCGCCACTCTTTATGAACCCGTAAATGATGACAGACATAAAGGTATTGGATAAAGAGAAAAAGGAGCCTATCACAATTTTATCACAGTAGCCAAAAAACAAGGGTTATAAATCGCTTTACCGACTCATAACCCCTTATTTTTATTGGCGCGCCCACCAAGATTCGAACTTGGGACATCCAGATTCGTAGTCTGGCGCTCTATCCAGCTGAGCCATGGGCGCGTTTTGTTTCCAATCGACGGCGCTCTATAGCATATAATCAACTCTGTGGTAAAGATAAAATTAGAGATTTTTCGTAATGTTTAGCTGCCCTTCGGCGTGGTCAGAACCATACGGAGAATGTTTTGTCCGTTTTCCCGGCGGTAGCTCACGTCGTCTGTTAGTTTGCGGATGAAATAAATTCCCAGACCTCCGATTTTCCGTTCTGAAACGCCGGAGGTAATATCCGGATCCGGCAATGATAGAACATTAAACGCAACTCCTCTGTCCTTCAGCGTAACAGCAAAAGAATGCTCGTCGCCTTCGCAAATCAAATCCACTTCACCCTCTCCATCGGGATAGGCGTAATGACAGACATTGACAAACGCTTCTTCCACCGCCACCAGCAGTCCGAACTTTCTTTTTTCGGCCAGCCCGAATTGCTCCGCGCATTTTCCTGTAAAATCCAGAATGTTTTCAAGGTTTGCAATATCGGCCCGATATGTTGTTTTCAGAGATTCCATATTCACTCCAGCCCATTTGCGGTCAGCTGTTATGCCTCGTCTTTTGAATAATAGCCAGCCCATTTTTCATTGATCTGGCGCTGAATGTTTTCAATCTGTTCGTCATTAAGGGTTTTGAAACGGCTTTGAGAACGGAAATATTCCCGAACCGGAATCAGCTTTCGTTTTTCGATCAGTTTCTCGGAAGCCGCCGTTAGTCTCAATCGGCCGGAAATGATTTCATACAAATCATAATAGCCTGTTTCGACCGCCAGCCGCCCAATTTTGATGCCATATCTCGGATCGTAACCCCAGCCGGGAGGGCAGGGAATATGAATATGAAAATATTTGGCGCCCGGCAGAGAAAGGCAATTTTTAATTTTATCATAAAGATCAAGAGGATATGCTGCCGAACAAGCAGCCACATAGCTCAATTTGTGCGCTGCCATGATGGCCGTGACGTCCTTTTTCTGTTGCGCCTTTCCCTTAAACGGGGTGTTGGCAGTGATGGCCCCGATGGGGGTTGTTCCGGATCGTTGTGCTCCTGTGTTCATGTATCCTTCATTATCGTAACAGAAAAAGATGAAGTTGTCGCCCCGTTCCGCCGCTCCCGAAAGGGCCTGCAAACCGATGTCGGCGGTTCCGCCATCACCTGCCCAGGCGGCGACCGTCGTGTGGTGGTTATCCTGAGTTTTTAATGCGGCCAGAACGCCGGTGGCCGCGGCAGCGGTTGAGGCGAAAGTCACGTTCAGACAGGGAAGCATGGTGGATGCCACGGGATAAAGCCCCTGCAAAACCGTCAGGCAGCTTGGCGGCACAACCAGAATCGTGTCTTTGCCCAAGGCTTTGAGGCCCACCCGGTAGGCAATCGCCAATCCGCAGCCGGTGCATGCTCTGGTTCCCGGATGAACAAACTCCTCGGTTGGTAAACTTAAAATGGTTGTTTTGGCCTGCATGACATTCTTCTCCTATAATTTCAGCCCGATCCAGAAAGGCTCTTTGGATACCCGACTTTGTGTTGCTGCTCTAAAGTATTTTGTTAGATCTTCTGTTCGTATTTCACGACCGCCGATGCCCGTAATAAAATTCTGAACCACCGGCAAGTTGCCTGTCGCTGCAAGATATTCATAAAGCGCTGATTTTACGTCGGACGCCAGAGCGCCCTCATAGCCGTAGCTTAACGCTTTTTCAAAAACGATGACTTTCTTCTTTCCTTTCAAGGCGTTAAAGATGGCCTCGTCCGGAAAAGGACGATAATAGCGAAGCCCGAGGACGCCAGCTTTGATTCCTTCCTTTCTTAAGGTGTCAACGGAAACTCTCAACTGATAGGTAAGTGATCCCAGGCCGACAGCGACAAAGTCCGCATCATCACAGCGATAATCCTCCAAATAAGGATTGCCGCCCCGTCCAAAGATTTCGGCAAAACTTTTTTCCACTTCCGCCGCTACATTCAGCGCTTTGCGCATGTCTTCCTGAAGCAGATAGCGAATTTCCATATATCCATGAGCCATCTCGCCATGAACATCTTTGCGTACATCGGGAAGGGTCACCGTGTTTAAATTAGCAGGATCTTCGGGCCTCAAAGCGTATTCCGGCTGGAAAGGCGGCAGATACTCATCCACCTGACGCTCTTCTGGCACATCAAACGGCATGTAGGTGTGAGAAAGAATATAGCCGTCGTAACAGACCATCACGGGAATGCTCACTTTTTCCGCCAGACGGAACGCTTTGATGACCGAATCGATAATTTGCTGATGATCGGCACAATACATCTGGATCCAGCCGGTGTCACGCTGGGAGATGGAATCCTGCTGGTCGTTCCAGATGTTCCACGGCGCGCCAACGGCCCGGTTGACCAGGCACATGACAATGGGTAGCCGGGCGCCGGCGGCCCATTGGATCTGCTCGTGCATGTAAAGCAACCCGTTGGCACTGGTGGCGGTAAATGCTCGGGCGCCCGCTGACGAAGCGGCGATGCAGACCGCCATGGCCGAATGCTCGCTTTCAACAGGAATATATTCGGCTTTCATTTCTCCCGCTTCTACATACTCGGATAGCTTTTCTGTCAAAGGGGTCTGTGGCGTGATGGGATAGGCGGCAATGACATTCGCCCGGCAAAGCCTGACGCCGATGGCTGCGGCTACGTTTCCGTTTTCAATGATATGCATGCTTCATCCTTATCTTCTTCTGTAAATTTGGCCTCATCCACCATGGTGATGGACTTTGTCGGGCATTCCTCGGCGCAGATGCCGCAACCCTTGCAGTATTCCAGATTCACCTTTGGCGGTATGGTCCTGGAAATCACCACTTCCGGACAGAACAGCCAACAAATAAAGCAGGCTTCTTTGTTTCTTTTGCAAGGAATACAGAGGCTTGGATCATGCACGGGACGCTCGACCCGCCATGACCCGGTTTTTCCGCCGTCACCCGGTCCTGATTCGCTGTGAGATGTTTTTCTTTTATAATTTCGTGTACCCATATGCTTTATCCTCCCGTCACCGTCCGCTCATAGGCAATTCTGGCCGCCTGCGCGTTTCTTTCAGGCTTTCTGGTGCGAAATTCCTTTTCAATGCCCTGAGTCAGAATATCGATTCCCAGAATATGTGTCGCTTTTTCCAGGGAACCGATGATTCCGGTGTTCACCATTCCGTGCGGAAGCCCCGCCTCGACGGAAATGGCCGTGATATCCGCCACGGCCAGTTGGTAATCCGGATAATCATAAGATTCAAAAGGCATGGGTGAATTTAAAACAATGATTCCACCGGGTTTTAGGCCGTGAAGCACATCCGATTCTTTCAGCAGCAGATGATCCAGAATCACTACAATGTCGGGTTTTTCAATCGGAGACAAATCGTAAATTTTTTCCCGGGAGATGGTCAGAGAAGTCATGACCGGCGCTCCCCGGCGCTCGGTTCCAAAGCTGGGCGCCATGACCACGCCTTCATAACCCGAAACAAACGCGGCTCCAGCCACAATTTTGGCTGCCGTGATCGCTCCCTGGCCGCCACGTCCATGCCAGCGGATTTCAATAAAATCTTTGTTGAGCATTTTCGGCCACTTACCTTCTTTCTAGACTTGATAGCCGCAAGTGCGGCAATAATGATCAGTAAAAACCAACGCAAGAGCATGCATATCATTGGTATGAACCATGGTGAGCAGCTTTTCGGCGGCAAAAAAACTGGATGAAAAAAACACTGTTGCCAGAAGGGTTTCAGTGGCCGTCAATTGAATCATGCTACGGTATTTTTTCACTTTCTATCCGATCAGCGAGAAATCCTGCACGTTCGCTAATCCTGTCTAGCATAAAACATGCTTCCTGAAAAGTCTGTATCGGGCAGCGCTGATTCCATTTTTTCCAGCAGTCCGAAAAGCGATGATTTGTCCAGCGCCGATACCGCCACGGCCTCAAATCGTCTGCACAGATGATCCAGCAATTCCTTATCGTCAAAACGATCCGACTTATTGAAAACTTTGATCATTTTTTTATTTTGAATATCCAGATCTTGCAGAATGTCGCCCACGGCGGCCATCTGTTCTTCAAATCGCGGACTGCTGATATCGATGACATGTAAAAGTAGATCGGCTTCGTTTAGCTCATCAAGCGTCGCCCGGAAAGCGCTGAACAATTCCCGGGGCAGATTGCGGATAAACCCCACGGTGTCGGTAATAATCGCTTCCGTATCCTGGGGAAACCGCAGGCGGGCGCTTTTGGTATCCAGGGTGGCGAAAAGCTTATCCTCGGCCAGCACGGCGCTTTGTGTCAGCGTGTTGAGCAGCGTCGATTTGCCCGCGTTGGTATAACCGATAATGGAAATCACGGGCAGGCCGGACCGGTTGCGCCTTCCACGCCTTTGTCCGCGCGATTTCGTGATGGATTTCAAATCCTTTTCCAGACGGTTGATGCGTTCGCGCACTCGTCGTCGGTCAATCTCCAGCTTGGTTTCACCTGGGCCCACGCCACCGATACCACCGGCCAGACGGGAAAGAGAGGTGTCTTTGTGCATCAGGCGCGGCAGCAGATATTTGAGCTGCGCCAGTTCCACCTGGATTTTTCCCTCTCGGCTATGCGCACGGTGGGCAAAAATGTCCAAGATGACCTGTGTGCGGTCGATAATCTTTAAGCCCGTGAAATCACTAATGGAACGAACCTGAGCTGGCGTCAATTCATGATCGAAAATCAAAAGATTCGCACCGATTTGCGTGGCCCGCAAATCAATGGCTTCCAGCCTTCCCCGGCCCACAACATATTTCGGGTCCGGCTGCGGGCGGTATTGAATCTGGATATCAAAAACTTCCACTCCGCAGGTTTTGGCCAGTTGACGCAGTTCATCGATGGATGCTTCTGCACTGCCGTCCGGAGGATTACATTCCACACGCACCAGCATCGCTTTTTCCGCCGCGTCAATTTTGCGGGTTTTTTGCTGTCTGGCAAACTCGTCTTCCAATGCATTGATGAAGGATAGAAAATTCAGATTCAGGCGATGGGGTTCCTGCGGTTCATGGATCAGCCAGTAATCGCCTTGCGGATTTTCCGGAACCAGGTGTGCCCAGAAAAGCTTGCCGGGAGAACCGTCTTCGCGCACCTGTAACGCGCCGATGGCATCCAGTCGGAGATGAGACAAATCTGTTAAATCTTCAGGAGATAGCTCCTCTCCCTTCAGATGCGTGTGCATCAGGCGCAACCCCTTGAAACGAGTGGATGCCGCGCGGAAACGGTCCAGGCTGGGAATCAGGATCCCTTTATGATCGCCGACAATGACCATGCTGATTTCCCCTTGCCGGTTAATCAAGAGGCCGATCTGACGATTGATGGCACCGGACAAGGCAGAAATTTCCCGCGCCAGCTCATGGCTGATCAGAATTTCCGGAGTGACGCGGCGGCGGTAGAGATACTCCAAGGATTTGATCTGCTGGGCGCCCAGCCCCGTTGTATTGCCAAATAATTTGTTGATGACGTGATTTTCCTGCTTTCTGGAATTTGCCGAAAACCTATCACATTCCGTGTGTCCAAGTCAAGAGGCAAATCGGGTATCAGGGGATCTCCCGTAGTCCAGTTTCCGGAAAAACCGTGTCCTTTGCGTTGGGGCCCGAGTTCTGTATAAGCCTTGCCGAACGGACATAAATCGATAGTGCCAATGGCACCGGTTTTCCCTCGGTTTCGCAGACAAAAAAGGAATCATTCAATATTTCCGGAAAGTCCAGGCTGCGTAATCCATTCGAAGTCCTTGATATAACATTAGTATCCATTGACAAATCGTCTGTTCTGTGGGAAGAAAAATCCTACGGGTAAGGTAGAGAAATAAATGAAGATAATCAAGGCGCTAGGTATCATAGTAATTTTTATTGTTACGGTCATGATCATAATCCTTTCATGGTATGGCCTTTTTACACCTGTCAAAATTACACAGAGAGAAGCTGGTCCATATTTGCTTGTTTATCAAAAGCATTTTGGAGATTACAAAAATGTCGGTCCTATAATGGACAAGATCTATAACGACTTGAAAGAAAATTATCATATTGAAACAACAAAGGGGTTTGGAATTTATTTCGACAATCCACAAAACGTAACGACAGACCAATTACGAAGCATTGCTGGTTGTATCATAGAAGGTAACAATGTCAAAGACTTGGGAAACTTGAGGCACAAATATGGTGTTAAAGAATATCCATTGTCACGAAGTATTATTGCAGAGTTTCCTTACAAGGGCAAGATATCTGTTTTTATCGGTATTTTCAAAGTTTATCCAAGGTTGGCTGCTTATATTACTCAACAAAAACACCCTCAAAACCCGATTATGGAAATTTATGACCAACCTAATAGAAAAATTGAATATGTTTCATCTATTCAACTTTCGAAAGAAACTTTTGATTCATTTCTAAAATTGGGTGATGGAAAGTAAAAAGATTCACTCCTGAGATGAACATCGGCCTAAAAAGCGGTTGTCCGTGGGCGCGTGATTTCCGCCGAAGTTAAAACAGGGATAAAAAACGATGAGCTGTGCAAAGACATACCGTTATCGTATTGTAGATGTCTTTACGGATCGGCCGCTGCAAGGAAATGCTCTTGCCGTGTTTCCAGACACTTCCGGACTTGACGATGGAACCATGCAAAAGATTGCCAGAGAACTGAACCTTTCAGAAACCAGTTTTGTCGTTCCGGCAACCCGCGCCGATTGCGCGGCGGGTGTGCGGATATTCACCCCGGAAAAGGAGATGGACTTTGCGGGTCATCCAACTATTGGAACAAGCTTCGTTCTTTTAGACGAAGGAATTCTCCCCTTGAACACCAAAAACTTTTTGCTGGAGGAAAAAGTCGGTCCCGTACAAATTCGTGTGGACACAGATCAGCGTTCGCTGATTTGGCTGCGAACACCTCCTATCCAATGGGGAAGGACTTTTGACCGGAGAACTTGTGCACAGGCTCTCGGGATCGATTCAAGTGATCTTCTGGATATTGATCCGCAACTCGTTAGTGCCGGTAATCCGACAATCTTCATTGCCTTGAAAGACAAAGAAGCCGTTGACCGATCTTGGTTTGATGCTCATGGCTCCACGGTTTTGAAGCAAGGTTTTCATGGCGAAAAAATGTGTGTATTCGTGTTTACACCAACCTCTCATGCCGCATATTCAAGAATGTTTGCACCTGAATACGGCATCTCTGAAGATCCGGCAACCGGAAGCTCAACAGGACCGCTTGCCGCATACATGATCCGGCATGGTCTAATATCGAGTGACGCGGGGACACAGTTCATCAGCGAACAGGGGACAAAGATGGGGCGTCGAAGTATTCTGCACGTTCAAATCATTGGCAACCAGGGGCGGGACGGGATTGATGTAGGCGGCAATGTCGTACCGGTTGCAGAAGCAATCATGAAGCTTTGAACGATGAATCCGTTGTGGCCAGACTGCTAACCTGAGAAAGCTCCTCAGAGCTTTTTCAGGGAAGACTATTGTAAATTTCTATCCGTTTTTCTATAAGGTTACGGATAATATTGTGTGGAACCTTTAGGCATGCGTTTCGGGAGCTCATAAGATGAAAAAGAAAGTTGTTATCACCTGTTTCGTGCTTTTTGTGATTCTGGGCATTTTTGTGTTCACCATCGTCAGGGATGCGGGCGAGTTCAGGGAGCTGAAGCCGCATGCCGATTGCCGCTGCACAAAGGTGCCGAATGTCCTCGGCTCTGAAGACATCGCCATTGACCATTCCACCGGCACGGCTTATATCTCTGGTTCGGACTTCAGGTCTCTGATGAAAGGCAAATTCTGCCAGGGCCACCTGTATTCCTATACCCTGGAGGGAAAGCCCGTGCTTACAAATCTTACTGCCGGCTTGAAGATACCCTTCGCACCCCACGGCATCAGCCTCTACACCGCGCCGGACAACCGGAAGTACCTTTTCGCTGTCAGCCACCCGTTTCCCCGGAACTGCATCGAGATATTTGAGATTACGGATCGCGGTCTGATCCACCGTGAGACCATTGAAAATGAGTTCATTGTCAGCCCGAACGACATCGCCGCGGTGGGACCGAGGCAATTCTACTTCACCAATGATCATGGATTACGTTCTGACCTGGGCAGAATGATGGAAGACTATTTGAGGCTGTCACGCGCGAATATCGTGTATTATGATGGCGTCCGGATGCGCGTCGTTGCGGACGGTTTAAAGTATGCCAATGGCGTGTGGGCAACCGGTGACGGGAAGTATGTGTACGCCGCCGCATCCACGGGCAAAGCATTCTATAAGTTCGAGCGTGATGCAGGCGGCGATCTTCGGCTTCTGCATAAGCTCGACGTGAACAGCGGTGTCGACAACATTGATGTCGATGCACAGGGGAGAATCCTCATCGGCTCTCATCCAAAGTTGCTTACCTTTGTGCAACATGCCGGCAATCCACAGAAAAGGTCGCCGTCGCAGGTTCTTGAGGTTTTTGCGAACCAAGAGGGAGGATATGCCTTCCGGGAACTCTATCTCAGTGACGGTTCCGATCTCTCCGCGTGTACGGTCGCTGCCGGCTATAAAAAACGGCTTCTCCTGGGAGCGGTGTTCGAGGGACATTTTCTGGACTGTCACTGTGAAAAATAGGGTTCTGCGGGAGGATAATCATGAAAACAAATCGCTAGTAGGCTAATGAGCTGACAGATGGTTCGCGATGCAGAAAATAAAGAATGGAGGGATTTATGATTGAAATGACAGATATTGGAATTGATCATGCCGTTAGTTTTCGCATGAGGGGTAAAATCACAGAAAGCGATATGATCACGGTGCTTTCCGACGCGAAAGAAAAGATCAAGCGTCATGGCAATATTGTTATTCTTGAAATAATCGAGTCATTTCAAGGTATCGAAATAGCGGCATTGGTTGAGGAGTTCAAATACTTACATCAAGTCGGGATATCGAATGTCCGGAAAGCGGCCGTCGTGACCGACAAGAAATGGTTGAAAGACATTGTGAGCATCGAAGGCAAGTTATTCAAGAATATCGAAATGAAGTGCTTCTCAAATGAAGACATGGATGCGGCGATTGAATTCTTAAAAAAAGCATAACCAATTCAGCGAATGGTTTACCGTCGCTGTTTTATTCTGTTTGGAGGTTTGTTGGAATGGAAGCCATGGGTACACTTTCAGGGATGATATTAAAAACCATCCCGTTTTTTGGATCGTACTGCCGGGGGGTTGCCAAGATGCCTCTTTTGGGCAAAATGTTCGGGTTATCAAGCCGTTTCTTGGGACGCCTTCTTCCCAGGCTTGCATTTCTCGGTTTCCGCAAAGAAGCATCCTATGAGAATGCGGTTTGGAACTGGGAAGTTTTTCTGAAACTGATTGGCGCGCAATATGATGTTATCGAAACCGCTCCGCGACAAAGGCTTTACACGATTCGGAAGTGTCCTGCGGGACATTGCCGGCCAGAGCATCTTGAGGCCTGCAAGAGGACCATGGAGCTTGACAACAGTTTGATTGAAACCTCCGGAGCCAGGCTCATTGTTGATAAGCGATTTCCAATAGATGGCGTTTGTATTGAGCGAGTTGTTTCCAATGATATATCTTGATCCGGAACCGAGGTGAAGTAACCCGCCAGTTAACAAAATGTTCATCATCAAGGATTGGCAATCATGAATAAGGAAAAGTTAATGGATGAAAAACCGGCAAGAATATTTCTTCTGTGCTTTATTTACGGCTTGCACATGGCGGAGGAATTTACCTTAGGTTTTGTTGAATGGGCTGATCGATATTTCGGCAAGTTTGACTGGACCCAGAATTTAATCGGCAACTTTATGTTCTTTGTGGTGCTGTCCTTCGGCTGTTATCTCTACTATAAAAATCCAGGAAAATACCTTTGGGCCGGAATGGCCGGCTGTATGTGGGTTCTGTCCAATTCTTTCCTTCATATTTCAGCCACTCTTCTCGGACATGAATACTCTCCGGGTCTGGTCACGGCGATCTTTCTTTATATACCCGCCGGATTGTATTTCATGATCCAATGGGCCAATCAGGGAGTGCTGACCTGGAAAAATCTCACTTTGTCTTTTGTCGTCGGAGGAATGATTTTTATGCTCATTCCCACTTTTGTCAGAGCCATACTTCTTCACGCGGAGCTTGCAAAACTCTTTCATCTGGGAAGTTGAGATATGGCGGCGGCATGCCTTTTCTTGTTTTGCGGGCAATCTGAACGGGTGATTCTGAAACGGGGGGCTTTGGGCAGGCTTTATGAAAATACAACATTTACGGAATGCCTGTATCATCATTCATTCCAAGGAACATAGAATTTTGGTGGATCCCTGTTTGAACCCCAAGGGAAGTTTGCCCCCCTATGTCCTTTTTCGCAGCAAGCCTCGTCTCAATCCGATTGTCGATTTACCACCGAACGCCGAAGTTGATTTGAAACGGATCACATGCGGACTGATCACTCATTGTCGTTATGGACATTTTGATCATCTCGATAAAAAAGGAATCCACCTGCTTGCGTCTATGCAGGTTCCGACCTACTGCATCGCTTCGGATGAACGCTTTCTCAAACAACGCCATATCCATGTGATTTCTCTGAATTTGAATCGGAAACAGGATTTTCTTTCCGGTCAGATCACACCCGTTCCGAACGTACACGGATATGGAATTGTCGGTAGGCTCATGGGACCGGGAGCGGGGTATTTCATTGAATTGTCGGGGGAAAAATCCTTGTATATCTGCGGCGATACCGTTATGACGCCAACCGTTCGCCATGTGTTGAACGACATGCGTCCGGAGATTTCCATATTAAATGCAGGAACGGCAAGGCTTGATTTTGGCGGGCCGATTCTCATGCCGATCCAAGAACAACTGGATTTCATCAAAATGGCGCCCGGCAGGGTTGTTGCGGTTCATCTGGACGCCTTCAATCACTGCTTGACTTCTCGGGAGTTATTGAGGAAAGCTGTTTTTCAAGAAGGATTGTCTGAAAAGGTCCTGATCCCTGAAGACGGCGAATGGATCCACCTATGACCGCGCATTGAACAAAGAAAGGAGATAGGCCAATGTTATATTTCAAGTCCCGGTTTTTTTGTGTCATGATGCTCCTAGTCACTTCCGTATCCATAGCGGTTGCGGACACTTTGCCAGACCCCGGCGAATATAGTAACGCTGAAGGGCAATACAATTTGCCGGAGCGAGGCGTCAGATCCGGCCCCCTGTGCAGCCGAGGCTGCCCAAACGACAGTGTTGCCGTAGGAATCAGTGTTGCCAAATATTCCGATGGATTGTCCATCCAAGGACTGCATTGCCAGGCGATGCGCACGAACGGAAGATTTCGCAACCCATCCTCTGTCTACTTTCCCATCACATGCGACGCTCCACATTCCATTCCTCCCAGATCAATGCAAGTGGATCTGATTTGTCCAAGCGGCACCATGATGGTTGGCTGGACGGGCCGCTACAGCAATTATTTGACGGCTCTTGGACCTCGCTGTGCAACTCCGGTGATGACAAATGATGGACGCATTACGGGTGTCAACCCATTTACGGGAAACGTTGTCGGGAATCTGGCGGAGGGGAATGCCTTCACGGACGATTGTACGAATGGAATGCCATTTCTTTATTTTTCAGGAAGTTATAGGAATCTTCGGAGCGCTCATCTTGCCGGAAAATGCAATCTGCCTTCTAAACCCTGGAAACCGGTTTTGCAAGGCGCCCGCTTGGAGCCGAGCTTTGGACGCCATGGAGATCCGGTGACGCTTACGGTTGATATTGACCAGCCGGCAGGCAAGGGAGATCATATCAGTTGTGCAATTCCCGCCCGTTTATTTTGGCTGAAGCGGGAAGATACCGGCCAGATTGAGGATTTGGGTTCGATTTTGCCGATTCCCCTGGGACAAACGACAAAGCGATACTCGCTTGTGGTGAGAAACCATGAGCCGTATGGAGATAAACCTATCGAACTTTACACATACTATCATGTAAACACTCCACAGCCTTCAGGTCATGTTTTTTTCCGTTTTTTAGAAACACCTCCCTGGTCATCGCAAATTGTCAAAGTTTCGGCGCCTTCCAACGTATTTGCCCAGCAGCCTTTTACGGTAGAGGTATTTTTAGACCATCCTGCTCCGAGAAGTGGGGTTCGGGTAGGGATCGATGGGCCGAATAGTTTCTTTGAAATCCCTGCAAACACAACGATTCCGGAAGGAGCAACCAGCGTCTCCGTGCGCATCAAACCTCTCCGTGAATCCAATGGGGCGGTTTTGGGCTTCTTTTCCGCGCAGCCGGGAACAGGGGCCGTTCTGATTCCCGAGCCGCTCCAGCCCACGCCAAATCCAAAGGTGATGGTCAGGATTTTGCCGGCTGTGCAAAAACAATCGGATAGGGTCGGAGGCAAGCCCCTCCGGCGCTGAATACTTTCATAAAGCACGACCTTTACAGAATACAGGTTGAAAGAAAAGGAATGATCATGATCCATCGTGGAAAAAACCCATTCACAGCGTTGATAACCTTGATTTTCATATTGATTTTTCACCTGTCGGCAGCGGCCGAACCGGAGAGGCGCTATGAGGTTATTATCGTTGGTGCGGGCATCGCCGGATTGTCGGCCGCCTGGGAATTATCAAAACACGGTGTTTCTTCGGCCGTAATCGAATTGTCTCAGGAATATGGCGCCGCTGCCAGGATGAGCGAGGGGGGAATCTCGATTGTCGGAACGCCGGAACAGGAGCAGGGTGGCGAACCGGATTCACCGGAATTGGCGTTTGCGGATTTTGTAAATTATGGGCGGGATGAAGATGGCCCTGGTCCCAACCTCGAATGGGTCCGCTACTATGTCAATGAATCGCGCCATGAAATATATGACTGGCTTATCGGTCTTGGCGTAGCGTTTGAGAAAAAGGTGGTGCTGATGCCTGGCAACAGCGTCCCGAGATGGCATAAAGTCGTCGGCAAGGGAAAATCCCTCATGGAGCCGATTTACCGGGATTGCATAGAAATGGGGAAAGTCACTTTTATCATGGGTACAAAGGTGATTTCACTGATGCGCGAGGGAAACCGCATTACGGGTGTGCGCGCGGAACACACCCGTGGCGGGACGCCGGTGGACTATTATGCCTCCGAAGTGATTTTGGCAACGGGCGGCTTTCAGAGCAATCTGAAAATGGTTCATCAATACTGGCCGAAGGACTTGCCGTATCCGGAGCGTTTTCTGACGGGCGGTTGGATTCATGCCACGGGTTCAGGACATGAAATGGCGCAGGCCGTTGGCGGAAAGCTTACAAACATGCAGTACCAGTTAAATTATCCGACCGGTTTGCCCAATCCGTCGGGCATGAGAGGGATCAACGCCTACAACGATTTTTCCATTTGGGTGAACAAAACCGGACGGCGTTTTATGAGAGAGTCCCGCGATACCCGTGTAACCTTTCCGGAAGTTTTAAAACAACCCGGATCAACCTATTGGGCGATTTTTGACAGCGCCTCACGCGAGCATCTTCATATTTCCGGCTGGACTCGCCCGATCATTGAAAAAGGGTTTTTTGAAAACCCCCAAATGAAACGTTATCTAAAATCTGCCGATACCATTTCGGATCTGGCCCGGGCGGCGGGATTGCCACCCGATGTTTTGGAGGAAACCTTAAAACGCTGGAACAAAATGGTGGAGGCAAAAAATGATGAAGATTTTGGACGAATCGGCAGCGTCAAAACCCCTTGGGGAAACCCTCCAAAGATTGAAACGCCGCCCTTCTATGCTGTTCAGTTTTTTCCCATGACGCGAAAAAGCATGGGAGGCGTTGCCATTGACATGTCCTGCCGTGTGCTGGACGGAGCAGGAAAACCGATTCCCGGCCTTTATGCCGTGGGTGAATTAACCGGTCTGGCCGGAGTCAATGGGAAAGCTTCGACGGAAGGAACCTTTCTGGGAGCATGCATTTTAACCGGCCGAGTGGCGGGTCGCGCCATTGCCTCTGAACGCGACTTGCAGCGGAAAAAAGATCTTCCCAAATAACAGAATTTTCAGGGACATTGACCGCCTTGAAACCGATTGCCCAATCGCATAAAAACTTTTGGTTCTTTTCGGTTCTGTTTTCTTTCATATCTTCCGGATTGCCACAAAAATGTTCTTTTGATGATCCGGATCGACTTGCCAATCGGCAATGATATTCAACAACAGGGAGAATATTCTTTTCTGGCATTGTTTTTGAAGTACATAAGCCGGAAGGAGAATAACGATGAAGATGATTGTCGCGGTTGTGCAGTCGGATAAACTCAAAGACGTGAAGGACGCCTTGTTGGATGTCCATGTGGGCAAGATAACGGTTTCCAAGGTGATCGGACGTGGAGCGCAGGCAGGTACAATCGAAGAGGATCAAGGAAGTCCGTCCGGGAGCGAACTGATGGAAAGGATTCGATTTGAGATTGCCGTCAATGACGATTATGTAAAACCTACGGTGGAAGCGATTATCCAAGGCGCTCGAACAGGTCACATTGGCGACGGCAAAATATTTATTGTCCCTCTGGAGGAGTGCATCAGGATTCGCACAGGCGAAACCGGACGCATGGCGATTGGATAGTCGCAGTTGTAGATGGGTGTACATAGTTTTTTTCGTTTGCGCACCGAAATCATCTCATGCCGGAAGGTTTTTGATCGCGTATCCAGGATTTTACTTCGCCTAATGCTGTTGGAGAAGATCTCAATTTTTCATGCAAATAAAACCCCAATAGACGTCCGGCCCTAAACTGGTTGTAAAATTAAATACTGGCTCATCAAGAAGATAAAACCCAGATCGCTTCAAAAGGGATACCCATGCCTCATGTCCCAAAACGCTGTAGTGATTGGGGTTTGCTTCGTGGTGACATGATGTTTCCGGCGCAGGTACTTCCATATACATAATTCCTTTTGGGCGCAAAACGCGACAGAATTCAGACAAGGTAAAGTAAGGAAAGATGCTGTGCTCAATCACATGTCGTGCCCAAACAAAATCGAACCATCCATCTGTAAAATCCATAAATGATTGATCCATTTTTAGCGCCACATGGTTTTTGCTTTGACAAACCTGAATGTCTTTATCGTTGAGAGCAATACCGGTTGCGCAAAATCCTCTCTGCTTTAATATATCCAGGGCAGGACCCTGACCGCACCCGACATCGAGAATTTTGGCGTTTTGGGGAAATAAGCATTTCGCAAGAATGATATCCATCACCTTGTTCGTTATGTCGATATGAACGTTAGAAGGGGGTTCCGGATAGGTATCCTTCTCGATTTGATAAATAAAACTTACTAATCTGGCCATGTTTCTAGCTGATATCTCCATATTGTTCTACTCCTTTCGAAATGGGTTACGGCATATCGTTCTTTTCCCATTCTAAATCCTATGCTCTTGTATTTATTTGCTATTTTTACTATTTAAACAAGTCCGCCACCTGCCTTCTGACGCCTTGCCGGTTACGGTAAAACCAGCCCGTTATTTGTCCCCCTCTGGAGGGGGTTCGGGGGAGGTTCTATAATTAGCATGCAATATTAAGGACTTCAATCAGTTCTGTAGGTTGGTTGGGTAGAGCCTGAAAGAAACTCAACCTACAGATCACTCCCGGGAGCGACAGTCTCCTGACAGGCTTTTCTCTGGTTGTCGCAATGGTTCGCAATCCCTTCGTAAATCAGGTCTTTGGCGTCATAAAGGCATTATTAGAACATTTTAACTATCCGACTGAATGTCGCAATCCCTTCGTAAATCAGGTCTTTGGCGTCTTTCACGGCATTAAATGAAATGGCGTTAGTGCGTATTGAGGTCGCAATCCCTTCGTAAATCAGGTCTTTGGCGTCGGAGAAAGAAGATATTATGAATAAGATAAAGGCATTATGTCGCAATCCCTTCGTAAATCAGGTCTTTGGCGTCACATCGAACCCCGCGTTTT
>Ga0209096_1000413_pt1 | contig 59241 bp, 51 predicted proteins | sample AD_UKC034_MetaG_FD_184407 | JGI IMG/M metagenome (GOLD analysis project Ga0209096, IMG submission 184407) | Active sludge microbial communities of municipal wastewater-treating anaerobic digesters from USA - AD_UKC034_MetaG (SPAdes) (version 2) | ecosystem: Engineered > Bioreactor > Anaerobic >...
GGGCTACAAAGATGGACTTTTTTAGTTTATCAGCAAAAATCCTGTGATCGCCTCCCGTTAATACGATTCTAATATCAGGATATTGTTTTTCATATGTTTTGATCATGGATTCTATTTCTCCAAGGGTACCATTTAATACACCACTAATTATTGATTCTGTTGTATTTCGTCCAGTAATTTTAAAAACTTTCCCTTTCGACTCTACCAAAGGTAATTGAGCAGTGAACTCATTGAGAGCTTTAAATCTCATTTTTATTCCTGGAGAAATACTCCCACCAACATATTTGTTTTTTGGAATAACTAAATCGTATTTGATGCATGTGCCAACATCTATGCTTAACATTGGTATGTCTAATTTATAACAAGTAAGTCCAACTGCATTGGCCAATCGATCTAGTCCTAATGTTTCGGGACTTTTATATAAATTTTTAATAGGGACTGGCGTTTCATGTGTTAAGCGGATTACATTACTCATCTTATTCAAGCAATTCAATACTTCTGTTGGAAGTTCCTTCTTGACAGAACATACAATAGTTGACTGGATCGGCTTAGATTGCAATTGAACTGCAAGAGATTTTAGCTCATTCTTCGAGTAGGAGGAAGAAACAATTTTTGAAAGCTTCGATTGCCGATACCAGGCTCCTTTAATACAAGTGTTGCCTATGTCAATGATAAGATGATACATTATAACTGCAAGTTTAAGCTATTATATGTTTTACTAATAAGAAAATTTGTTCTACTTTTGGCGCCATCAAATTAGGTGATGTAGCTCAGTTGGTAGAGCAAAGGACTGAAAATCCTTGTGTCAGTGGTTCGATTCCACTCATCACCACAAAAATGTATTCTTTACAGAATGGCTGACAATCAAGAATATAAACATAAAGTTGTGTTGCTCGTTGATGATAGTGAAGTGGACAATTTCATAAATGAGCGAATGATTGTTACATCGATGTTTAGTCGGAAGGTGGTTGTAAAAACTAGTTGTGACGAAGCATTAGCTTATCTCAAGAGTATCAGTCCTAGCGACCAAGATTTTCCTACTGTTATTTTTCTCGATTTAAATATGCCTGACAAAAATGGCTTCGATTTTCTTGCTGAATATGATCAGTTTGACGACTCTGTGAAAAACGCAATGCGCGTGGTTGTATTATCGAGTTCTATCAGCCCTGAAGACATTAATAAGGCTTCTTCAAATCCTCATGTAGCCAAGTATATAAATAAGCCCCTAAGCGAAAAATACTTAGAGGCTATTCACTTCTAATATAAGGGGTTTCTTTTCTAAGAATCTTCTTTAAGCGGATTCGCCATCTTTCTTAAAATAGTTTCATCCAATCGAATTGATGCCAAAATCGGAGTATCGCTATTCTCATTGGCAGCTGTAAATTCAAGATACAAGTTGTTGATCTTTTGAATTTTCTTTCTGTAATCGCTTGGCTTCATAGCCGTCTTCAATAACTTAATGAAGATATTGATTGCTTCCAGATTGAAATCGGAGCCACGCATTTGTCTTTTTATGCTGGAAATAAGTTGATTGCATAAACCATCTTCACCAATAGCACAATATTGAAGCGATTGAAATAGCTTTAATTCCAACTCAGTAAACAAACACGCTTTAAATGATACATCATTTCTTAAGTCATTTATAACTTTTGCTGCTTGTGCATAATCTCTGCTATAAAATGAAGCAGTGGCTTTAAACCAACGCTGCGACACATAATGATACAATTCATCTTTATCTATTAAGCAGTTATCCGCAAACAATTTGCTGAGTAGAAATAATCGTTCTGCATCTCCATCATGCATGTATTTCTCAATACGAGAGTGCATAAACTGTGAGAGGAAGAAATTATTGGCATGTTTCGATGAAAGTTCTTCCAGTTGAAGTATTATTTTTTGCAAATAATGATCGGCTCTAACTTGATTGCCACTTCGTTGATAGTACTCAAAAAATAAACAATCAGTTACCGGTTTCAAATTTTGATAGAATGTATCAAGATTGTATTTCTCAAAAGTGGAATCAATAGTATTAATGATCTCTTCAATCTCCAATTCTTTTGCCTTAAGTGAGCTGCGTTTTTGAGGCAATGCACATAAATAATATGTGCTTGCAATATTGTAGATCACAAACAATCTATGCGATTCATACAATTCGCTGATGTTCTGAAGTTCTCTCTTTAATAGAATAACTTCTTCCAGATCACTCTGTTGACGTGTAAGCAGATAAGTTCCTAACTTACTAAAAAAGGTGATGAGCTGAACTTCAGCTTTGCTCACCGCTAATGAATAAGCAACATGTCGATTATATAAATTCAAATAGTATTTATAATCGGGACTGAAGGTATGAAGTTGTGCAAGTGTTTTATAAACGACTATAAGTTCACTGCTCAAATCATATTCCAGCAACTGTTTCTCCAGTTCTTTAAGTGCACGTATCGAAAATGTTTTATTGGTTCCAAATAAGTTTGCCGGCACTCTGGCCACTTCTTCCATAAGAGCGCTTATCGGATTATTGACATTCTTCGAAAGAATGGAGGCAATCTTATTGTTCATTCTGGATTTAAGCGTATAATAAGTGCTTGGATTTACTTGAAGTATTTCCATCATTTCATTATCGCTCACTTCACTGTTTCTTGCTGTTTCTAGAACTACAAAAGGTTTGTTCTTCTTTTTGCCCGAAACTTCTTGGAGTAATTCCTGGTACTCCTCTTCACTTAAACGCTTAATAGTTTTGTTTAAAACATCCATGTATTTCTCAGATTATATTTTAATAACTGGCTTTATTACGTATACCAAAAGTAATAGGTTGCCCCTCTATGCAATTATTTTAATACATTCTGAATCACTTATAAAAATGTAACCTTCATTAAATGTTTATAGTAAAAGGGCAATACGTGAATGAATTTCAATTGCATTAAATTTTACCAAAAAGTCAAATTTCTTACAGTTGTAACATTTACCTAACAAATCGCATATAACACACTATAATAATAGAGTAAATTATGAACTCAAATCAGATTGATGGATCTATGCACAATTCAAACGAATTAGATCAAATGTATCAAATGATACGCGAAAACAGGATGGCTATGTATTCAAGCCCCAGAAGGTACTATAACCGTGATGGAAGCAAAGGATCAGCTTTAAAGTTCTTGTTTTTTATTGAAGCAATAATCTTTTTTATGCTTTGTTTATCGGCTTCGGTGGCATTCGGTCAATCATCACCATCAGCGGATCATAGCATAGTAAAGGCAGAAACCACTGTTCAACCCAATATCAGTAATTATCAAGCAGTATACAATTCAGGAAAAATATTTTTGAGTTGGACGACATACAACGAACCAGACGATTGCATATATATCATCGAACGATCAGAAGGCAATACCGTATTTCAATCGGTTGGAGTAAAAGAAGGAATTGGCTCAGAGTTAGAATTATTCTACAGTTGGGTTGATCAAACACCTCCTCCCGGTTATGCGTATTACCGAATTAAGAAAATTACCAAAGATGGGCAGCAAATGTATAGCTCTATCAGTAGTGTAATAAATCAAGGATCAAGCTACAACGAAAATGTAAATTTCGTAAAAGGTGGTATAGCAGACGAAGGGCAAAAATAATCCTCAAGAGGTGTATGAGCATTGCAGCGAAGAGAATAGGTAGGATCACATGGATTTCAGAGTCAAGAAAATAGAAATAGTAACTATAATATTAATACTTACAGGACTCCTACACTCTAAACTCAACGCTCAAGCCCCAATAGCTTCCTTTAACAGCACCACACCAAATGGTTGCGCTCCTTTAACGCTTACTTTCACCAATACTTCTGTTTCATCCAACTCTTGGCATTGGAATTTTGGCAATGGTAATACAAGTACCTTAAAGAATCCAACAGCAGTTTATGTAAATTCTGGTTTGTACACCGTTACCTTGGTTGCCATAAACACACTTACCGGTTTGAGAGACACATTTACACAGGTTAATTATGTAAATGTTGCCGCAGTACCAAACCCTATGTTCACTGTTTCACCTTCAGTGGCATGTTCCAACAATGCATTGATTTCTTTTACCAATGTCAGTTCAGGTGCTACAGCTTATACATGGGATTTTGGTGATGGTACTTCATCCAATGCAGTAATTCCTATCCACAATTATAGTAGTGCAGGAAATTATACGGTTAAATTAATTGCTAAGAATTCGGCTAATTGCTCGTCTATTTATATACTGAACAATGCGGTAAACATTAATCCTAAACCTCAAGCGCAGTTTACAGTTAATACAACTTCTACTTGTGACAGTAATTTTGTTTTCAGTTTCAATTGTACTACTCCTTCAATTTCATCTTGTTTGTGGGATTTTGGTGATGGCACAACTTCATCCAGTCTCTCTCCAAATAAATCATACGGAAGTACAGGAACATTTACTGTTTCACTCATTGTTATAGATGCAAATGGTTGCAGTGACACTCTTGTAAAAACAGCATTTATAAATATTGGTCCTACATTGATCCCAAGCATTACCGTTTCTGACACCAGCGGATGCGCACCTTTATTTGTAAACTTTCAATGTACGGTACCCAATGCAGTGAGTTGGTCGTGGGATTTTGGGAATGGTTTTGTATCCAATCAACAGAACCCTTCACAACTATTTGCTCAAGCAGGATCGTTTACTGTTTCATTAAATGTAACGACAACGAGTGGTTGTAACGGTACAGTTGTATTTCCATCCTTAATTAAAACCGATACAATGCCATTTGTAGATTTTACAATGGTGGAAGATACCGGATGCAAACCATTTAATGTTCAATTTGTAAATCTATCGGCAGGAGGATCAGTGTTCGATTGGAATTTGGGCGATGGGAATTTTTCTACAATTCTAAATCCGAATCATACGTATTCAAATGCAGGTTCATACAATGTTACTTTAAAAGTTACTACACCGAATTTATGTTCTGCAACAAAAATAAAATACAATGCGGTGGTGGTTCAATCGACCAAGGCGGCATTTGTTTCAACACCTACTACTGGCTGTAACCCACTTAATGTAACATTTACACCAACTTTTACAACCGGAATTTCGCAATACTTTTGGCAATTTGGAAATGGTAATACCTCAAATGCCATGAACCCTTCAACGGTTTATTTGAATCCGGGATTGTACAGTCCAACTCTGATAGTGACCAACAACAAAGGATGCATTGATACTTTAACCAGAAACGATTATATCAATGTGGTCCCCGGTTCGATATCGTATACTGTGCCAGACACCATTTTTCGATGTCAACCCGCTTCAGTATCATTTGTAGATCCTACTGCAGGAAGCAGCGCATGGCTATGGGATTTTGGTGATGGAAATACATCAGCACTTCAGAATCCTGTTCACACGTACAGTTCAGCAGGTATATACACTGCGACACTTCAAGTGCAAATGAATGGGGGTTGTTCACAAACATTCAATCCATACGCTATAATAAAAGTATATACCGATTCAGTATATCCTATTGTGGTGAATGGTATTAGTAATTGTAAACCATATAATTTGTCTGTAAGCAATTCTACTCCTGGTGCTTCTTCAATTGTTTGGGATTTTGGAGACGGTACAACAGCAAGCGGCACAAGTGCCAATCATACCTACACCACACCTGGTGTATATAACTTAACATGCATCGTTTCATTACCAAGTGGCTGTAGTAGTGAACTTATACAAAGCATTTCGATTGGCCATGTAAATCCAATAAGCGCAAGTACATATACGGTATGTAATTTACAAACAGTAAATTTTAGTTTAACTTCCAATCCATTTTCATCCTTGTATTGGGATTTTGGTGATGGAACATCTTCATCCTTAGCTTCACCTACACATAGTTATTCCAATAGCGGAAACTATCAAGTTACCTTATATACAACCGATGCCTTTGGTTGTTTAGACACTTTTTTGTTAGACTCTGTAATTAAAGCAGGGAATCCTCAAGCTTCATTTGTTATCAATGGATCAACAAGCGGATGCAATAATCTTTCTGTTTCTTTTCAAAACACTTCAACAAATGCCAGCACGTATCAATGGGATTTTGGAAACGGTATAAACAGTTCTGCTCAAAATCCAACCTATAATTATTCTACAAGTGGAGTATATTTTGTTTCACTTACAGTTAGCAGCAATGGATGTACCAGTTCTTACACAGCAGCTACACCTATAATAGTAAACACTCCACTATGTAATTTCTTTTATACGTATGGTGGAAATTGTATGCCAATAACGGTAAACTATACCGACTTAAGTTCGAATGCTACTGCCTGGTTTTGGGAATTTGGTGATGGCGCAACATCCACGCTAAAAAATCCAACGCATACTTTTAGCACTCCGCCAACAGCGCCTGTAAAACTTTCAATAGTCGATACATTTGGATGTACGAATTCAAGAGCAAAACCGAATATCAATTATTTTAAACCCGGATTCACAGCACTTAATACAAGTGGATGTAATCCTTTGACTGTAAGCTTTAGCGACACCTCAGCAGGTGCTGTAGCTTGGTTTTGGGATTTTGGAGATGGATCAACTTCATCGCAACAGAATCCCACTCATGTTTATAACAACGATGGAAATTATACGATTACTTTAATCGCAACAGCTCCTTCCGGATGTCAGGATACGGTACTTGTTTCTAATCTCGTAACGGTGGTTAGCCCTGTGGCGGATTTTTCGGCTTCTACCACAGCAGGGTGTAGTCCTACTCAAGTTTCCTTTGTAAATCAATCTTCAAATGCTGTTTCTTATTCTTGGCAATTTGGAAATGGAAGTAGTTCTCAAGTATTAAATCCAACCCATATCTATAACATTCCCGGAACCTATGATGTAACACTTGTTGCCATGGATGCCAGTGGTTGTACAGATACCTTAGTGCAAGCAAATTTCCTAACCATACAAGGTACGTTTGCTCAGTTCAATGTGTCAGATACAATGGGCTGTCAAAATTTAATGGTTCAATTTAGTGACTTGTCTGTTAATGCATTCACCTGGCAATGGGACTTTGGTGATGGTAATCTTAGCAACCAACAAAATCCAACTCATTTCTATGCAGACACCGGTAGTTATTCAGTAACACTAATTACTACGGACACTATTGGATGTACATCCTTCTACACATATCCGGTCAACATTAACATTTATGCTAATCCTGTAATAGATGTTTCAAGTCCTTTTGTTCCAAGCTGTCAACCTATAGTTGCTTCGTTTACGAATAATAGCATTGGAGCAAATACCTATAGTTGGGATTTTGGTGATGGCACTACTTCATCAGCCCTTAGTCCTACTCATACATATTTGAATTCAGGCTCCTTCATTGTACAGCTTATCGCGTATTCTACTCAAGGTTGTACAGATACTTTTTCATTTCCATCTCCATTTATAGTGCATGCAACTCCAATAGCTGCATATACCATAATCAGTCCTTTGTGCTCGGATAGAGATCTCATTATCAACAATACTTCTTCAAATTTATTCAATCCGGTTTTTAATTGGGATTTTGGTGATGGTACAACAACAAGTACATTTAATCCCATCCACAATTATGTGGATACTGGAACATACAGTTTGGAATTTGTAATAACGAATTCATTCGGTTGTGCCGATACATTGAATCAAACTATTGTTATCAATTTATCACCTACTGCCATTGCATCTACGTTGGACAGCATTGGATGTGAAGATTATTCAGTTCAGTTTGTCAACTATAGTTTAAACGCAGATTATTATCATTGGGATTTTGGAGACGGAACAATCGATTCAAGTTTCGCTGCTTCAAATACCTATCTCGATCCGGGTATATATAGCCCTATGTTAATTGTTTCAACTTTGCAAGGTTGTACAGACACCGCTTTTATTTCCAATCAAATAGAAGTTCTTCAAACTCCAGTGGCTGATTTTACAGTCAACAATAATGTAGGATGTCCCGGTGAACAGTTTTCATTTACTAATTTAAGCTTAGGCTTATTGCCTGGAGCAAGTTTTACTTGGTATCATAATAATCAGTTTTTCTCCAGTCAAGCGAGTCCTAGTTTGTTTATGTTTGACCCAGGTTTTCATGATTTTACTTTGGTAGCAACCAATCCTAATGGATGCTTCGATTCGATACTGAACAATGCTATAGTAAAGATATTGGATACCATACCTCCGGACCCTGTTGTGATTGAGCGGGTAACGGTTATGTCAGACGAGTCGGTTAAAATATCATGGCAAAACAGCAGTGCAAATGATCTAATGGCTTACTATGTTTTCCGCTTAAATAATCAAACCAATGACTACGATACGGTATATGTAGAATCGAATCCACAAAATGCCGGCATGTCAATTAATTCAGAATACACCGACACATTATTAAATACACTCTCGAATATATATACGTACAAGGTTTTGGCAACAGATGTTTGTCAGAATGCTGTAGGTATAGAACGATTGGTTCCTCATTCTACTATTAATATTGAGGCACAAACCGCTGGAAATAATATATATGTAAGCTGGACACCATATGATGGCTGTTCGGTTAACGGATATATTCTTGAGCGAACACATTTGGCTTCGAATACTACTGTTGTAGTAGCAAACCTCGACTCTACTGGAAGAGATTTTCTTGATCAGGGATTTGCATGTCCTGAATGGTATAGCTATAGAGTTACAGCATTTGATTTGTGTGGAAATACCTATACATCACAAAGTGATACAGCAGTGGCTGCTCCACGAAATTTGTATGAAGAACAAAAAGTGACGGTTGTAAAAAGTACCGTAATCAATAATCAAGATATATATACCGAATGGCTTCCTCCGGTTTATTATCCTGATAGTGTGCTATCATATGAAGTGTATAGATCTGTTGATCACATCAATTATCAGTTGATCGCTATTGTTCCTGCTGGTATGACTTATTATATCGATAATAGTGTTGGTGTAGATGTAAACAGCTATCACTATGTGATTGAAGTTCGAAATACTTGTGACTTACTTGGACTAAGCAGTAATAAAGGAACTTCAATTTTATTAGAAGCGGATAAGATTTCGCAGTACAAAACCAAATTTAGATGGACGCCATATCAAGGATGGGATGCTGGAGTAAATAGCTACGTAATCGAAAAATTAGATCCAACAGGAAAGTGGGTTCCCATGAAGGTAGTAAGTGGCAATATGCTTTCTACCGATATTCCAGAATAATATAACTTATCTTCGTAACTTAGTTTTATGAAGGATAAGATCATATGCGCACTCTGGTAATTTTCTACATACTTGTTATTTACGCACTCATACAGTTTTGTTGGTGGGCCTACTTATTGGCTGACCTCAATACAGAAATATATGAGATTAAAATGCAACAAGTCCTCTTAGAATCCGGTGCCAACTCACAAACAGAAATCAGCGAACATAAATTAATAAAAGAACTCCATAGTAAGTGGATCATGATTGCAGGTGAAGGTATCGTCTTTCTTTCTCTTTTAATTTGGGGAATTGTAAAAACACATCGCAGTTTTAAGAAAGAAATCGAACTGGCCCGAAATCAGAAAAATTTCTTGCTTTCTATTACACATGAAATAAAATCTCCACTAGCTGCAATTAAACTTAATTTGGAAACAATGCGGAAGCACGACTTAGATGCTTCAAAAAAAGCAGCTATAATTCAAGCCGCAATAGAAGAAACCAATCGCATGAATGACATGATGGATAATGCATTGGCCGCTGCCCGCATTGACACCCATAGTTTTTCTCTTTCTAAAGAGAATATCAATGTAAGTGAATTGATTCGAAAAACGTTGAAGAATAAAATGCTACATGAAAAGGACCATAGAATTGTACTTGAAGTAGATGATAACATATTTGCACATTTAGATCAAATTGCTTGCTCTTCTATAATATTAAATCTGGTGGAAAATGCACAGAAATATTCTGAAGGATCAATTACGATTCGGCTAAGAGAAAAAATAGATAACATCCTGATTGAAGTTTTGGATGAAGGGAGTGGAGTACCAAAAGAAGAGCGTGAATTGGTTTTTCAAAAATTTTACAGAGTAGGTAATGAAGAAACTCGTAATTCAAAAGGCACCGGATTGGGTTTGTTTATAGTAAAACACTTAGTGCAATTTCATAATGGAACAATTAATATAATTGACAATAAACCTAAAGGGTCTTTGTTTCGAATAGAATTACCTAAAAATGAATCCTGATTTAAAAGAGAGAGTAGCTTTAATCATCTTAGATGGATGGGGTATTGGAAATGGCACAAAAAGCGATGCTATCTTCAATGCAAATACACCTTATTTTGATTCAATGCTGAAGCAATTTCCACACACTGAAATACTAACACATGGTGAACATGTGGGATTGCCTGAAGGACAAATGGGTAATTCAGAAGTAGGGCATTTAAATATTGGTGCGGGAAGAATTGTGTATCAGGATTTAGCATTAATAAACAAAGAAGTAGCCGATGGCGGCTTAGCGAACAACAAAAATTTGCAAGCCATTTTCAAATATTGTTTACAAGAGAACCGGCCATTACACTTGATGGGATTGGTTTCAGACGGAGGGGTTCATTCTCATATTAACCACTTGTTGCATCTTCTTGAATTAGCGTGCACGCACAACGTTAAATGTTTTGTGCATGCCTTTACCGATGGACGTGACACCGATCCAAAAAGTGCTAAACGATTTATTGGAACTTTGCAGCATTGTTGTGTAAAGAATAATGCAACATTGAGCAGTATAATTGGACGCTATTATGCTATGGATAGAGATAAGAGATGGGAAAGAGTAAAAATTGCCTACGATCTACTAACCAATGGAAAAGGTGATGTAGTTACTGATCCAATTCTGGCAATTGAAAAAAGTTATGCCGATGATGTAACGGATGAATTTATAAAACCCATAAAACTGCTTAGTGAGAAGGAAGGATTAATTAAGGAAAATGATGCTGTATTGTGTTTTAATTTTAGAACAGATCGATGTAGAGAAATAACACATGTATTGAGTCAAGAAGATATGCCGGATTATGGAATGAAAAAACTCAATCTACATTATTCTACTTTAACTCGTTATGACGCTTCTTTTAAAAATGTTGGTGTGTTGTACGATAAAATGAATTTATATAAAACGCTCGGTGAAGTTATTGCTGAATCCAATCGAACTCAATTACGTGTTGCGGAAACGGAGAAATATCCACATGTTACATTTTTCTTTAATGGAGGTCGGGAAGTTTTATTTAATAATGAAAGTAGAATATTAGTCCCATCACCTAAAGTTGCAACGTACGATCTTCAACCTGAAATGTCAGCTTTTGAAATTACCAAAAGAACCATTGAAGCGATTAAAGAAAATTCACCTGATTTTATCTGCTTAAATTTTGCCAATACCGATATGGTAGGACATACCGGAGTTTACAATTCTATTATTGCTGCTGCTGAATCGGTCGATCAATGTTTATCAGAATTGATTGAAGTTTTAAAATCTAAAAGATACAATGTATTGATTACTGCCGATCACGGAAATTCTGATTACGCACTTAATGAGGATGGAACTCCAAATACAGCACATTCTAAAAATCCCGTGCCGTTAATCTTAATTTCTAACGATACTTCCCTAAAGTGTAAAAAAGGAATTTTAGCAGATATTGCACCTACAGTCCTCCAATTATTGAATATTCCAACACCTTCGCAAATGAATGGGAAAAGTTTGCTTATAGATAGTCATCATTAACCAAAATCAAGTTAATAAAATTGACAAAACTCTATTTATCCTTTAAATTTACAGTCGAGCCTTGAAAAATCTCCCGTTTTTAGATTAGCTTTTTAAAATGACTTCAAGATTTAAAAACAGCCTATTTGGGCTGATTATTCTAACTGCATTTTGTCATCCAACTTTAGCACAATTTGATACCCTAATTGCAAAGGAAAGTGTATGGAAATACAATGACACCGGCTTTCAACCGGCCAACAATCAGTGGCGGTGGAGAAGTTATAATGATGCATCATGGGCATCAGGAGTGGGGCAACTCGGATATGGAGATGGGGATGAGGCTACCGTTTTAAGTTTTGGTCCCGACCCCAATAACAAGTACATAACAACCTACTTTAGAAAAGAATTTTATGTAAGTGAGCCAGCTATATATAATTATTTGTTGGTTCAGTTTTTACGAGACGATGGAATTCAGGTTTTTTTGAATAACAAAAAGATCGTTAAACACAATATGCCATCTGGTACAATAACACACAATACCAAGGCACGATCAAATCAAACCGGATTAAAAGAAAATAAATATTGGCAATACAACCGACCATCAGAACTATTAAAAAAAGGTAAAAATGTTATTGCTGTTGAAGTGCATCAGTTTAATGAAGATGATGTTGATTTAGGATTTGATCTTGCACTTATAGCAAATTTTACTCCTTGTCCTAAAGTTGTTTCCTTGGCAGTTGATTCTATTAGTCAAAGCAGTGCGTTTGTGAGTTGGAGTGCTACTTCGGCAACAAAGTATATTGTAGAATTACATAATATAAATGGACTCATATCAATCGATACTGCCTTTCAAAATTCGCACAATCTAAATGGATTAAATGCAGGTTCATTGTATAAAGTAAACGTGACAAGTGACTGCGGTTTGTTACAAAGTATAGCTTCATCTGTAGTTAGCTTTGTTACTAAACCTGCTACGGTTGTTAATGATACGATAATAGCGTCAGGATCGCTTTGGAAGTATTTTGATAGTGGAAATGTGAATGACACCAGTTGGAATACAATTAATTTTAATGATAGTATTTGGATGCAAGGTATATCCGAATTAGGCTATGGAGATGGAGATGAGAATACTATAATTGGGTTTGGAAATGATACTTTAAATAAAAACATTACGAGTTATTTCAGGAAAAAAATTACCATCAACAACAGTACTGATATTAGCCAAATTAAGATTGACATAATTCGGGACGATGGTGCGGTAATATATTCCAATGGAAGTGAATTGATTCGAAGTAATATGCCTGTAGGTTCTATTTCATACGGAACATTATCTTCGACTTCTATTGGAGAGCCAGGAGAATATACTTGGGAGTCTGTTTCACTTGCTACTTCAAATTTAGTAGATGGAGAGAATATAATTGCGGTTGAAGTGCACCAGAGTAGTCCATCCAGTTCTGATTTGAGCTTTAACATGCGCATGATAGCCGTACGTGGAAATTCAACTGAACTAACGCGGGGTCCATATCTTCAAATGCTCTCCGAAAATAGAGTGGATATATTGACCGCAAGCAATCTTCCTGCTCAAGCAGAACTTCATTATGGAACAACAATGGAGTATGGTAATTTGCTTTCGGATACATTAAGTACTAAAAACAAGCATTTTTCAGTTTTGAATTTAATGCCCGCAACTCGTTATTACTATGCGTTAAAAGTTAATGGTCAGTTTCTTGCCGGTGGATCGGAATATTATTTTGAAACCGCTCCAATCAACACTAGCACCGCATTTAGATTTTGGGCAACCGGTGATTTTGGTAATGGAAGTGTTGAACAAGCTCAGGTAAGAGATGCATATATAAACTATACACAAAATCAAAAAGCCAATTTCTGGATTTGGTTAGGTGATAATGCATACGATGATGGCACTGAAAGCGAATTTGAAAACAATGTATTTAATGTGTATCCAAAAATATTGAGAAATACTCCAGTATTTCCTTCTTTGGGTAATCACGACTATGCTGATATTGGCTATCAATCGAGTACAGCTTTGACCGATAGTTTTGCATACTTCGATTTATTTGCCTTGCCAAGCAATGGAGAATCAGGAGGAGTTGCCTCTAATTCAGAAAAATATTATTCATACAATTATGGCAATACTCATTTTGTAGTACTCGATAGTTATGGTTCTTATAATGATACAAGTAGTGCCATGTACCAATGGTTAGCCAGCGATTTGGCACAAAATACAAAGCAATGGATCGTTTGCTATTGGCATCATCCTCCCTACACAATGGGTTCTCACAACAGTGACACAGAAATTGAAAGTCAATCCATCCGTGAGAATATAATTCCATTGTTAGAAAGTTATCATGTAGATTTAGTTCTAAGTGGGCACAGTCACAATTATGAAAGATCTTGTTTAGTACATGGTCATTATGGATTGGAAACCAGTTTGCTTCCTTCTATGTTATTAGATACAAGCAGTGGTCTGACTCCTTACTATACCAAATCTAATGTTACCGGACATGGAACAGTATATGCAGTAGTGGGTAATTCAGGAACAGGAGGTACAACCAGTTTACAAGCATCTTGGCCGCACGATATAATGTATAGTTATTATAATGGAATTTATGGTTCATTAATAGTCGATATCCATGAAGATACATTAGATGCAAAATATATTACCTCAACAGGTCTTCTTTACGATCAGTTCAAAATGGTGCGAATGGATAATAATTCAAGAATGGTTTATGATGCTTCTACTTCTGCAATCGACCCTTTTCGATTAGAGATATACCCTAATCCTGCACAATCAGAATTTTTTGTTGGACTAGATGGAACAAATTTGAAAATCTTCGATATTAGCGGAAAACTGGTAGAGTCAAAAGATTTAATAACTAAGGGTGAAAAGATTAATATTTCCAGGCTACCAGCCGGAATCTATTTAGTTCGTATGGAGTCAGAGGGAAAGCTTTTAAAAGAAAAACTGGAAATTAAGTAAACCTTATTTCATAAGTTTTTCAATTTCATCCGCATCTACTGGTATAGAAGCCATTAAATCGGTATTACTTTTCTCGGTAATTAAAATATTGTTTTCCAATCGTATGCCCAAATTCTCTTCCGGAATATAAATTCCGGGTTCCACAGTAAATACCATCCCCGATTTCATGGGTTCATATCGGTTCCCGATATCATGTACATCCAAACCTAAAAAATGGGAAGTGCCATGCATAAAGTATTTCTTATATAAAGGCAATTCTGGATTCTGTTTTTTTACAGCACCTCTATCCAAAAGTTTTAGACCAATAAGTTCTTCTGTCATTATTTGCCCAACTTCCTTTTCATATTTTTCAAGTGTATTCCCTTTTATGAGCATTTTGGTTGCGGCTTTCATTACTCGATGTACCGCATTATAAACATCCTTTTGTCTTTTAGTGAACTTGCCATTCACTGGAATACTCCTGCTTAAATCGGCAGCATAATTACCGTACTCAGCTCCAAAATCCATCAGAATAATTTCGCCATCATTACATTTTTGATTATTGTCAACATAATGTAAAACACAAGCGTTTTTACCTGACGCAATGATGGGTGAATAAGCATGACCAGTAGCGCGGTTTCTTAGAAATTCATGCGAGATTATGGCTTCAATCTCGTATTCCTTTACACCAGGCTTTACAAAACTCAGTACTCCTCTAAACGCTTTTTCGGTAATGGAAATAGCCTCCTTCATTTGTTGAATCTCTTCCGATTCTTTACAAACTCTAATGTTGGCCATTAATGGACCACTGCGATGATAGGTATGGGCAGGGTATTTGTTTTTTAATTGACGTGCAAAACGTAAATCTCTATATTCAACATCAGAGACATAACGATCATTTTCGTTCATGTTAACATAAACTTCTGAGCTATGATGCATCAACAAGTCTAATACCTTATTGTATTCTGAAGTCCAAAGTATTGTTTCTATTCCTGAAGCTGCTCGTGCTTCTTCTTTTGTATATTTATGTCCCTCCCATATGGCAATATGCTCATTGGTTTGACGAACAAACAACACCTCTCTATACGCTTTTATGGGAGCATTTGGGCAAAGCAATAAAATGGTTTGCTCTTGATCAATGCCGGATAAATAAAACAAATCGGAGTTTTGTCTAAACTTAAAAAAGGCATCTCCGTTTCTTGGCATCTCATCATTGGAATGAAAAATAGCCAATGAACTCTTAGGTATTAGTTTGCTAAATTTTGCTCTGTTTTTAATGTATAATTTTGATGAAAGCGCTTTATATTTCATGATTTTTTACTGCAAGAATTTAAATTTCCGCTAAATGTATTCAAAAGTGTTTAATCTCAAAAATTGCTTTATTATTTTTTGAATCTCCAATCGTGCACTTTACATTTGCGAACATTCTGTATAGCCTTTAGAATCAATTAAGCATATGAGCAAATTTATTGATGTATTTACTTCTTCCATCGGAAGAAAAATTGTTATGTCATTAACCGGATTGTTCCTCTTCTCCTTTTTAATTATACACGTTTCGGGAAACACACTTTTGTTTCATGATGATGGTGGGGAAGCATTTAATGCATATTCGCAATTTATGGCCCATAATCCTATCATTAGAACGATAGAAATATTATTGTTTGCCGGATTTATTCTTCACATCATTCAATCACTCATAATAACCATAAAAAATAGAGGTGCTCGACAAAAAAGTTACGATACCAACAAAGCCAATCAAAACAGCAACTGGTATTCTAGAAATATGGGCTTCTTCGGTGTAGTACTTCTGATTTTTTTAATTGTTCATTTAGGCGATTACTTTTTTGAATCTCGATTTACAGACGAAATCTCTTATGATGTAAATGGAAATATTAACATGTATGATGAAGTAGCTGCATCATTTAAAAATGGATACTATAGTGCTTTCTATATCGTGTGTATGGTTTTTCTTGCTTTTCATTTGATTCATGGCTTTCAAAGCGCTTTTCAAAGTTTAGGCCTTCGTCATAAAATGTACACCCAACTCATACGATTTGTAGGCATTTCTTTGTCCATCATTATACCTGCGTTATTTGCAGCTATGCCCGTTTATTTTTATTTCAAACCCTAATCCGTTATTTTATTTATGGCTTTAAATTCCAGAATTCCTGAAGGATCGATCGATAAAAAGTGGGACCAGCATCAGTTTAAAATGAAGTTGGTTAATCCCGCGAATAGAAGAAAATACGATATCATAGTAGTTGGTACAGGTTTAGCCGGAGCTTCGGCTGCTGCCACACTTGGTGAGTTGGGCTACAATGTAAAAACTTTTTGTTTTCAGGATAGCCCACGTAGGGCGCACAGTATAGCAGCACAAGGAGGTATTAATGCTGCAAAGAATTATAAATATGATGGCGATAGTGTCTATCGTCTTTTTTATGATACAGTAAAAGGAGGCGACTATAGATCGCGTGAAGCCAATGTATATCGATTGGCGCAGAACAGCGTTAAAATAATCGACCAATGCGTTGCTCAGGGAGTTCCATTTGCTCGAGAATATGGAGGACTTTTAGATAACCGATCATTTGGTGGAGCTCAAGTGAGTAGAACATTCTATGCTAAAGGACAAACCGGACAACAACTTTTATTGGCGGCCTATAGTGCTCTTAATAGACAAATTAAAGCCGGCACAGTAAAAAGTTACAATCGACATGAGATGATTGAATTGGTTGTAGTAGATGGACATGCGCGCGGAATTATTACAAGAGATTTGGTTAGTGGCAAAATAGAACGTCATGCTGCTCATGCTGTTCTATTATGTACCGGTGGATATGGTAATGTTTTTTATTTAACCACCTATGCCAGAGGTAGCAATGCTTCTGCTATTTGGCGTGCCCACAAGAAAGGAGCATATTTTGGAAATCCATGTTATACACAGATTCATCCTACCTGTATTCCGGTGAGCGGAGATCATCAAAGTAAATTGACACTGATGAGCGAAAGTTTGCGAAACGATGGAAGAGTGTGGGTTCCAAAGGCCGAAGGAGACAAACGGAAAGCAGCGGACATACCCGAGAATGAGCGTGATTATTATTTGGAACGCAAGTATCCATCGTTCGGAAATCTAGTTCCACGTGATATCGCATCACGCGCTGCAAAAGAGGCTTGCGATAACGGCAAGGGAGTAGGTACAACAGGCCTGGCGGTTTATTTAGATTTTAAAGACTCAATCAATCGTCTAGGCAAAGACGCTATTGAAGCGCGATACGGTAATTTATTTGATATGTATAAACAAATTACCGGTGAAGATCCTTATCAAGAACCAATGCGAATTTATCCAGCAGTACATTATACGATGGGAGGATTATGGGTTGATTATAATTTAATGACTACCATTCCTGGATTGTATGCCTTGGGAGAAGCAAATTTTAGCGATCACGGAGCCAACCGATTAGGTGCAAGTGCATTGATGCAGGGTTTGTCAGATGGTTATTTTATCATATCAAGTACCATAAGCGACTACTTAGCAGATATAGAGCGAAAACCTATCTCTTCTGAATTACCAGAATTTGAAAAAGCAGAAAGCGAAGCCAAAGAAAAAATTGCAAAACTTCTTTCCATAAAAGGCAAAAAAACAGTGCATGAGTTTCAGCGTGAACTTGGATTGATCATGTGGAATTATTGTGGAATGGCCCGAAATGAAAAAGGATTGAAAGAAGGAATTGAAAAAATCAAATCGCTTAGAAAGGATTTTTGGTCAGATCTTTTGATTCCTGGAGACGAGAAAGAGTTGAATCAAAACCTTGAGAAGGCGGGCCGCACAGCTGACTTTATGGAATTGGGAGAATTGATGATGCTGGATGCGTTAAATAGAAATGAAAGTTGTGGCGGACATTTCAGAGATGAATATCAAACCCCTGAAAATGAGGCAAAACGTGACGATGAAAATTTTGCATTTGTATCTGCTTGGGAATATAAAGGGGAGTCAAATTTTGAAATGCACAAAGAAGAGCTCACTTTTGAAAATGTTAAGCTTACGCAAAGGAGTTATAAATAATACAGCGATGGGTATGAACAATAACATGAAATTTACTTTAAAGGTTTGGAGACAGAAAAATACTTCTGAATCAGGGAAATTCGAACACTATGAAGCAGAAAACATTAGCGATGAAATGTCTTTTCTCGAAATGTTGGATGTAGTAAATGAACAACTCATAAAGAAAGGGATAGACCCTATTTCTTTCGATCATGATTGCCGCGAAGGCATTTGTGGAACGTGTGGAGTGATGATAAACGGTAGAGCTCATGGGCCTTTGCGAGGAGTTACTACCTGCCAATTGCACATGAGGAGTTTTAAAAATGGCGATACCATTATTATAGAACCATGGAGAGCCACGGCATTTCCAGTATTAAAAGACTTGGTTGTTGACCGATCATCTTTTGAACGTATTCAACAATCTGGAGCATATGTTTCAGTAAATACCGGTGCTGCACCTGATGCCAATGCAATTCCAATACCTAAAGAAGATGCAGATGAGGCTTTTAATAGTGCTGCCTGTATAGGTTGTGGAGCTTGTGTAGCTGCGTGTAAAAATTCAAGCGCCATGTTATTTGTTTCAGCAAAAGTTTCGCAGTACGATTTATTACCTCAAGGCAAAGTTGAATCCAATACACGAGTGATTGATATGGTAGATGCAATGGATGCTGAAGGATTTGGGAATTGCACCAATACCGAAGCTTGTGAAGCAGAATGCCCAAAGGGAATTTCAGTTAGTAATATTGCTCGATTAAACCGATTGTATATCAAATCAAAACTGTTTAGCTAAACGAATCTGTTTTGATTTTGCATTCGGAAATTATTTCCGGGAAGAAAGTTTCAAACTCTTTTTCATATTTCAAGTAATTTTCTTCCAAACTTTTTGCAGCCATATGCATGTTGGATTCAAATGGAGTTCTTCGTGCCATCCCTTTAAATACCTGATCAATTCCTTCTAAAGATTGATACGAATACAGCCAATTTTGCTTCGACATATAGGCAAACATGTATCGCGTTCGTTCAGGCATCCATTGATCGAATTCTTCAACACTTTGATAGAAATCAAGACTATACTTTTCTAATGAAATAGGTGAGTGTTGCTCCCATTTTTTTGCTAAAAAATGATCGTAGTAAACATCAACAACCACAGGTGCATATTTATGAAATACTGGATAGAGACGTTTTTTGCTGATCATTACCAGTGGATGATGATCGGTATAATGATCGATAAACCGATGTAATTCGATGCCAAAGCGAATGTCTGCCGGAAAATCCAAATATTGTTTACCTTTTACATGATCACCAATAAAATTGCCAAATCTTATTGCTTTATTTGAACCCGATAGAAAAAGATGAGCAAGAAAATTCATAATCAATGCAAAGGTATTTTATTTAACGGTAGAATCATTTTAAGTCTTTGCTTTCTATTTACTTTTAACTCAAAGATAAACGCGCAATCTTATTTTGATGTAGCCGGAACTTCTGTCACTTTTCTGGAACCGTTGTTTAATCGAGACAATCCTTCTGTGAACTATAATTCTATAGAGGCTTTTGTTCACTTACCATTGTTGAATGGTGAAAAAAGAAAATTACTCCTGAATCCATCTTTTGAAAATATTCAAATGAATTTTGTTGACAGTGTCAATGGAATTCGAAAGTCAAACACTTTGCTTACTTCATTGAGCTATGCACAAGAAATTGAAAGGTTTAAGTTTATACTCGGTGGCATATCTAGATTGAATGGCAGCTTTCAGAAGAGTTCTGATTTGAGAAATGATTTAGGAGGGGTTGCTATCATTTCGCGCTCATTTTCAGAGCAATTCAATGCTGGTCTTGGATATTTATTCATTAGCGACTTCTATAAAAACATATCGTATCCTGTATTCAGTATTGATTGGACCATAAAGAATAATCTTTATGCTTATTTGGTATTGCCTCGATTTATCTTGTTGGAATACAAAATAAATCGAAGTATTTATTCCGGTGTTCGAATTTCGTTTTCATCGTTCTCATATAAATACCAAAAAAATGATTTTACTTATTTGTCTGAATCAAGGATCAGACTTTTTTGTGATGTAAGAATGCATAAGGATATTTGGCTCACCATGGATGCAGGTATAATAGGTTTCCGCGAAGGATTTGATGAAGTTTTGTTCTCCGAAAAACTGTTTACGCCTAAGGATTATTCGGATGCACTAATGTTTAAAACAGCAGTGGTATATCGCAAGAGATTAAAAAATTAAACTTATTCAAAGTCTAAATCTTTGATATTCATTTGAAGTGTTACACGATTGTTGTAATGGTTTTCTTCCAAGTGATAACATAATTTGTAAGGAAGTCCTTTGGAGATCAGGGAATGATAATCTCCCATTTGAAAACCGATACCATCGTAATTTTGTGTTCCATTTCCATTTGATTGTCGTATGGCCAATTTCAGATGATTGTTGCCAACAATTTTACTGATGCTGGTTTGCCGGCTAATATTGGAGAGAAAGACCGGGGACAAATTACCCGGTCCGAAAGGAGCAAATTGTTTGATGATGTTATAAAACTTTGGTGTAATGTCGTTAAGATCAAGTTCCGCATCAATGAGCACTTCTCTGATCTCCATTTCTGGAGTGATGGTAGAGGATACGACTTCTTCAAATTTATGAATGAACGATTCAACTTTTGATTCACTCATAGTTAATCCGGCAGCATACATATGTCCACCAAATTGTTCCAACAAATCACTACAAGCATCAATGGCATTGTACACATCAAAATCTCTTACCGATCGTGCTGAGCCGGCTATATGCCCATTACTTTTAGTAAGCACAATGGTGGGTTTATAAAACTTATCGGCCAATCGACTAGCCACAATACCAATCACTCCTTTGTGCCATTCAGGGTGATACACTACAATACTTTTTCTAGTTTCATACACAGTACTCTCGCCAATCATATCCAAAGCATGAGAGGTGATAGATTGGTCAATATTTTTCCGCTCTACATTTTGTTTGTCAATGTCGTATCCATGAAGCATTGCGGTATCTGGGCTTTCAGAGATTAATAGCTCAACGGCCTTTGAACCGCTCTCGAGTCTTCCGGCAGCATTTATTCTAGGTGCTATTACAAATACAATATCGTTGACGTCTAGTTCTTTGTTGCTTTGATAGGCAACATCTATTATCGCTTTTACTCCGGCTCTGGGATTTTGATTGAGTTGTTTCAAGCCATAATATGCCAAAACACGATTTTCTCCAGTTATGGGAACTATATCAGACGCTATGCTTATGGCTACCAAATCAAGATAGTTGTAAACCACTTGCATGTCCATTTTTTTATAGCGTGCAATAGCTTCTGCAAATTTAAATCCAATACCACATCCTGAAAGCTCTTTATATGGGTAATCACAGTCGTTTCGTTTTGGATCCAATACGGCACTTGCAGAAGGAATCTGATCGCCCGGACGATGATGATCACATACTATGAAATCGATATTTTTAGTTTTCGCATAATCAATTTTTTCAATTGCTTTTATACCACAATCCAAACAAACAATGAGTGAATAGCCATTCTCGTGTGCCCAATCAATCCCTTTTATTGAAACGCCATAACCCTCTTCATATCGATCGGGAATATAAAAACCAATGTGTGGATAAAACTCTCTTAAGAATGAATAAAACAATGCAACAGCAGAAGTGCCATCAACATCATAATCACCAAAGACTAAAATCTTTTCTTTTTGATCAAATGCTTTGCAAATACGAGCAACAGCTTTGTCCATATCCTTCATTAGAAATGGGTCATGCAAATGTTCTAGCTGAGGTCTGAAGAAATACTCTGCTTCTTTATAATTGGTTATTCCACGATGAAATAACAAGTTGCATAAGATGGGATTTAGGTTCAGTGAATTAGAAAGTTCACTGATTACGGAAGGCTCGCCATCCGGTTTTATTACCCATCTCTTTTGTATCATTTGTAAAGACTGTGGAAATTGAAGTTGGTAAACAAATATAGTGATCAATGATAGCTCTGCAAAACAATAACATTCAAACTTATTGACACTACTAGTGCTGCTTTATTAAAAGAGTGTTGAATTCGTCAGTTGAAGTAATTTTTAAAAAGTATAATCCTGCTTTCAAGTTGTTCCCGAAATTTATTTCACCAAACTCGTTGATTAACGCTTGATACATAAGTTGTCCACTAATGGAATACAATTCTAAAGTAGCATGACCTGCACTTCTTGATTGAAAATTGAAGGAAGAAGAACTTGGATTTGGGTAAACTAGGTAGTCAAAAGATTCATTCTCTTTTCTACAACTAATTCTATCAATAAAAACTTTTGGCGATAATCGGTTACAATCAAATTGATTGGTTACCAATACACGATAATTTCCTTTTTGAGCAACATATATTTGGTTCGTATTATTTGCAACTGGTAATCCGTTTCTCAGCCAGATATAATTGTAATTCAAGTCAAACGTGGTTTGAAGAAGAACAGAATCTCCTGAACAAAATTGTTGTCCCAATGGAGTAACAAGATTGACTATTGGCTTGTCATGCACAGTGATTCTAACATAATCAGAGGTGTCAGCGCATCCAAATATATCAGACACAATTAATTTGTATTTGCCATTTTTTCTTGAGGTTAATTGCATGTTCGTTTCACCTAATACCGGAACTCCGTATCTCAACCATTGGTAAGTAAATCCAAAACCACTTGGCCCAATTAGTAAAGCTGAATCTCCTTTGCAGAATTCGGTTAAATCACTTGTTGTAATGCTACTGGACGGAGGAAATATTGTGCCAATAAGGTAGGAAGAATAATTTGGCTCAGTACAACCATAAACGTTTGTAATGTAACAGCTGGGATGAGGATAAATACCTCCCAAGTGTTCAATGGGAATACTTTGACTACTCAATCCATTATCCCATGCATAAGAGTAGGGTCCATGATTGCCTGATGCATCAAAAGCAGTGAGGTAGGTTGTTTCTCCATAGCAGGCAAATGAAGGTCCGGTAATAAATACCACCGGTATTGGATTGATGGTAATTTGGATTTGGGCACTATCGACACAACCATTGCCTCTATAAATAATACAAGAGAAAATACCATTTGCATTTATGTCTGGATTAGGTATTTGAGGGAAAGGGTCATTGTATGCAAAAGCATAGTTCTGATTATTAGGATAGGTCCAAACACAAGAATCATCCATTTGCATATTGGTGATAAAAAAGATAGGTTGCTTTTCACAAAATCCGGATGGCTGCAATGCCCAAAGATTTACAGGGCAATTTTGAGAGAAACTCTGATGTTGAAATGCGATTATTAAAACAACAATAAAAAGTAATGGTCTTGTCTTCATTGATGACAATAATAAGTTGAAAATAAAACTGGAATACTCAGTAGCATCCGTTTTATTCACAATTTGACAGACGGTAATTAATCTTGGGTGAGTGAATCTAAATTAATGATGTAGATCACCCCTTAGAATGTCCATTTGTTTTTATCAAGATTTAATAAACAGAAATTTAAAAGGGATATAGCATTGCTTACATCCTTTTTGTGAACCATTTCAATCACCGAATGAATGTGTCGAGTAGGAATTGAAACCGCTCCGGCAATAGCACCTGTTTTACCCATGCGCTGAATTCCTGCCGTGTCGGTACTTCCCGCAGGCAACACTTCCATTTGGTGTGTGATTTTATTTTTTTCAGCCATGTCTTTCATAAATGCAATCATTCTATGATCACAAATAGTTCCTCCATCCATTATTTTAATGGCAACTCCTTTTCCTAGCTCAGTAACTTTCTCATGAGCCTGTGCCCCGGGAGTATCGAAAGCAATAGTAGTGTCTAATCCAAAACCAAAATCAGGATCAATTTGATGAGCGGCAACATAGGCTCCTCGTAGTCCAACCTCTTCCTGAACTGTAAACACAGCATAGGTATCGTAGCAGGGCTTTTTCAATAATCGCAAAGCTTCTATTAGGATAAAAACAGAAATCCGATTGTCCAATGATTTGCAGTTAAAGCAATCTCCCATTTCAATGAATGATCTTTCTCGTGTAACTGCATCTCCGGGTATTACCAATTTATCTACTTCTTTTTTTGACATTCCAAGGTCGATATAATAATCGCTTAGTTGAGGAGCTTTATTGCGTTCTTCGGGTTGCATGAGGTGAATAGGTTTTGAGCCCATTACACCAACAACATCTTTCTTACCATGAATGATAACACGCTGTGATGTTAATGTCTTTGGATCAAATCCTCCGAGGGTATGGAAACGAACAAATCCTTTGTCGTCTACATGAGTAACTATAAACCCGATTTCATCCATGTGAGCCGCAATCATTACCTTTTTACTTTTCGAACCTTTCTTTAGTGCAATAACATTACCCATTTTGTCAATTTGGATATCATCAACCAAATCTTTGATTTCACGGGTTACTATTTTTCTGATTCGGTTCTCAAAGCCGGGCGCTCCGGCTGTTTCACAAATTTCTTGAAGTAGTTTAATATTCATTTTATTATGTAATTGTTGCTAATCGTATAGTGTTGGCCATTCCTCTTTTATGCAGTGGAGTACTTCCAATGCTTAAAAACAAATCTCCTTTTTTGACCAATTTATGTTTTAATAATAAATCAGTGGCATCATTAATTGTTTTCTCAGAACTTTCATATTTATCGTAAAAGAAAACTCTGATTCCCCAAACCAAGTTTAAGATTTTCATAAGCCTTGGGTTGTCACTAAAAACAAAAATATTTGCTTTTGGTCTTTGACTCGTCAAGCGTATAGCCGAATAGCCTGAATGGGTCATCGTAATAATGGCTTTGGCTCCCGAATTGCGGGCCATGATCGCAGCATTGTAGGTTATCGTGTCGGAGATAAAAGATTTTTTTTCTTCGTCTGGAGAAGTAAATCTATGATACACTTGTTCGTCACATTCTATGTTGGCTATTATTTTATGCATAGCTTTTACAGCATCGACTGGATAAGCTCCAATAGATGTTTCAGCACTTAGCATCAGCGCATCTGCTCCATCTAAAACAGAATTGCCTACATCGTTTACTTCCGCACGAGTAGGTCTAAAGTTTTGAATCATACTCTCTAACATTTGAGTAGCTATAATAACCGGCTTGCTATTCGCCAAACATTTTTTGACCAACATTTTTTGAAGTAAGGGAACTTCTTCCATTGGCATTTCTACGCCAAGGTCTCCTCTTGCTACCATTACCGCATCGCATTCCAAAAGAATACCATCAATATTTTTTAATGCTTCGGGCTTTTCAATTTTTGCAATCACTCGGCTGAATCCTTTTGCCTTTTTTATCAAACTCTTTAATTCTATCAGGTCTGCAGGTTTTCTAACAAAGGAAAGACCAATCCATTCCACTTTGTTGGATAGAGCAAATTTTAAATCATTTCTATCTTTTTCAGTAAGGGCAGGTAATGAAATACTCGTGTCCGGCAGATTAATTCCTTTGTTTGATAAGAGTAAGCCACCATGAATCACTTTGCAATGTACACTGTGATTGGAAACGATTTTAATTACTTTAACGGCAATTTTCCCATCATCAATCAATATCGTTTCATTCTTTTTTACATCCTTACAGATAGATGGATACTGAACAAAAACTTCTTTTGATCCAGAAACAACTTTTTTAACGGTTAAGATTAAATCGTCACCCTCATTCAATTTTCTTCCTTTATCCTCAACTTTTCCTATTCTTAGTTTCGGTCCTTGCAAATCAAATAATATAGCGGTGTGTGCTGACAATTCTTGATCCGCTTTTCGAATATTGTCAATAATAATCTTATGCGTTTCATGGCTTCCATGTGATGCATTGATTCTACAAACATTAACGCCCGCACGTAACAAAGCTTTAATGCGAATGACGGATGAAGTAGCAGGACCAAGTGTTGCTATTATTTTTGTATTATTTTGAAATTGTTTTTGTTGCATAATTAATCGAAGTACTGAAGGACAAATTTATTCTTTAAGGATTCGGGCTGAATATGAAAAACGGCAGTAATACCTTTAACTGTTCTCATCCCATTGATCCAATGACTTTTATCTTTTTCAGGATACGAAACAATTAAGAAGTAATCGAGTTTTCTTAGTTCGTCAAATAAGAATTTTCGATCTCCTTTGTTGCTGATCAGATGAATCTTTTCAGGCTGGTTGTTAGTATCAATGAAAATTGGGTATGAGTCATTTCGATCAAATTCTACACCATCCAATACAAAGTTGTTGACTCTAATAAGGTTTAAGTAAAAATGTTTGTTCAACTCAAAACACAATTTATAATCCTTAAGAGAGGACGAAACGCCTATTATAAGAATATCATCATATGTTTCTTCAAATTGCAAAACATTTTTTGCCATAAGGGCATAAAGTTAAACATAATTAAATGCCGATATTCGCCTCTATTGAATTAACTTTTAATGTTGAATATGCTATCTGCCATTAACAAACATGAGTATTATATGCGTGAAGCTTTGAAAGAGGCACAAAAAGCTTATAATGAAGATGAGATACCAGTGGGTGCCATAATTGTTTGTAAAGAGAAAATAATCGCACGCGCTCATAACTTATGTGAAAAATTGATCGACTGTACCGCGCATGCTGAGATATTAGCGATCACCTCTGCTTCGAATTTTCTTTCTGCAAAGTATTTAAAAGGATGTACAATTTATGTTTCACTAGAACCTTGTGTGATGTGCGCTGGTGCGCTTTTTTGGTCACAAATAGATGAAGTGGTTTATGGAGCGAAAGATCCTAAAAGAGGATTTGAGAATGTGGGTGGAAAAATGTTGCATCCAAAAACAAAAATCATCCAATCGGTTTTGGCCGATGAATGCGGAGCATTGATTAAGAAGTATTTTGAAACGAAGCGCGATTAAAGATTGATTGCCATCAGCACGGATTCAGACATTGGTTTGTTCAAGAATTTATACACATATCTGTTTCGGTTAGCACGATTTAAATCTTTGAAACTTTCAGAGGTAGACAGCATAATGATTTTACAGGCTGTAACAATATGGATAGGTAATTTTGCAAATTCATCTAAAAATTCAAATCCATCCATTCCAGGCATATTGATGTCTAGAAAAATAATTTCCGGTAAGTCATCTTCATGACAATCTTTTAAAAAATCAATGGTATGCAAAGCATGCTCATGAACTGTCACTTGTTCTGCAAATTTTGCTTTTTCAATTAGGTTCTTGTTTACAAAATTATCGAGTGGATTATCATCCAAAAGTAGTACATGCCCATACCTGGTTGTACGATCTATGACGGCTGTAATGTTTTTTTCCCTGCGCATATACTTATGTTAAATCTTATTATTCATACGATTTGGACGCGATTATGGTTACACTTTTGCAGGGGGCTGAAAGTCTTAGTTTAGCATTCTTAAAACACGATTGAATTGGTCGGTTTTTTCAATCAAATATCCATATAACCCAACATAACCGGCTTCGGGAAATGGAATTACTGAGAATTTTATTGTGTATTCGTTGTAACTAACATGCACATAACCTTCTACCCGTCTATCCAAACAGTATTTGAGTTCTGGGTAAAGCCGCATTATTTCTTCAGGAATAATGGTGCCATTAGCACAATTCCAGTGTTGTAAAATGGGTAATGCTGCCGCATTGCTATTTAAGACTTTGTAATCTAAGCTGATTTTTAAAACTGGGAAATCAGATTCAGCGCATTTAAATAAAACGTTGCTCATAATAATGAAGAATTATGACCACAATTTATATCGAGTGAAATGTGACAATGTAACTTCAAATACGCTTTAAAAACCTTGTAAGATTATTCGTTAAGATGAATTAAACTTTTTGATAAGAAGCTTGTTTTCATGGAAAAAGATGAGAATAATAAAGGAAGACATTATTTTCAATTGAAAAAATCATTGTAATTTTGAAGCAAAATAAAAACGATTATGCCTTATCCAGAAGAATTATGTACCCCTATGAGGGAAGAACTTACAGTTGCCGGTTTTGAAGAATTAAAGTCAGCCAATGATGTTGAGAATGCAATTCCAGCATCAAAAGGAACCGTACTCCTTTTATTTAATTCCGTTTGTGGTTGTGCTGCAGGTTCTGCTCGTCCCGGTGTCAAGATGGCCATTCAAAACGATAAAAAGCCAACTAAATTATTTACCGTTTTTGCAGGGCAAGATGTTGAAGCTACAAATAAAGCAAGAGAATTTACTATGCCATATCCACCTAGCAGTCCTTCTGTTGCATTGTTTAAGGATGGAAATTTAGTGCATTTCATTGAGCGACATCATATTGAAGGCCGATCAGCTCAAATGATATCAGAGAATCTTGTTGAAGCTTTTAATGAGTTTTGCTAAAACTATTCTAGTAATTAAATAACAGATTTCTATTCTGAGGAGTTAAATACTCGTCAATACAAGTTTGCATTTTTTCTTGAACTGCATTACGTAATTGGCTTATGTCATTTGTCGTCATGCCTAAAGTGGAAATAGGATCCAATACACAAACTCTTGCGGTTCCCGGTTTGCCAAAATATACTGTGCCTTTTTTATCTGGGATCAGATGCCAATTGTCTAAATAAACAATAGGAACAATATCTATTTGTTTCTCTATGGCTAATTTGAATGCTCCATTTTTCATTCGTCCAATATCAGGGGCGCAATCGGGTATAGTTCCTTCTGGAATATAGCGATGGAAACTCCTTGATCTAAATCTCTTGAGGCTCTTAAAAATGCTTTATGAGAGGCGACCACACTTTTTCGATTAACAGCAATATTCATCCGCTTAAAGAAAATATTGAAGAAAGGAACTTTTAGTAATTCCGCTTTTCCCATAAAATGGAAATAGTGCTTTATAACAATATAACTTAAAATAATATCGAGGTAGCTGGTATGATTGGGGCAAAATACATAAGTCTTTTTCGGATCAAGTTTTTGTTTGCAAATAAATTGATATTTGATTCCGCTGTTAAACAGTAAAAGACGAGCCCATTTACACTTTATTACAAAAACATATTTAAACCATTTTTTGCTTCTTAATAAAATAAAGAAGAAGGGATATAGAATAAAAAATGTAACTACCGCATGTAGAAAAAACCATATTCTCCATAGCAACATTAATATTAACCTGAAAAACTTCATTTAATCGTTCGGGGTTCAGAATTTTTGAAGTGACAAAAGTATACTTTTTTGTAATTTCGACCGATTATGGAAAAAGTAGTCAGCGGCATTCGATCAACAGGCAACTTGCATTTGGGTAATTATTTTGGAGCGATGAAGAATTTCATTCAAATGCAGAATGATTTTGAATGTTATTTCTTTATTGCAGATTACCATTCCTTAACCACACATCCCACTCCTTCTGATTTGCAACAGAATGTACGTAGGGTATTAATTGAATACCTGGCGTGCGGTATAGACCCTGACAAATCGTGTTTATATATTCAAAGTGATTTACCTCAAACCGCTGAATTGTATTTGTTGTTGAACATGAATGCATATGTAGGTGAATTGGAACGCTGCACTTCTTTTAAGGAAAAGATTAGAAAACATCCCGATAATATTAATGCTGGATTGCTTACATATCCTACATTAATGGCGGCAGATATTTTAATTCACCGTGCTTCAAAGGTACCGGTAGGAAAAGATCAGGAACAACATTTGGAGATGACCAGAAACTTTGCCAATCGATTCAATCGCTTATATAATTACGATTTCTTTCCTGAACCAATTGCATTTAATTTTGGGAAACAGTTGGTTAAAGTGCCGGGTCTTGATGGATCGGGAAAAATGGGAAAAAGTGAAGGAGAGTCAAATGCAGTTTATCTTTTTGAAAGCCCTGAAGAGAGCAGAAAAAAAATTATGCGGGCCGTATCAGATAGCGGACCTACTGAACCCAATCAAGAAAAGCCTGAAGCAATTCAAAATTTATTTACTTTAATGAGCTTGGTTTCCGAACCTCAAACCACTCAACTATATGAAGAGGCTTATAATACCATGCGGATTCGTTATGGTGACATGAAGAAACAATTAGCCATAGATATAAATGCATTTTTAGCACCACTTAGAGAAGAGATAAAGAAGCTAGAATCGGATCATGCATATATTTCGAAAGTGGTAAAACAAGGTAAAGAAAGAGCACATGAAAGTGCTAACAAAACAATTCAAGAGGTTAGAAATCTGATTGGTATCAGACCCTTTTGAGTTATTTAGAAACTGATTAAACAATGTTTAGACGTTTAGCCTATTTAATTTTACGATATCGTCTTTGGATACTGACCAGCATAATTTTGCTGACTGGTGTTATGGCATTTGTTGCCAGTAAAGTTGAGTTGTCCTACGAGTTCGCAAAAGTTTTACCTGCCAACGATCCCTATTCACGGCAATATGAAGAGTTTAAAAAGTTGTTTGGAGAAGATGGATCAGTAATGGTGCTGGGTATTGAAGACAAGAACTTGTTTGAGCTGGAACGATTCAATAAATGGCAAGCACTTAGCGATAAAATTACAAGTATTGATGGGATTGAAGCAGTCGTATCGGTGGCGCATCTCTATGTTTTAGAACGAAATGATGAAGAACTAAAGTTTGAAGTAAAACCACTTTTTAAAGAAAAACCGATTTCGCAAACAGAAATGGATTCGTTGCGAAGTGTGCTTGAAAGTTTACCTTTCTACAAAGGATTTATACACAACGCTGAAACGAATGCCTCATTGATGGCCATCACCTTTGAGCGGTCAAAGTTGAATACTAAGCAACGGTTTGAAATAATAAATTCTATAAAAGATAGGGTTGCGGAATATGAAAAAGAAAGCAATACCGATGTGCATATTTCAGGGCTACCTTATATTCGAACCGTTATCACCCAAAAGATAGCCGAAGAACTTAAACTCTTTTTATTTCTGGCATTACTCGTTACCGCCATCATATTGCTGGTGTTTTTCAGATCTTTAAAATCGGTTATATTTTCATTAGGGGTTGTATTGATAGGTGTCGTTTGGTCTTTGGGCAGTATGGTGTTATTTGGGTACAAGATTACTGCGTTAAGTGGAATCATTCCACCTCTGATCATTATAATTGGAATACCTAACTGTATTTTACTTTTAAATAAGTACTATAATGATTTTCTTATACATGGTAACAAAACATATGCATTAGCACGAACCATACAAAGGATAGGTTTTACTACCTTCTTAGCCAATGTAACTACTGCAATAGGATTCGGAGTTTTCTATTTTACTAAAAGTAAAATACTAATGGAGTTTGGTGTTATAGCTGCCATCAATGTGATGTTCACGTATGCGCTTTCACTTTGTTTGATCCCCATAATTTTTAGCTATTTGCAAGAGCCTAAAATAAGACACACTAAGCATCTTGAACAAGGTCGTACATCTGGAATACTGAATTGGATCGATCATATTGTACATCATAAATATAAAAGCATTTTTGCCATTGTTATCTTGGTTTCAGTAGTATTTGCTTTTGGTGCTAGTAAAATTAATACGATCGGCTTTGTTGTGGACGATTTGCCTGAAGATGATCAGGTATATGTAGATTTAAAATTTTTTGAAAAGAGTTTTAATGGTGTATTACCTCTCGAAATTACGATCAACACCTTGCAAGAAGGCGGAGTATTAAAAATCTCAACCTTATCCAAATTGCACCGATTAAATAAGGAATTATCGCAATACACTGAATTAAGCCGATCGCTTTCAGTAGTTGATGCGGTTAAGTATGCATATCAAACGTATAGAGATGGAGATCCGAAATATTATATTTTACCAGGCACATTTGATTTGTCTTCTATGGCTGATTATTTGGGTGAGATGAAGAGCAACTCGAATATGTTTCGATCTTTTATCGATTCAAGTAAAAGCATTGCAAGGGTGAGTGTTCAAATGGCCGATGTCGGTTCAGTACGAATGAACGAAATGGTGAATGAATTAAAATCGAAATTAGACACTATCTTCCCAGCTGACAAATATGAAACACACCTTACCGGAAACAGCTTGATATTTTTAAAAGGGAACGATTACTTGTTTAAGAATTTAAGAGACTCAATTCTTTTGGCCATATTCCTTATCTCTGTTATCATGATCACTCTGTTTATGTCAATGAGAATGATCGCAGTTTCTATATTACCAAGTTTAATTCCACTTTTAATTACTGCAGGAATGATGGGTTTCTTCAATATCAATCTAAAACCATCTACCATTTTGATCTTCTCTATTGCCTTTGGTATCTCGAGCGATCAAACAATCTATTTTCTTACTAAATATCGTCAGGAAATAAAATTTCATACCTCTTCGATTTCTCAAGCCGTAAGTAAAACCATTAATGAAACAGGATTTAGTATGATCTATACAGCGATAATATTATTCTGTGGTTTCTTTATTTTTTCTGCATCGCAGTTTGGGGGAACAGCTGCATTGGGGAAGTTAATTTCGTTTACATTATTGGTGAGCATGATGTCCAACCTTATTTTAATGCCTGCTTTTTTAGTAGCATTAGAAAAGCGTTTGACAACCAAAGCATTTCTTGAAGAGCCTTTGGTGGAAATATTGGACGATGAAAGTGACTTAGAAATAGATCGACAACAATTAGACGATTTGGGAACTTCCATTAACAAATCAAATACAATCGATACATGAAAGGTATAATACTAGCCGGTGGGTCCGGAACAAGATTACATCCACTTACATTAGCCATCAGTAAGCAGCTCATGCCGGTTTACGACAAACCTATGATCTATTATCCTCTTTCTGTATTGATGATGGCAGGAATAAAAGATATATTGATAATATCTACTCCCTCCGATCTCCCTCATTTTAAAAATCTATTAGGAGATGGAAAGCGCTTGGGTTGTAATTTTCAATACGAAGAACAAGCAGTCCCCAATGGACTAGCTCAAGCATTTGTTATTGGCAAAAAATTTATTGCCGAATCGAAAGTTGCTTTGATATTAGGAGACAATATTTTTTACGGCTCAGGACTTCAGAGTTTGCTGAGCGAAAACATTGATCCAAAAGGTGGCGTGGTATTTGCGTATCATGTTTCAGATCCTGAACGATATGGAGTAGTGGAATTTGATGAGAATAATAATGCAATAAGCATTGAAGAAAAGCCAACCCGACCTAAGTCAAATTATGCTGTACCCGGTTTATACTTTTACGATAATGATGTAGTTAAAATTGCCGAAGACTTAAAACCAAGTGCAAGAGGTGAATATGAAATTACAGATATCAACAGAGAATATTTAAGACAAGGAAAACTCAAAGTTGGTATATTGGATATAGGAACGGCTTGGTTGGATACAGGAACTTTTACTTCGTTAATGCAAGCCGCTCAGTTTGTACAAGTAATAGAAGAAAGACAAGGACTCAAAATAGGTTGTATTGAAGAAATTGCTTTTAGAATGGGATTTATTTCGAAAGAACAATTAAAGAAAATAGCGGAACCACTTAGAAAAAGTGGATATGGTGAGTATTTATTTGAACTTGCCAAATAGATTTGTAATCTTGAGAACAGTTTATGAAATCGAATATTAAAATTTTAGTTACTGGCGGTGCCGGCTTCATTGGAAGTAGCCTGGCAGAAAAATTATCGGAGAACCCAGATAATTACATCGTAATAGTAGATAACCTTCAAACCGGATCACTCTCAAAAGTTCCGAAATCTTTATACGGTAATATTAAATTTATTAAGGCCGATGTTAATGATTACAAAGATGTCTCCAGCATATTTCATGCGTATGCATTTGATTATGTTTTTCATTATGCTGCAACCGTAGGAGTAAAAAGAACATTGGATCATCCAGTTCAGGTGTTGAACGATTTGCTAGGAATTAAGAATATATTAAATCTGAGTAAAAATACCGGAGTAAAGCGAATTTATTTTTCATCTTCATCCGAAGTGTATGGAGAGCCCGTAGAGTATCCTCAAAACGAGCATACCACACCATTGAATAGTCGCTTGCCCTACGCGATTGTAAAAAATGTTGGCGAGGCGTACTTGAGAGCGTATAAACAAGAATACAATCTGGACTTCACCATCTTTAGATTTTTTAATACGTATGGTCCAAAACAAAGTACAGACTTTGTGATGTCGAAGTTTATAGCAGCTGCATTAAAAGATGAAGACATCACCATATTTGGAGATGGTAGTCAAACAAGAACTTTTTGCTTTATAGATGATAACATTGAAGCTACCTTGAAATCATTTTACAACAATATGTACGTAAATGATGTTGTAAATATTGGAAGTGATTGTGAGATGAGTATACTAGAGTTAGCTACTCATATTATTGAAAAGACAAGTTCAAAATCAAGAATTGTGCATGTAGAAGCCTTGCCTGAAGGTGATATGACAAGACGCAGACCCGATATTGCAAAGATGAAATCATTACTTAATTCTGAATTGATCACATTGAATCAAGGAATAGAGCATCTCATATCTAAACGTCATTGGATAAATGCTTGATCAGAATCATTCAATCCAAGATCTTCTAAATGATATAGAAGATGAAATAAAAAAGTTATCGATTCCAAGCTCACCCGCTAATTTATACGACCCGATTAAATACATGATGCAATTGGGGGGGAAAAGAATTCGTCCACTTTTGACTCTTTTGTGCGCAAGATTATTTGACCATCAAATTTCAAAAGCAAATTCAATTGCCATTGCCATCGCATATGAGATGTTTCACAATTTTACTCTTATGCACGATGATATAATGGATGATGCCAAATTGAGGCGGGGTCAACCGACAGTGCATGAAAAATGGAACATACCTATTTCCATATTAGCAGGAGATACAATGTTTGTAAAATCTGTTGAATTGCTCTCTTCTAATCAAGGTTTAAATAACAAAGAAGTTTTAAATCTCTTTCTGGAAACCGCTGCAAAAGTTTGCGAAGGTCAGCAATTGGATATGGACTTTGAAACGGTTGCTAGTGTTTCGATTGATCAATATCTTAAGATGATAGAGCTAAAAACAGCCGTATTGCTTGGTGCTTGTTGTATGAGTGGCGCCTTATCGTCTGGCACAAATCAAAGCAATGCAAAATCGTTATATGATTTTGGGTTGAACATGGGAATTGCATTTCAGTTGCAAGATGACTTACTGGATAGTTTAGGTTCTGAAGCTACTTTTGGCAAAAAGATAGGTGGCGATATTGAGGCTGGTAAGAAAACCATTTTGTATTTGATAACTTTAAAAAATTTATCTCCTAAAGATCAGGCTAGCTTCATTAGCATCATGAACAACAATGACTTGCCAAGCAAATTTCAAAAGGTTCTTGAATTCTATACCCGGACAAACGCTGCTGAAGAGACTATGTATCTGATGGAAAAATATTTTTCCAAAGCGGAAAAATCGTTAAAATCAGTAAGTGGTGCAAATGAATTGGATTTGTTGTTGCTTGTGATGGAAAATTTACGGGTTCGAATCAGTTAACGCTCTTTAAAGCTTTAGCATAAACTTCCAAACATCTTTTTCTTGCAAGGGCATGATCAACTATTGGATATGGGTATTTGTCTGTATTGAAATCTTCTATCCATTTGCATATGTACAATTGCTGAGGGTCAAATTTTTTAGCTTGAGATATAGGGTTAAAAATTCTAAAATATGGAGCTGCATCAAAACCACAACCAACAACCCATTGCCAGTTTCCATTGTTGGATGAAAGTTCAAAGTCATTTAAGTGATTTGCAAAATAGGCTTCTCCCCATTTCCAATCAATCAATAAATGCTTGCATAAAAAGCTTGCCCCAATCATTCTTACGCGGTTATGCATATAGCCAGTTTTATTGAGCTCCCTCATTCCCGCATCTACAATTGGATAGCCCGTATTCCCTTCGCACCATAGTTCAAATTGTTTTTCATCATTTATCCAATTGATGTTTTCAAATTTTTTGTTCTTAGGTTCATCAATTAAAGTTGGATAATTCCACAACAACATCATAAAAAATTCTCTCCAAATAAACTCAAACAGCCATTGCTGATTTATTTGTTTCGCCTGCTGTACTATTTTACGAATGCTAATAGTTCCAAACCGTAAATGGATACTTAACTTAGACCCTGCATCTTCTGATGGTAAATTTCTTAACTGATTATATTTTTTGAGAGAAGTGAGATTCAACTCGGGTATGTTCATTTCAAAAGATATTGGGTTAAAACCTAAATCAGTAAGCCTCAGAATTTGCGATTGTGGAATTTTATAAAAATTATTGAGGGGTATAATGGATGTATTTTCACCTTCAATTTGTTGTTCATACGTGCTTATCCATTTATTTTTAAATGGAGTAAATACATGATACGGGGTTCCATCTGATTTGCAAATTTCAGTCCTTTCAAAAACGACCTGGTCTTTAAAAGAATGAAACACACAAGAGTATTGATTGCAAAGTTCTCTTATATTTTGATCTCGTAAAGTGGCGTACGGTTCGTAATCGTGGTTGCAGTATATGTTTTCAACTTGAAATTCACTTAATATCAATTTTAGTTCATCTATTGGATTTCCAAAAAGAACCTTAAGTCCAGAATTATGCTGAAGCAATTTTTCATGAATCAACTGAATATGATAGTGAATAAATTGAATTCTTCGATCAGTTTTCGATGGAAGCCGATTCAATATATTAGTGTCAAAAATAAAAATACATAAGATTGGTAGATTGGATTGTAAAGCATGATTCAAAGCAGTATTATCTTCCAATCGAAGATCTCTTCTGAACCACATGATATTAATTCTATCTTTTGATTTACTCATGAGATTCAATTTCTTTTATAGCTTGATCAATAGTTTCATACTTAAAATTGAATCCGAGCGATTTAATTTTTTCATTACTTAGCTTTTGAGATCCACATAAGATTAAACTCATCTCTCCGAGTGCAATCCTCATGAGCGACTCGGGTATTTTAATTAAAGGCAGTCTGATATTCTGATGATTGTTAATACATGAAATCAGCTCTTTCATAGTTGTATTCTCATTTGCTGTGGCATTAAAAATGCCTTCATGTTTTCCTGATATTAGAAAGCTAATCTGACGGATCAAGTCCTCTATATGAATCCATGGTACGAATTGTTTACCAGACCCTGGAATGCCCATAAATCCCAAGATTCTTTTTTTTACCATCTCTTTATATGCACCGCCATTTTTTGCCAGCACAATACCGGGACGTATAATACTAATGCGAGGAACCAACTGAGCCACTTTTTTCATCTCAGTCTCCCATTTTGAACCGAGATCCCCAATATAATCAATACCAGATGGACTAGTTTCTTTTAAGATCTCATCTTTATTGAATGGATAAAAACCACTTGCACTTAAAAATATTACATGCTCAATGCTGTGTTTTTTTGCGCTCAGTACTTCGTGTAGAAAACGTGTTGATCTGACGCGGCTTTCAACAAGTTCTATTTTTCTTTTTTCTGTCCACCGCTTACTTGCAATAGAAGCACCAGACAAGTGAATCCAAATTTTACTGTTATGCAATACTTTAGAATCAATTCTATTTTCATAAGGTGACCACTGAAAGTGATTTTCTAGGTGAGGATTCCGGGTTAATATTTTTGTCTTTAAACCAAAAGTATTGAACTTGTCTTCAATAGAAGTACCTATCATTCCTGTTCCACCAGAAATTATTATTTCATCTGAGTTGAATATTTTGTCTAATCTTTGCATATTTAAAGCTAAACAAAATTTGGCTTGGTGTTGTTTAATAAATTAAAAAATGGAAGTATTCTCAATAAGTGATCTCGAAAATTTAACGGGTGTTAAAGCGCATACCATTCGAATATGGGAGCAACGATATAATATCGTGAATCCCAAACGTACCGAAACCAACATTCGATATTATACGAATCAGGATTTAAGAAAGCTCCTTAATGTTAGCTTACTTAATATGTATGGAGTAAAGATTTCTCATATAGCAAAAATGAGTGAGAATGAGCTAAACGCCAGTGTATTAGAAATTGAAGAAGGCGATGCCCCGATTGGAAATGAATTAAACTCATTGTTGATGTCAATGTTTGATTTTGATGAACATAGTTTCAAAAATACACTTACAATGAGCATAGGAAAAAGGGGAGTGGAGAATACCATGTATGATATAATCTTTCCATTAATGAAGAGGATTGGAACATTGTGGCAAGCCGGTAGCATTACAGTGGCCTACGAACATTTTGTAAGTAATATCATTAGAAATTGGATTTTGATAGAAACTGAAAAGGTGAAAATGGTAAAACTCAGGCAGGAAGCTAAAAAATTCATACTCTTTTTACCGGAAAATGAAAATCATGAGATAGGATTGTTATTTGCTAATTATATTATTAAGTCTTTCAGCCATTGTTCACTTTATTTAGGACAAGCTGTTCCTACAAGCGATCTAATAAGTGTACTTGATAAGTATGACGCTGACTATCTCTTATGCTCTTCCACAAGTGGTATCAGATCAAAAGAAAGTCAAGATTATATATACTCTTTAAGCTCTAAATTCAGTCATAAGCAAATTCTTTTTTCGGGTGCAGCTTTTGAATTCCCTAATTTAGTTTATCCTAAAAACACTCGAATTTTGAAAGAATTTAAGGTTTTGGAACAATTATGTAAATAATGTTTAACAAATAGATAAAAAAGTTAAACAAAAACCATTTATATTCGTTCTCATCTTATCAATAACCAAAAATTATAATAAGATGAAAAAATTTAAACTAATTAGCTTTTTTATTGCACTACTCTTTAGTGCTAGTTCTTTTGCTCAAAATGCACGATTGCAAGTCATTCACAACAGTGCAGATCCGGCAGCCAATCAGGTAGATGTATATGTTAACGGTAGTTTGTTGTTGGATGATTTCACTTTCCGCACAGCCACTCCTTACATTGATGTACCAGCAGGTGTAACCTTGAACCTAGGTATAGCAGGATCAAGTAGTAGTTCGGTAAACGACACCTTGGTAAACATACCAGTTGTTTTGAACAATGGTGAGACCTATTTGGCAATAGCCAGTGGAGTATTAGCTCCGGGCTCATTTGCTGTAAATCCTGATGGTGTATCTACAGGATTTCAGTTATTGCTTCAAGATGATATGCGAGAAGTTGCCAACAATTCAAATGAAGTAGACTTTCGAGTTATTCATGGATCAACCGATGCCCCAACAGTAGATGTATTGGCTAGAAATGTAGCCACATTAGTAGACGATGCAAGTTATACTGATATTACTTCATACCTAAGTGTACCTGGAGCATCCTATTTATTAGATATAACACCAGGAAACGATAATAGCACTATAGTTGCATCCTTTACAGCAGATCTATCAAGTTTAAATGGAGGCGCAGCAGTAGTTTTTGCATCCGGATTTTTAGATCCGATGATGAATCAGAATGGAGATGCCTTTGGCCTATTTGCAGCACTAGCAGATGGAACGGTATTACCATTACCGGCAACTAGCTTGGCACGATTGCAAGTCATTCACAACAGTGCAGATCCGGCAGCCAATCAGGTAGATGTATATGTTAACGGTAGTTTGTTGTTGGATGACTTCACTTTCCGCACAGCCACTCCTTACATTGATGTACCAGCAGGTGTAACCTTGAACCTAGGTATAGCAGGATCAAGTAGTAGTTCGGTAAATGACACCTTGGTGAACATACCAGTTGTTTTGAACAATGGTGAGACCTATTTGGCAATAGCCAGTGGAGTATTAGCTCCGGGCTCATTTGCTGTAAATCCCGATGGAGTATCTACAGGATTTCAGTTATTGCTTCAAGATGATATGCGAGAAGTTGCCAACAATTCAAATGAAGTAGACTTTCGAGTTATTCATGGATCAACCGATGCCCCAACAGTAGATGTATTGGTAAACGGTACAACCAATTTGGTTGATAATGCCAGCTATACTGATATAACATCATATCTTTCTGTACAGCCAATTGTATATACTCTTGATATAACAGATGATATGAATACCGTAACTGTGGCAAGTTTCATTGCAGATCTTAGCTCTCTTGGTGGAGGTTCTGCGGTAGTGTTTGCATCAGGATTTTTAGATCCAACAGCAAATCAAAATGGAGATGCTTTTGGCCTATTTGCAGCATTAGCAGACGGTACAGTAGTACCATTTTCGAATACTACTGGAGTTTCAGAATTAGGATCATTGGAATTTTCTGCCTATCCCAATCCAGTAAGGAATGATTTGAATATATCCATAGCATCATCTTTGGAAGGAACTTCTGAACTAGAAGTATATGATGTAAAAGGTTCTTTAGTATATACTTCAAGTGAAACTGAACAAACAGCAATATCCATTGATTTATCAACGTTGAAAAGTGGTAAATACATGGTTCGCTTAGTAAATTCAGGCAAATTTGGATTTTTTCCTATCATTAAGCAGTAATTAGTGAAAGGGTCGTTGAGTCATCAACGACCCTTTTGTTTAATAATAAATATAAAAAGTTAAACATAAATTTGTAATTGAATAAAAAATAGGTATATTTGTCTAAACAATTTTAAAATCAATAAACAAAATGGAACGAGTACAAATAGGGAAAGATATAAATGAGCATTATAAGCCCTTAAAAGGTTATGCATTAAAGCTTACAAGAAATTCAGAAGATGCAAATGATTTGGTTCAAGAGACGATGTACAAAGCCATTGCAAATTCAGAAAAATTTAAAAAGGGTACTAACCTTAAGGGTTGGCTTTATACCATTATGCGAAATATTTTCATCAATAATTATCGCAGAATGGTAAACAGTAATATTTTTAATGACGATTCAGAAAATCAATATTATTTAAATTCTGCAACAAGAGTAGACCGCAACAACGGTGAAAAAAAGTTAACGATGCAGGAAATAGAAACAGAACTCTCCAAATTGAACGACAAGCTAAAAGTTCCTTTTATGATGAGTTATACCGGATATAAGTACGAAGAGATAGCTGATCAGTTGAATGTTCCATTGGGAACTATCAAAATCAGAATTCACAATGCCCGTAAAAAATTGCAAAAAGCCTTAGCGGCACATGCCGATGTGAATGGTAATTTATTAGTCGATCGTTAATGAATTGGAGTGAACAGGATAATAAATTGGTGGGTCATTTTTCTTTTCCGGATTTTGTACAAGCCTTTTCTTTTCTTTCAAAAGTGGCATTAATAGCGGAAGAAAAAAATCACCATCCTGAGATTTATAATTGTTACAACAAAGTCACTCTATGTTTAAGCACACATGATGCTGGAGGTATTGTGACTGAGAAAGATCGCGACTTAGCAAAGTGTATTGATGAATTACTTTAAAATCATCTTCAAGTAATTTATTTTTTTTCCTTCACTTCGAAATTTCTTTTCATACGTAGTCTGAATTTTTAATTCATTTTGATCTAATTCTTGATGAACATCACTCGAAGAGAACAAAATTTCAAAAGGAGACTGTTCAATGATCGACAGAGTGTACAAATACAATTCAAAATTATCTGTTTTAAGATGAACGATTCCATTGTGTTTTAAGAAGCCTTCATATTTTTTTAGAAAAAATAAACTACTTAATCTTTTATTCTCTTTGGCTGGTCGTGGTTGAGGATCGGGGAAGGTGATCCAGATTTCATCTATTTCACCAGCACCAAAAAATTTATCTACCATTTGAATCCTTGTGCGTATAAATGCAGCATTGTTAAGATTTTGCTCTGTAGCTGTTTTAGCTCCCCGCCAAATTCGGGCTCCTTTTATATCTATTCCAACAAAATTTTTATTAGGGTACATGGAAGCTAATCCTATTGTATATTCAGCTCTTCCACAACCTAATTCAAGTACGATTGGATTGTTGTTATTAAAAATCTTTTCATGCCAATGGCCTTTCAATTCATGATCGGGGCCATAATAAGTTGGAATGTATTGAATGAGATTTTCAAATGAATCATTTTCACTAAAGCGTTTAAGTTTGTTTTTTCCCATTGCTTAATCTAAAAAAACAGTGCAAATTTAATGCGGAAAATAAATTGTCCTAACGAAAATCTATTTTTGAAAAATATTCTCATAGCACCTCTCAATTGGGGATTAGGTCATGCATCCAGGTGCATTCCTATCATTAGATTTTTGCAAAAAAATCACAAAGTCATTATTGCTACCGATGGAATTGCATTGCAATTGCTAAAGAATGAATTTCCAACTTTCACATTTATCGAGTTGCCTGGATATGAAATTACCTATACAAACAAAAGAAACTTCCTGTGGCATTTAATAAAGCAAATACCTTTTGTTTTACGAACGGTTCGAAAAGAGAATAAGATTTGTAAGACTATCTGTAATGAACACAAGATAGATTTGATCCTATCCGATAATCGTTACGGTATGTATAATGCGAAGACTCCTTCTCTATTTCTCACGCACCAACTCAATATTTTGATCGATAGAAAATGGACATTCCCATTTTCACTGCATCAATTGTTCTTAAAAAGATTTAGTAAGATTCTGGTACCAGATTACGCAGATAATCAATTGGCTGGAAAACTTAGTAGATTGAACAAACGGAATCTATGGATAGAATATATAGGACTGTTGAGCAAGTTTGAATCAAACATTATTTCAACGGATACTACAAATGATATTCTAGTTATTCTTTCAGGCCCTGAGCCAAGTCGATCGAATTTAGAAAAGGAACTTTTTAGAGTGCTGTCTGATTCAAAATATAGAATAGTTTTAATTAGAGGAAGTAAGATGAATTGTGAGGTGAAGGCTGATAATATTCTTACGATTGATCTGGCAGATCAGAAAGAAATGGAGTTATGGATTCAGAAGAGCAGATTGATCATTTGTCGCTCTGGTTATTCTTCTATAATGGACCTTCTGGCACTCAACAAAAAAGCTATTTTGATACCTACTCCACAGCAGATGGAGCAGGAGTATTTGGCAAGTATACATCATCTGAATCCACTCTTTGTTTCCATCGAAGAAAAGAATATTAAAAAGCAGTTGATAAATTCCATTCGTGAATTGTTGAAAAAGAAGAATCAAAATGATCGATTCTACCCGGTTGAATTTGAACATAAATTAAATTCATACTTGCAATCATAAAAATGTTACATTTGTTGCGCATGAGGTTCTCATTTTGAGAATAACAGGGAATCCGGTGTAAGTCCGGAACAGTCCCCGCTGCTGTAAGTTTGTAAATTATTTTTGCTTCTATGCCACTGTAAATCGGGAAGGCTGCAAAAATCAAACAAGTCAGAAGACCTACCTTATGTAATTAGCTTGTCAACTTTCGGAGGAAAAGAAAAGCGGACTACTGAGCATACTGTAGTTTTCAATGTTTTTTACCTCCCAATTTTTGTTACAGTATGTATTTTATAAAAGGTTTATTGCTTTTGTTTTTTGTATTGCTGACCAGTTTATGTTGGTCACAATCCGATACATTACTATTGGGAACGGTTGAAATAAGTAGCAATTCACTGTATAAGAAATCTGCCGGAATACATGTTTTATCGCCCGATACTTTGTTGACTCGCAAATACGAGTCTGGCAATATCTCTGCATTGTTATCGGACTTGGGATTATTTGTTAAGAACAATGGACCTAACGCATTAAATACCATTTCCATTAGAGGAAGAGGAACCAATCATACCGCTGTGCTTTGGAATGGATTTAATATAAACTCACCAACCTTAGGAACTATTGATCTAAATAGTATTCCGATCAATGCACTTCAAAGTGTTGACGTTTATTTAAGTGGATCGAGTCCTTATACAGGTAGTACCGCATTGGGTGGATTAATCGACATTAAAAATAAATATGTTTTGAACGATGGGATTCGTTTTGAGGCAATGTATGGTTATAATTCTGCCAGCAATCATTTCACTAAAATCGAGTATGTAGTTTCTAAAAAGGATATCTCGCTTTCTGGAAGTTTCTCAAATACCAACAACTCAAACAGGTATCGATTTAAAAATGTAGCCAAAAGAACAGAGCCCATAGAAAGGATCACCCATGCAGCTTATGATAACAGTTCTATAATACAAAATGCATTTTATGCCATCAACACCAAACACAGCTTAGAAGCAGGTATTTGGCATCAGAATTCAAGCAAACAGATTCCTCCTCCAATGACATCTTTTATAAGCAATGCCATTCAGCGAGATAGTCTTATACGAACTTTTATGCGCCACAGATATGTGGGAAATAAGTTTGAATGGCAAACAGGTGTAGCAATTTTTGATGAGTATCAACAATATCAGGATGAATCGAAAGAAATTAATTCAAAGTATAATTACAAAACACTAGAAGTAAATTCCAGTATTAAAAAATGGCTTTCAAATAGATTTGTGATTGAAGGAGGATTGGTATTTCAAAAGCAAGCGGCAAAAAGTGAGTCATTTGATAAATCTAAAATGGACATCAATACCGGCATTGTGGTTTCATCAAAATTCCTTATGAACCCACGTGTAGTTCTAAGTTCTAGTCTGAGGCAGGACTTTTTGAATAACAAAGCATCACCCTTTGCACCCATGGCTGGTATCGAATACCAATGGAATGAACAGTTAATACTTTCCGGCAATCTAGGATTTCATTTTAAGAATGCTACTATGAATGACCGCTATTGGTTGCCTGGAGGAAATGAAGATCTTCTTTCTGAAGAATCATTTAACCAGGAAGTAAAACTCTCTTATCAAAAACAGCGAAGTGTAAAATACGGAGGCACTATAGCTTTCCATCATGCGATAATTGATAATTGGATTGAATGGCAGCCTGGTCCTAAGCAATACTATGAAGCATTTAATCTTAAAAAAGTACAAACCTATGGTTCAGATGTTGGTGTGTATGCAATGTTTAAAATTTCGTCCGTACATGTTCAAACAAAGATTCGATATTCTATATTAAGCAGCACAAGTAAGGAAAGTTATTATACGAATATAGATCAGAGCATTGGAAATCAGTTAATCTATACACCCAAACATTTTCTCTTTTCGGAATTATTATTGACTTATCGTAATTTTCTTTGCTCCGTTTCAAACTCTTTTACAGGAATACAAAACGTAACAGTTGATGAATCTTTTCAGATCGATTCATATTACATCCTCAATTCATATGTAGAATATGTTCACACTTTCAATCGGCTAAAAGTTTATTCCGGTATTCATCTAAATAATATCGGAAATAAAAGTTATCAAATAATCGCTTGGCAGGCGATGCCCTTATTTAATTATACAATCAATCTAAAACTTACTTATTCACTTAACAATCTATAAACTATGAAAATCAAAATCATTTATTATTTAATTCTAATTATCACTTTAACATTATCTGCGTGTAAAAAGGAAGACGCTACAGAGCCGATTTTATCTGATACTGGTCTTTTTGTTGTAAACGAAGGGAGCTTTGGTTCATCCAATGGCGAGCTGACTTTTTGGAATATTTCTAAAGGAACGGTTTCACAAAATATATTCAATGGGGTGAATGGAATTCCATTAGGTGATATTGTCCAAAGTATGACCATTGTTGGAGATCGAGCTTACATTGTGGTGAACAACTCACAAAAGATTGAAGTGGTGGATAAAAGTACATTCAATTCCATAGCCACGATTAATGGCTTCTTAAGTCCACGATATTTTTTATCGGATGGAAATGGAAAAGGATATGTGAGCGACTGGACTTCAAATTCTATTAAAGTTGTTGATCTTGGTTCGAATTCGATAACACAGAGTATTCCTGTTGGTAGGGGACCTGAACAAATGCAATTGCATAATGGAAAACTATATGTTGTAAATGCTGGTGGATTTGGAAATGACAGTACCTTGTCAGTAATCTCTACAAGTAGTTCAAATGTTGATACAAGCATTGTGGTAGGTTTAAATCCGAACAGTATTGTTCTTGATAAAAACAATAAGCTTTGGATATTGTGTGGTGGAACTATTGGACCTGATTGGACGCCAGGAACTGCAGATGATATAGCGGGAAAACTAATTCGGATTGATCCACTCAATAATTTTATTGAAAGTGTATTTAATTTCGCTTCATCCGATCATCCCATTAAATTAACAACTAATGGAACAAAAGACCGATTGTACTTTTTATATGGTAGTTCTTCTTATACCGGTACAGTTAGATCCATGGATATTTCGGACAATAGTTTACCCGGTTCATCTCTTATTAGTAGAGATTGTTATGGGTTGGGAATAAATCCCGAAAGCGGACAGATCTTCTGCGGAATTTCTCCTTCATTTAATCAACAGGGATATGCGTTGCGTTTTAACAGCAGTGGTGCTTTAATTGATTCGGTTTCCGCAGGAATTGGACCCAACGGATTTTGTTTCAAATAAAATTATGGTTGTGTGGTAAGAACGATATCGCTTGTAGTAACAACATTACTTTTGTGAAGTGCACGATCGTAAATGAATACTTCAAATCGCATGGTATCGTTCTTAACCAAATAGCCCAATTGTAAAAAAGGAATTTCTAAAGTGATTTCACCTTCAAGAGATTTATTTTGACCAGTTGGAGTCAGAAAAGGTATGCGGGCAAAATATAATGAATCCAGTGTTTGGCTTAATGCTGCATTGCAAACAGAATTAAATCCGGTGAATACAAATTGCTTATATATTCCATTTTTTCGTTCAAATATCTTTGCAAAATAATTGTATTGATAAATGGAACAAGTGTCGTAAGGAGCCTGCGTGTCGGTATCTTTAAGGCCTATGTCTCCGTCACCATCCGTAAAGTTTAAAGTAATAAATACAGAACTATCCCTAACAGATGAACCCGTTTTAAATATATTCTTCAATTCAATATTTGGAATTTCAGAGAACTGATCATCTTTTGTGCAGGAGATCAAAACCGATAATAATACTATTACAATTACTTTCCTCATAAGTCTTTTATAGTACTGCTAAATTAATTATTTTATTGTGCTTCTGTGACATTGCATATTCATTAAATTTGTTGAAATATTGTAAAGAATGACATTGGTTAAAAGTGTAAATGGAAAAATGCCTAGAATAGGCAAGCGGGTATATATGGCTGAAACGGCAACCATTATAGGTGATGTAGTTATTGGAGAAGATTGCAGTATATGGTTTAATGCAGTAGTTAGAGGAGATGTAAATGCCATACGGATAGGAAATAAAGTAAACATTCAAGATGGAGCCATTGTTCATTGTACTTATCAAAAAGCGTCCACCACTATAGGAAACAATGTTTCTATTGGGCACAATGCTATTGTGCATGGATGTACACTTGAAGATAATGTATTAGTAGGAATGGGAGCCATTGTAATGGACCATGCAATAATAAAGGAAAATGCAATCATTGCTGCCGGAGCGGTTGTACTCGAGAACACCATTGTTGAATCTGGTTCAATCTATGCCGGTGTTCCCGCAAAAAAAGTAAAGGAAGTTTCGCCCGAACGTTTTAAGGATCTTAATATGCGTATTGCAAATAACTATGTGATGTATAAAACATGGTTTGAACAATAGGTTATTTTTTATAATTCCATAAGTCGTATAATTCTAGTTGAATAGAATCTTTAAAAAACCGCGAAGCACTTGCTGCAAAAGACGTGGTATAGTCTGATACATAGAACTTGTGTTTCTTTGGTTTAACAGTTGAAATCAATTGATTCTTCAACATCATTTCTTTCACATACTGCGCCACAATATTAGCAGAATCATAAATATGTATTTTGTTTTTATAATGCTGAACAATTTCAGATTTGATTAATGGATAATGCGTACATGCCAAAACCAGAGCATCTATCCCGGTTAAGTAAGGTCTGCTTAAGTAGTCGCTGATAATAGTGCGACTTATTTTGTTGTTGTAAAATCCTTCTTCTATCATAGGGGCCAGTAGAGGAGTGGCCATACTTGAAACTTTAACTTTGCTAGAAAGTTTTTTAATTCGTTTGGAGTACGCTCCAGACTTGATGGTTCCTTTAGTCCCAATTATTCCTACGTGTCTGCTTTTGCCATTCTTAATCACCTCGTCAATTACAGGATCAATCACATTGATCACCAATGCTTTGTTTTTTACTTCATTTTTTACCGTCTGATAGGCAATGGCCGAAGCTGTATTGCAAGCAATTACTATAACTTTGCAATTTCGTTCTAGTAAAAATGCACTGATGTATTTGGCAAACTCTTTTATATTATCAGGAGATTTATCTCCATAGGGGAGATGGGCTGTATCACCAAAATAAATCAATTGCTCATTAGGTAATATTTGATGCATGGCTGCAGCAACGGTGAGTCCTCCTATCCCTGAATCAAAAACGCCTATTGGATTGTTTGCACTTGAAGAAATCATACGGAATGCTAAGGTAAATAAAAAAGCCATCCTGATGTGGATGGCTCTTCGATTGTTTAATCTTTAGATTATTTTAAACCTAATTTACTCTTTACAAGGGGCATCACATCATCGCTTTCAATGGCGTATAAAACAATTCCGGCACTAGTGTCGAAAATGTATGAATAGGCTTTTTCTTTAGCGATTGATTTTATTGCATCTTCCGCTTTGCGAATGATTGGAGTATATAACTCTTCTTTCTTTTGCTGAATCGATTCTTGCGCGGTCTCTTGAAATTCAGAAATGCGATCCCCTAAATCAGCGATTTCTTTTTCTTTAGCAGCCTTCACCGGCTCGGCCATTCCAGCGGCACTACTTCTATATTCTCCTATCTTATTTTGATACTCGCCAGTCATCGACTTTAATTGTGATTCCAATTGTCTTCCAAATTTTTCAAGAGTTGAATCAGCTAGTTTGGTTTCTGGCATGTATTGAAGCAACTGTGTAGAGTTGATATGACCAAACTTTGCACTTTGTGCTTGAACAAAAACGATTGTTACAAGACAAAAAGCCAGGGATAACAAAATTTTCTTAAACATATTCATAGTACTATAGATATTGTATTGGTTGTTTTAAATATTTATTTACGTTCTGTATCGGTCTTTCCAAAGCCATCATTTGAACCACCACTTGGTGTTCCTCCTTCATTTCTAATACCGGCTTTGTATCCTAATTGGTTCAAAATATCATCACTCTTATCGTATTTAGTATTGGTATAGAGCATCGTTAACGCGCTCGCCTTATCAAAAATTACCGCATAACTTTGATCTGTGGCCATTTTCTTTATAGCGTTGTAAATTTTATCTTGTATTGGTTTTACCAATTCTTGCTTTTTCTTGAACAACTCGCCTTCATAACCAAATTTTTGCTTTTGAAATTCCTTAACTTCCTTTTCTTTATTTACAATTTCTGCCTCACGTTTTCTTTTCATTTCTTCAGTTAATAATATTTGCTCGGCTTGAAAATCACGGTATAGTTTATCTATAGCTGCATACTTTGATTCAATCTCTTTCTGCCAACTTACACTAATTTGATCTAATTGTTGTTGAGCTGATTTATATTCTGGAATGTTTTCTAGGATATAGTCGGTATCAACGTAAGCAAATTTTTGTGCCAATGCAGCGGTTTGAACACCAAAAGCAAATAAGAATAACAAGAAGAATACTTTTAAAGCTTTCATATGGTTGTAATTTAAGAGTTTGTAAAATTAAAAATAAAGTTAGAATTGCTGTCCAATACTGAAATGGAATTGAGGTCCGCTTGCTCCCGGGTTTGAAGGCACATTGTCCAATCCGTAACCCCAATCGAGTCCGAGAAGACCAAACATTGGTAGAAATATTCTAAATCCAAGTCCGGTTGATCGATATACATTGTAGGGTTGAAATTTATCGATACTGGTCCAATTGTTCCCTGCTTCCAAAAATCCATATACATATATGGTGGCAGAAGGGTTAAGTGAAACGGGGTATCTAAGTTCCATTGTAAATTTGTCATATACTGTTCCTCCACCTCGTGGTGTGATTGATAAGTTGCTGTAACCTCGTAATGCAATAATTTCTCTTCCATCTAATGAAAATCCTGATAATCCATCACCGCCTAAATAATATCGTTCGAAAGGAGAATAACCAAGTGATTGATCATAAAATCCTAAAACGCTAAATGCGGCTTTGGTATGAAGAACGAACTTGCCCATCAAGTTGTTATACCAAGCGTATTTGAACGACCACTTATGGTACTCAATAAACTTATATTTCTCTTGTGCAGCTAGTGTTGAATAGTCCTTGTTTGAAAACAGTGAATAGGGCGGAGTAGCTTGAATACCAAGGGATACCTCCGATCCTCTCCTTGGATAAATCGGTGCATCAATCGAGTTTCTTGATAAGGTGAAGGCGAGATGAATGTTGTTTGCAAATCCATCACTAAAGATAAATGTAGAAGCAAAATTACGCATCACATAATACTGATACGATGCTTGATAATACAAACTGAAGAAGTCATCGGGCCAACGAACTCTTTTTCCCAATCCTACTGAAACACCTGTAATATTAATAGACTCTCTTAATGGATTGTCTTTCTTAAGTCCATTGGATTGCGTTGAAGAGTAAACAGAAAAACTAAATGAATTCGGTTTTTTACCTCCCAACCATGGTTCGGTAAAAGAAGCATTAATGGAAGAAAATGTTGGTCCGCTTGAGGTAGCACGTAAACTCAAACGCTGTCCATCACCCGAAGGTAGTGGATCCCAATATTTGGTGTTAAATATATTCTTCGCACTGAAGTTATTAAACGAAACACCTACACTTCCGACCAATCTTCCGGCACCCCATCCACCGGATAATTCAAACTGATCGCTAGGTCTTTCTTCAACAGTATATTCTAGATCTACTGTTCCGTCTGCCGGATTTGGTTTGGGATTGACTCCTAATTTTTCTTGATCAAAGAATCCTAATTGCGCCAATTCTCTTTGCGTACGAATTACATCCGTACGACTAAACAATTCTCCGGGCATAGTTTTCACTTCACGCATGATCACATGATCATTGGTTTTAGTATTACCATTTACAATAACTTTATTAATACGTGCCTGACGACCCTCGTAAATTCTAATTTCAAGATCAACACTGTCTTGATCTATTTTTACTTCAACAGGGTCAATTTGAAAAAATAAATAACCATCATCCATATACAGTGATGAAATATCTCTTCCGCTGGCGCTCATAAAAAGAGCTTCATCCAACTGCTTCTGATTGTAAATGTCTCCTGAATTAATACCCAATATAGCGTTCAGTTGCTTGCTACTAAATTTTGTATTTCCAACCCATGAAATATTTCTAAAGTAAAAAGTGTTCCCTTCTTTTACTCGCATTTCTATATTGGCTCTCTTTTGACTCACTTGGTAGATAGTGTCCCAAACAATGGCCGCGTCTCTATTCCCTTCTTGTAAATAGCGAGCTAAGACTTTCTCTTTATCTTCTTCAAAATTGGAAGCTAAATATTTAGAGGTAGAAAATATTCTGTACCATCTTGCCTCTTTGGTTTCTTTCAGCTTACGCTTTATTTGTTTATCGCTCAAAACTTCATTGTTATGAATGATAATGTTGGCAATCTTTACTCGACTACCTTTTTTAATATTAAACACTAAGCTATTTCCATTCGGTGTAATGGTATCTTCTTTTTGATCTATACTAACCGAAGCATTTAAGAGTCCTTTGTCTGTGAAATAGGCTAATATTCTATTTTCTGAAGTTTGAATTACGTCTTGTGTTATAACTCTTCCGGCAACTAAGTTTAGTTTCTCTCTTAACTTATCCGCTTCGCCTTTAGTAATTCCATTGAATGAGAATCGGGTTAATCTCGGCATTTCTTTTAGCTGATATTCTAAGAAAACTAAATTGCCTTGAACTTTACTTACATAAATTTTGATATCAGATAAGAGGCCTTGTTTCCAGAGGGATTTGATTGCATCAGAAATTTCATCGCTGGGGATTTTAATTTTATCACCAACCCTCAATCCACCTACAGCGATTAAAACATTTTTATCCAAATGGTCAATTCCTTCAACAGATATGCCTCCAATTTCATATTCTTTTGGTGAAGCATAATCAATAGTCAAACTATCCTCGTTGATGCCAATCACTTGAGCATAAGAAGAAATATGTGTTAATAGGATGATACCTACCGACAATAATAATTTTAAGATGAAATTAAGATTCATGTGAGATTACTTTTCCGAACCTGCGTTCTCGTTTTTGGAATTCAACAATAGCTTCATATAAGTGATCGCGTCTGAAATCCGGCCATAATGTTTCTGTAAAATACAGTTCACTATATGCAATTTGCCAAAGCAAGAAGTTACTAACTCTAAGTTCATTGCTGGTACGGATAAGCAGTTCCGGGTCTGGAATTTCTTTGGTGGTTAAGTAGTTGGATATAAGTTCTTGATTAATTTGATCAATATTTAATTGACCATTTTTAACCTCTGTTGCAATTAATTTCGTCATACGGGTAAGTTCCCATCTGGAACTATAACTGAGTGACAAAATCAAAGTCATTCGGTCATTATTTTTGGTCTTATCAATGGTTTCTTGCAATTCGTTATAACATTTCTTGGGTAAATTCTCCAAATCACCTATTGCCAATAAACGAATCTTATTCTTGGTTAGTGTCTTTAATTCTTTACCCAGCGTGCTAACGAGCAAATTCATTAAGGCATCTACTTCTAGCTTTGGACGATTCCAATTTTCGGTACTAAAAGCATAAAGCGTTAAATATTTAATTCCCAATTCAGCACTTGCAGTTACCGTATCTCTAACGGCTTCCACTCCATGTTTATGACCAAAGGTTCTTAACCTTCCCTGTTTTCTAGCCCATCTCCCATTGCCATCCATAATTACTGCAACATGTTGGGGAAGTTTTTTCGTGTCTATTTTGTCCTTAAAACTCATTGATTTTCGAGAGGCGCAAATTTATACAATTTTACCACAATCAGGCATTTGTCCTCCTGTGAATTTTATTGAAAAACAATTGATTAGCATGGTCAGAAGCTAATACGAGACAAAAACAATTTATTTTTCATTCGGACGGGAATTACCAATTGGTTTAAAGAAACTTGTTTTCCCCATCCTGGAAAGAGTAAAACCCGTTCACTTGGCTTTACTAAATTAACATTTGTTGAGGTACCATTGGAGTTTATCAGGTAGCCATTTATACTCGTAAATCTGCTTATTTCTTGATTGTAAATGAACCCGATTTCACCTGAAGTAAGCATGGGTATAAATGATGAGTAGATGGCATTATCATCCATTGAATATTGATTTTTTCGGATGGATTTACTCCATTCTATTTTGTTGTCATTGCTAATAGACAACAATAATATATTGTCTAAGTAAAATTCATTGCGAATGATGAATGTTTGACTAAAATAGTCATAGCTTGAATATTGATACACATACTCGCTTTCTGTGACCAATAATAATCCTCCATCGTTTCTTGGAATTAACATGCGCACAGGATAATTCGATATATCGCTACCAGACTTAAAACTTCTTTCGCCTACCAATTCTTTTTGTGCTTCGTCTGAAACCTGAACTTGCTTTACTCGAAGTTGTTCTCCATTATTCAATTTGAGTTTGGCTGTGAATATTCCACTGGCATGAAAATTCTGATTACTGGCATATAGTCCAGCAACCACAACTTGTTGATTAAACTCATCTATGCTTAAACCTGCTTCTGCAGCATAGACATTTTCATCGTGAATGTTCTGTTCTACAAAAGTTGTTTCATCTTGTAAGCAAGTAAAAAGATGATATTTATAGATCCTTTGTTTTTTTGATTCCTTTGAACGAATGCCAATATATCCCAATACGACTAAATCAGCGTTGTTAGATATTTTAAAGTCCTTAATACTAAAATCTTTCCATTTATATGGAAATATCAAAGTAAGTTGACGCACCAGGTTTAATGAACTATCGCAAATACTGATGTGTGCATTTATTTCATCTCCTTTTTCTTCTTGCAACATTATTGCAATGAAATTTTTATTCAAACTACTTGCAACCAGTGCTTTGTCAACCGCATTTACATTTTCTACTTTGAATTTTCCTACCGATTTTATCCCTGCTTCGCTATTCGATTTATCATTGATATATTGAGCAAAGAGAGCATAGCTATTGTCGCTTTTATCTGAAATAGAATGGGTAAGTAAAATATTACTGTTAAAGAAATCAATCGACTCTAAATCCATATCAATCGACTTCTCTTCCGGATTTAAATCCCATAATTTGTTTAACTGTAAATCAAAATAATTGACTCTATATTTCCGATTTCTAAGACCTATTCTGTCTTTATTCAATTCAAACGGAAGGTTGCTTTGCAAAGTGAAAATTCCTTTTTCGTTCTGACCTATCACTTTAATGTTTTCAAACTGATCATACGAAACATGTTTTGGAGAATAATAAACTTTTTGTCCAAATCCATGTGAAGAGATTAAGAGGAATAGAAGAAGAAGTATTTGTTTCATTTTAGTGGAAACATAGTACATGACTACATGTTTTAACTACTGAATAATACGATTATTTTATTCAATTATTGAAAAAACGAATGAAGAACTTCTGCGCAACCGGAATGCAATTCATTCCAATGATCTATATTCAGTTGAAGCGAGTAAAAAGATCCGGTTGACATCATTCGAGCTTCGCCTGACAAATACGAGAGTAATTCTGAAATGCCATTATTATGCCCAATGATTACAATATGGTGAACATCACTTTCAAACTTCATTAAATATTGAAGCATAAAAGAACTTGAAGCCAAGTAGAGGTCTTCTCTATATGTAACGGACGAAAGAAGTTTCTTATCATCTCCACATATATATTCAGCGGTTTGTCTAGTTCGGGTGCTGTGACTGCAAAGAATGAAAGGATGATTCCAAATATTATCTTTTAAAATAAAATTTGCTAAAAGCATGGCTTGTAAAATTCCCCGCTTACTCAATTTACGGTCAATATCTTGTCCTGAAATGGATAATTTCTTGGCTTTTGCATGCCGTATGATATCTAAACGCAGCATTTTTATTTAAAATAAAAAGCCACCTTTTTTGGGTGGCTTATCGTGGGAGCAACAGGATTCGAACCTGTGACCCCCTGCTTGTAAGGCAGGTGCTCTGAACCAGCTGAGCTATGCTCCCAAATTTAATTTTGGGAGTGCAAATATAGTTCCTTTAAGCAGATTTGCAAAGACTTAATCAAGATTTGATTAAATCGCTTCTGCAACCACAAAAATACTTCCGCTTATAATTATCAAATCATCTTTTTTTGCATGCTTTAACGCAGCATTTTTTGCTTTCAATACAGAATCATATGCCAAGCCCGAAAGTCCGAAAGGTTTGGCTTTATTTTTTAACTCTTCTGAATTAAGGGCTCTGGGAATTTTTGCTGCACAATAGTAGTATGAAGCTTTTTTTGGTAGCAATGATAATATTTCGTTAATGTTTTTATCGTTCACGAAACCGATGACAAAGTGAAGTTTGTTTTTTGGTATTTCTTTAATAGTCTTTTGCAATTCGATCATACCGTTTTTATTATGAGCCGATTCAGCAATACAAAGAGGCTTTTTGTTCAACACTTGCCATCGTCCCAATAAAGAATTATTCTTTACAACATTCTTGAATCCATTAATAACAGCCGATTTACTGATTCTGAATTCTTTATTGTTCAACTGATCAATTGCACACAATACCGCTTTTACATTTTTAATCTGATAAGATCCTACTAATCCGGATTTAATTTTCTGTCCTTTGAATGTGAATGTTGCGAAAGGATTCGAAACATTAAATGATGGATCAGTTTTTATGGAAATGCTTTTATCGGCAAAAAATATTCGGCAATTATTTTTTCGAGCAGATAGTTTAAAAACATCCGCAATTTCTTTTTGATACTCACTGATGATAACCGGAACCTGTGATTTGATAATTCCCGACTTTTCTTGAGCAATCTTCGCAAGGGTATTGCCTAAAAACTGTTGATGATCGTAACCTATATTGGTAATGATGCTGAGCAAGGGTTGAATTACATTGGTGGAATCTAATCGTCCACCCATACCTGTTTCAATAATGGCGATATCAACTTTTTTATCCTTGAAGTATTTCATGCCCAATGCAAAACTCAATTCAAAAAAGGATGGCCTTAGTTTTTTAAAATATGTTTTATGCTGCGTTACAAAATCACGAACATAGTTTCTTGAAATTTTTTTGCCATTGATTTTTATTCGCTCTCTGTAATCTTTCAGGTGCGGAGAAGTAAATAGGCCTGTTTTATATCCTGCCTCTTGAAATATGCTGGCAAGAAAATGCGATACGGATCCTTTTCCATTAGTACCCGCAACATGAATTGTTCTAAAACTTAAATGAGGGTTTTTAAAATAGTTGTCCAGTTGTATGGTAGTATCCAAAGAAGCTTTGTACGCAGCCGATCCTATGCGTTGAAACATAGGAAGTTGATTCATAATATACTCCTTTGCTGCTCTATAGGTCATTGAACAGAAAATACAACCGTAATAGTGCCCTTTTGTTGCTCAACACCATCTGGGCTTGGAGAAAATTTAGCAGCCATTGCCGCCTCTTTCGCTTTTTTAACAAGCAAAGTGCTGGTAGTTGTGCTGCCTTTTGCAGGACCATTTGCGCTGGTTACATTCCCATATTTATCTACAATGATATCAATGACCACCTTGCCCGTTTCTTGACTGTTATCTTCAATCTTAGGAATACTTTTAACACTTCGACCCGATAAATTGAAGGAGAATCCACTACTACCTAAACCGGTACCTCCAGAATTAGGCACGCCACTAGGGTTCCCTTGATTTCCATTACCTCCTGTATTGCCTTGACTACCCGATGAGCCTGTGCCGCTGTTGTTGTTTCCAGGGTAGAGTGCTTTAGGATCAACTTTAGGCTTTTCTGGTTCCTTTGGTTGTTCTTTGGGAGTGGGATTGTTCTTTGGGGTTGTATTGTTTTTGTTTTCCTTAATTTTTGGAGCTTCTTCAGTATTCTGGGTTAATGTTGGCTCAGTAGTTGAAGGATTGTTTTGGGCGCTGGTCTCCTGCAATTCGCTGGCAGATCCTTCAGTATTATTATTTTCACTACTGTTTGATTCAACATTACCCATTCCTGTATCAGTGTTACCAAAATCAATCATGATGCCTTCATCTTCTTGTGGGGTTACCGGAGCATAGAAGCGGAGCCACAACAGAATAAGAATAAGTAACCCGTGCGCTGCAAAGGTTCCTATCCATCCTTTTACCTCATTTTTCTTAGTTTCTTTACTCATTTTTCAGGTGATGTTGCCAATACCATTTTTATACGCAAATGGTTTGCCACATCCATAACTTTAACTACATTTTCTATTGGTACCGACTTAGCTGTATGTAAAACGATAACAGGATTGAGTTTATTGGCTACCATAGCATTCAAATTGCTTTCAAGCTGCTCAGGGGCAATTGGCTGAGCGTCTAAAAAATATTGCAGGTTTTCATTTATGGAAACGGAAATGGTTAAGTTTTCTGTTGGCTTAGCAGAGTCGCTGTTGGGCAATGTTAGTTTTAGTGCGTTTATACTAGGAACCATTAAGGTGGTAATCAGCATGAAAAAAATAAGCAATAAGAAAACCAAGTCTGTCATTGATGACATTTCAAAGTTGGCTTTTATCGTATTTCTTGATCTAAGTTTCATCCGTAAATTATTTTGCAGGTTCTTGTAGAAGATCCAAAAATTCTAGTGATGAAGTTTCCATTTTAAAAACTACTTTTTGAACCATAGCCGACAATAAATTATAACCTAACAATGCAACTATGCCTACAATTAAACCGGCTACTGTCGTAACCATCGCTTCATACATTCCTCCCGATAATACACTCAACTCAATTTTATCTCCGGCCATCGACATATTATAGAAGGCATTGATCATACCGGTAACTGTACCCAAAAAGCCAATCATTGGAGCCGCTCCGGCCACTGTAGCCAATAAACTCAAACCTTTCTCAAGTTTAACTACTTCGATGTTGCCTATATTTTCTATAGCTTTTTCAATATCTGACAAAGGTTTGCCTATGCGACTGATTCCCTTTTCAATCATTTTAGCAATTGGATTTTTTGTATTCCTGCAAAGCGCCACAGCTGCATCAATATTTCCGTTTGAGATATAATCTCTGATACTGTTCATGAAGTTTTCTTCAATTTTTGATCCTTTACGAATAGCTAGATATCGTTCAATTATGATGTACACTCCAATAACCGATAGCAAGGCAATAGGTATCATTATAGGTCCACCTTTCAGTGCCAATTCAAAAATGCTAAGTGATTCTTGCGGTGGAGCTTGTAACGAAGTTAAAGTTCGGTTCGTGTCTGCGATGGTTTGCAATAATATACTCATTGTGTTTTTATAAAGTGCTTAAAAATACCATATCCCTTGAAGTACCCATGTTTTAAGCCATTACAATTGCTAACATAAGGGTGTTAATTCAAGTTAAGCAACACAACGCTTAAATTATGTGTGTTGGTATATCCATAAGGAAGAAGAGAGAAACGGTATTTAGTTTTTCTCGATGTAAAGTGATCTCGATGGGAAGGCAAAGTCAACTCCAATTTGCTCTGCCAGTTCCATAATTTTGATGTTTACTTTTTCTCTGATGAGTAAGTGCTCATCAGAGAAAAAGTAAAC
>Ga0209096_1000415_pt1 | contig 59211 bp, 43 predicted proteins | sample AD_UKC034_MetaG_FD_184407 | JGI IMG/M metagenome (GOLD analysis project Ga0209096, IMG submission 184407) | Active sludge microbial communities of municipal wastewater-treating anaerobic digesters from USA - AD_UKC034_MetaG (SPAdes) (version 2) | ecosystem: Engineered > Bioreactor > Anaerobic >...
AGCCAGAGCCAGGACTCGGCGGTTTGGAGACACGCCGATGCCCAGGCCGCTGTCTTGATCACCAAGGACGACGACTTTGCCGAATGGGTTCGCCGGGGGTGAGGTGGACCCCACTCTTTGGACCACGGAACGGGGAAATTAAGCTGTGGTTTTCGGGTTCTGCTTGGGGTTGTTGTGGTGGTTGATGTCCCTTCGCAGTTCCATTGCGAAGGCAAGTGTCCCGCTCAAGGGCGGCGCCGTCAAGCCAAGGGCCGGCCGCGCTCCCCTGCTCACCACCGGCTGCTGTCCCAGACCGGTTGCTTGGCACCATAGGCTTCGGGGTCGTTGTACACCTGGCCCGGGGACGCACCCTCCCACGCCGTATGAGGGCGCAGCCGTTTGCTGTGGACGATGTATTGGGGGGGGGCTCTCAGTGCGGGGGCGGCTTGCTGTGGCCGACGGCGAGCGCGAGCCAGATCAGCGTGATGTAGAGCGCGTAGATGGCGATGTTCTCCCAGAGGGGGAACGAGTACAAGGTCTTGAGGCCTTCGGTCCAGGAACTGCCGATGGCGCGGCCTTCGGCGATCGCGGCGGCTTCGAGTCGGCGGTAGATCTGGGCCCACCGCAGCACCATGAACACGCTCGTTCCGGTCGTGACGAGCCAGAACAGGAGCGGCCAGGCAGCCCGACGGTGCGGGAATCCGGCGGGTGCTCCGGCCCCTGAGGCGAGCAGCGCGGATTTGAGCGCTGCAAGCCCGTAGAGCGTCAGGCCGGATCCGAACGCGGCAGCGGTGAGCAGGGCAATTCGGGTGTGCACTTGGCTATAGGTCAATCCGGCGTGCCACTCGTGGCGGGCGTCGGGGAAGACGCCGATCAGCACGAGGCCGACGCAGCCGAGTCCCAGGCAGGCGGTGCCGGCGGTGCCGAGCCACGGGGCGAGGGAGGCGAAACCGCGGTGGAGGTGCAGCACGACCGGCATGGCGCTCGAGCCCCAGAAGACCATGGCGAGGGAGAAGAGCCACCAGAATCGGGGGTTATGCTCGGGGTTGGGGCTGCCCAGGAAACTGAAGGTGTGGGTGAGGATCGAGAAGTGGTGGTTCGCGGGATAAGCCCACCACGCGAGGAGGATCAGGGTCCAGAAGACCGCGGCCTGGACGCCGAGATAACCCTTCAGGCTCTCGCGGCCGAAGTCGCCCACGAGGGCTCCGCGCAGGATGGCCGTCAGCGAATCCATGCCTTTATCCGGTGATCCGGAGGTTCTCACAGCCTTGAGGACTCGATCAAGGCCGGCGCGGTGCATGGACTCGCGAGGGGCCTGCGGTGTCCGGCGCCTCGGGCGACTCTGAACCTGCTATGCGGCGGTCAGTAGCGGTAGTGCTCGGCCTTGTAGGGGCCCTCGACGGGGATGCCGAGGTATTGAGCCTGGGCGTTGGTGAGTCGGGTGAGGCGGACGCCGATTTTCTCGAGGTGCAGCCGGGCGACCTCTTCATCGAGTTTCTTGGGGAGGCGGTAGACACCGGGCTGGTACTGGTCGCGGTTCTGCCAGAGGTCGAGCTGGGCGAGGCACTGGTTGGTGAAGCTGTTGCTCATCACGAAGCTCGGGTGGCCTTCGGCGCAACCGAGGTTGACGAGGCGGCCTTCGGCGAGGATGTAGAGGCTGCGGTCACCGGGGACGTCGTAACGGTCGACCTGGGGTTTGATGGTGACGCGGGACACGCCGCGGGTGGCCTCGAGCTGCTCGACCTGGATTTCGTTGTCGAAGTGGCCGATGTTGCAGACGATCGCCTGATCCTTCATCCGGAGCAGGTGTTGGACGGTGATGACGTCGCAGCAGCCGGTGGCGGTCACGTAGATGTCGGCGACGCCCAGGGTTTCTTCGATCGTGGTGACTTCGAAGCCTTCCATGGCGGCCTGGAGGGCATTGATGGGATCGACTTCGGTGACGATGACGCGGGCGCCGAAGCCGCGGAGGGAATGGGCGCTGCCCTTCCCGACGTCGCCGTAGCCGCACACGACGGCGGTTTTGCCGGCGATCATGACGCCGGTGGCGCGCTTCAGGCCGTCGGCGAGCGACTCCCGGCAGCCGTAGAGGTTGTCGAACTTGGATTTGGTGACCGAATCATTGACGTTGACGGCGGGCACCAGGAGGCGGCCCACCTCATGCAGCTGATAGAGCCGGTGGACGCCGGTCGTGGTTTCTTCGGAAACGCCTCGCCAGTCCTTGACAGCCGTTGTGAACCACCCGGGGCGGTCCGCGGCGCAGCGGCGGATCGCGGCCTTCACGACGCCTTCCTCGCGGGAGGTCGGCGGGGTGTTGACCCAGTCGTCGCCCTGTTCCATCTGGTAGCCCTTGTGCAGCAGCAGCGTGGCGTCGCCGCCGTCGTCGACGACGAGGTTGGGTCCCAGGCCCCCGGGGTGGGTCAGGGCGTCGAGGGTGAATTGCCAGTATTCCTCGAGGCTTTCGCCCTTGTAGGCGAAGACACTGATGCCGGTTTTGGCGATGGCGGCGGCGGCCGGGTCCTGGGTTGAGAAGATGTTGCAGGAGGCCCAGCGGACCGAGGCGCCCAGCTCGACCAGGGTCTCGATCAGCACCGCGGTCTCGACCGTCATATGGAGCGAGCCCGAGACGCGGGCGCCGCGGAGCGGTTTCGAGGGGCCGTACTTGGTTCGGATGGCCATGAGGCCGGGCATCTCGTGCTCGGCGACTTCGATTTCCCGCCGGCCGAGGTCGGCCAGGCCGAGGTCGGCCACGCGGAAGTCGCCGGGGGAGGGCGGCAGCGCGCGGGGACGGGTGCGGGGTGGGTTCGAGGGACGGGAGATGGCCCCGCGTCGGAGGAGTTGTTTGACCGTGGGCATGGCGTGAGGTGTCGGGTTGGGCGGCCGGGTCAGCGGGCGAGTTTGCGGAGCGCGGCCACTTTGTCGGTGCGCTCCCAGGTGAGGTCGGCGTCCTGTTTGCCGAAGTGACCGTAGTTGGTGGTTTTGCGGTAGATGGGGCGGAGCAAGTCGAGCTGACGGATGATGTCGGCGGGTTTGAAGCTGAAGACGGCGCAGGCGGCCTCGGTGATCTTCGAGTCGGGGATGATGCCGGTGCCGAAGGTGTCGACGGAGACGGAGACAGGGTCCGGGTAGCCGATGGCGTAGGCGAACTGGATCTCGCAGCGGCGGGCCAAGCCGGCGGCCACGATGTTTTTGGCCACGTAGCGGCCCATGTAGGCGGCGCTACGGTCGACCTTGCTGGGGTCCTTGCCGCTGAAGCAACCGCCGCCATGCCGGCCCATGCCGCCGTAGGTGTCGACGATGATCTTGCGGCCGGTGAGGCCGGTGTCCCCCTGGGGGCCGCCGACGACGAACCGGCCGGTGGGATTCACGAGGAACTGGGTTTGCCGGGTCAGCAGTCGGGCGGGCAGGGTCTTGCGGATGACGTTCTCGACGATGAACCGTTCGATCTCGCGGTGGGAGACGTCGGCCGTGTGCTGGGTCGAGACGACGACGCTGGTGATCCGGACCGGCCGGTCGTCGGCATACTCGACCGACACCTGGCTTTTGGCATCGGGGCGGAGCCAGGAGACGTTGCCGCGCTTTCGGATCCGGGTCAGTTCGCGGCCGAGGTGATGGGCGAACATGATGGGCGCCGGCATGAGCTCCGGCGTCTCGTCGCAGGCGTAACCGAACATCAGGCCCTGGTCGCCGGCGCCCTGTTCGGCCTTCTTTTTGCCCGCTGCGGCCACAGCGTCGACCCCCTGGCTGATGTCGGGGGATTGCTGGGTGGTGATGTTGAGGACGAAGACCCGGTCGGCATGGAAGACGTCGTCTTCGTTCACGTAACCGATGTCGCGGATGGTCTCCCGCGCGATGCGGGCGAGGTCGAGGTCGGCGCGGGTGGTGATTTCGCCGCCGACGACCACGACATTGGATTTGGCGTAGCATTCGCAGGCGACGCGGCTGCGGCGGTCCTGGGCGAGGCAGGCGTCGAGGACGGCGTCGGAGATTGTATCACAGACCTTGTCCGGGTGACCTTCGCCCACGGACTCCGAGGAGAAAATGAACTGTCGGCTCATGACCTTGGATTCGATGACTCGTTCCGAATCAGCTTTCGTATTGACGCATCACGATCCGAAGATATATCGTCGCGCAAGACCGTCAACAGGTAATTTTCCGGCGGCGAAGGCCGGTGATCTGGCGGATGAGTGTACCCTTATTGAAATCACTGCGGGCCCTGGCGGACCCGACGCGGCTCCGGCTGCTGGCGTTGCTTGAGCGGGACGAGCTTTCGGTGCTGGAGCTGCAGGAGGTCACCCGGCTCCGGCAGTCGCGGATCTCGACGCATCTTGGGCTGCTGGTGGGGGCGGGGTTGCTGGTGTCGCGGCGGGAGGGGAAGCGGGTGTTCTACCGGCGGAACGGGGAGATGGCAGCGGACTTGCGGGAGTTGGTGGCGCTGGCCTTGCGGGGGGCGAAAGCGGAGCCCGGGCATGCGGCGGACCTGGTGAACCTTCGTCGGGTGTTGCATTTGCGGGAGGACCAGGCGCGTTTGTTCTTCAACCAGGTGGCAGGGCGTTTTGACCGGAGCTACGGTCCGGGTCGGAGCTGGCAGGCGATGGGCCAACTGCTGTTGCGGATGCTGCCGCCGGTGGTGGTGGCGGACCTGGGTTCCGGAGAGGGGCTGGTGTCCGAGTTATTGGCGCAGCGGTGTCGCCGCGTAATTGCGGTGGACAACTCCGAGAAGATCGTCGCGTTCGGCGCAGCGAAGGCCCGGAAGAACGGCATTCGGAACCTCGAGTTCCGGTGCGGGGACCTCGAGGATCCTCCGATAGCGCCGGAGTCGGTCGACGTGGTGATCCTGAGCCAGGCGCTGCATCACGCGTCGGATCCGGCGCGCGCGCTGGCCGCCGCGCATCGAGTGTTGCGGCCGGGGGGGCAGGTGTTGGTGCTGGATCTGTTGCGGCACACGTTCACGAGGGTGCGGGAGCTGTATGGCGACCACTGGCTTGGGTTTGCGGAGGGCGATCTCGAGCGCTGGCTCGAGTTGGCGGGCTTTCGGGAGATCGAGATCACGGTGGTGGCGCGGGAGGAGCAACCGCCGCACTTCGAGACGGTGCTGGCGGTGGGTCAGCGGGCGGGGGGCGCGCGGACGGTGATCGGGCCGTCCTCGGCGCGGGCGGGCCACGCCGGAGCCGACACACCCACGCGCCTTCAAGGCGAGAACCCACCAGGAGCCGATGGCGAACGGTCGCGCCGCACGCGTTAGGCGCGCCTCAGACCCAGTCGAGTCCCCAGGCACATGAAGACCCTGCTGTGCCTGCCCACCCTCTCTTCCGCGCCTCGCTAATGTAGAGTCCTCGACGGAAGGAGGGGAGGCCTGGAACGGCAGGGGCCAAACTTGACCTGTTGACTCCACATTCCACAGGGCGAGGACTCTAGTCCCGGATTGCCGCGTGCTGGAGTTTGCCTTAGAAGGGGGGCATGCCTGCGATGAGCATCATGACTCGAGCGCGACGTCTCTGGGGGAATGGGAGGCATGCGGCGCATCGATGGTGGCGGGGCGGGTGGGTCATGGCTCTTGGGCTGGGGGCGATCCCGCTCGAGGCGGAGGTCCTGATTGCTCCGCAGAGCGTCTGGAAGTACTGGAGGGGGACCAGCGAGGCTTCGAGTCCGACGAGCGCCTGGCGGTCGTTGGGGTTTGACGACAGCGCGTGGGAGGCGGGCCAGGCGCCGTTCTATTATGATGCCGAGAGGATTTACCAAGGGAACACCGCCCTCGACGGCATGCGGTACACGTACACGTGTCTCTTTCTGCGGCGGACCTTTGTGGTGGACTCGGTGGCGGCGATCTCGACCCTCGAACTGCGGTCCTATTGCGACGACGGGTTTGTTCTTTGGATCAACGGCACCCGGGTTCATGCGTTCAACTACACCCTGAGCAACTACAACCGGACGAACACGGCGACGGCCCTGGCGACCGAGCCGCTGGTGTGGTCGGGCGTCACGCTCACGAATCCGGCGGCCTATCTCGTGAACGGGGCGAACCAGGTGGCGGTGCAGGCCTTCAACCGGCCGATCACGAGCAGCGATTTCATCATCGAGCTCGAGTTGTCATCGAGCGCGCCGGACCTGAAGGCGCCGACGGTGGCGCGGGTGACGCCGGGGGCGGGGACGGTCGAGGGCCTGCGCCAGGTCACGGTCGAGTTCAGCGAGTCGGTGGGCGGGGTGAGCGCCTCCGATCTCCTGTTGAACGGGATCCCGGCGTTGGGCGTCACGGGGTCGGGATCGAGCTACACGTTTGCGTTCGGCCCCCTGCCGCTGGGGCGGGTGGCAGCGACGTGGGATCCTGGGGCATGGATCACGGATTTTGCGAGTCCGCCCAACACGTTTGTGACGACGGGTCCTGGCGCGACGTGGGAGTACGACCTGGTCGATCGCCAGGCGCCGGCGATCGAGGCGCTGGTGCCGGCGGCGGGCACGGTGGTGCGACAGCTTCAGCAGGTCAGCGTGACGTTCACCGAGCCGGTGACGGGCGTTGATGCGGCGGATCTCCGGATTGACGGGGTGGGGGCAACGCGGGTGACCGGTTCGCTGGCCGGTCCGTATATCTTCGAGTTTCCCGCGCGGTCGGCGGGGCCGGTCGCCCTGGCTTGGGCGCCGGACTCGGGCATTGCCGACGAGGCGGTTCCGGCCAATGCGTTCGGGGGCGGGTCGTGGACGGTGACGGTGGATCCCTCGTTTGTGGTCTCGACGGTGCGGATCAACGAGATTCTGACCGCGTATTCCGGGGTGGGGGGCCTGCGGGACGAGGACGACGAGTTGCAGGATTGGATCGAGTTGCGCAACAGCGGGACGACGGCGGTCCGGCTTTTGGGCTGGGCGTTGACCGACGATCCGGACGATCCCGGGCAGTGGACATTCCCGGACGTGTCGATCGGGCCCGGCCAGCACCTGGTGGTGTTCGCCTCGGGCAAGGACCGCAAGCCGACGGCGCCCGGGAGCCGGCTTCACACGAACTTCAAACTGAATTCGGCCGGCGACTATTTAGGCCTGTACGATGCGGAATCGCCGCGCCAGCGTCTGTCCGCGTTCGCCCCCGAGTTCCCCGAGCAGCGGAGCGATCACTCGTACGGCTACGATTCGTCGAGCGGGCTCCGTTATTTCGCCGTGCCGACCCCGGGCGCCGCGAACGGGGCGAGCACGATTATCGGCGTGGTGCCGCCGGTGCATGAGAATGTCAGCCGGGGGTTTTTCGAGCGGCCATTCAGCCTGGTGCTGACCTGTCCGATGGCTGGGGCGGCGATCCGGTACACGACCGACGGCAGCGAGCCGACCCAGGGGTCGGGGGAGTTGTACGCCGGCCCGGTGACGATTTCGGTGACGACGGTGTTGCGGGCGGCTGCGTTCCTGGCGGGGCATCTGCCTTCCGCGATGACCACGTGCAGCTACGTGTTTCCGGACCAGGTGATTGCGCAGCCGAACAATCCTCCCGGTGTGCCGACGACCTGGATTGACACTCAGAATCGGACGTGGACGGCGGACTACGAGATGGACCCGGAGATCACGCAGGACCCGCAGTACCGGGATCTGCTGAAGCCGGCCCTGCTGGCTCTGCCGGTGCTATCGGTGGTGATGCGTCCCGAGGATCTTTTTGACAACAGCACCGGGATCTACCCCAAGTCCCAGAACCGCGGCGCCTCGTGGGAGCGCCCGTGCTCGGTCGAGCTTTTCTTCCCGGACGGCCGCGAGGGCTTCCAGATCGAGTGCGGCATCCAGTGCCAGGGCAACTCCGTCCGCGACCCGGTCAAGACGCCCAAGCACGCCTTTCGGTTGGTGTTCAAGGGGGACTACGGGCCGGCGAAACTGCGGCACCCGTTCTTTCCCGATTCGACGGTGTCGACGTTTGACACGTTGACCCTGCGGGCGGACTTCAACTTTTCATGGCTCCACTGGAGCAGCGGGCAACGGCCGAGGGGCCAGCGGTGTCGGGACGCGTTCTTGAAGGACTCGCTTCGCGCGATGGGCGGGCTGAGCGGGCACAACCGGTTTGTTCATCTCTATCTCAACGGACTGTATTGGGGCGTGTACGACCCGACGGAGCGTCCGGACGGCGCGTTTGGGGCGGCCTACCTGGGCGGGGAGAAGGAGGATTACGACGTGGTGAACGAGGGCAGCCTTGTGGACGGCAACATGACGGCCTACAACGCGATGCTCGCGATCAACGACCTGGCGGACACTGGCCGGTTCCAGCAGATGGAGCAGTACCTGGACGTGGGGCAGTACATCGACTACATCCTGCTGCATTTTTACGTGGGGCACGAGGACTGGGGCCAGAACAAGAACTGGTACACGATGCGGCGCCGGGTCGCGGGCGCGGGTTTCAAGTACGTGCCGTGGGACGGCGAGAACATCATGGCGGCCAACACGGCCAATCGCGTCAGCAACTCGGACACGGCGTCGGGTCTCCACACGAAGCTCGTCGCCAACGCCCAGTACCGGCTCGACTTCGCGGATCACGTCCAGCGCCATTGTTTCGACGGCGGCGCCTTGACGCCCGAGGTGGTCGGCGCCCGGTGGCAGCGCTGGGCGGACGTGCTCGATATTGCGATTGTGGCCGAGTCCGCGCGGTGGGGGGATTACCGCCGGGATGTACATTCCTATTCGAGCGGGCCGTACGAGCTGTACACGCGGAACCAGCATTGGCTGGTCGAGCGCGACCGGTTGTTGAAGGACTATTTCCCGGTGCGAACGGGCATTCTCGTGGGCCAGCTGAAATCGGCCGGCCTTTATCCGGCGAACGCGGTGGCGCCCGTGTTGAGTCACCGGGGCGGCCCGGTCGCCGCGGGTCTGCGGCTGACCCTCTCGGCTGCCTCGGGGAGCCTCATCGTGACGACGAACGGGCTTGATCCGCGGGTCCGGCATGCGGGTACGATCGACCCGTCGGCGTGGGTCTATCGGGAGCCGCTGGTGATCGATCGGAGTCTGACGGTCAAGGCCCGGACTCTGCTGGGCGCGGAGTGGAGCGCCCTAGTCGAGGCCACGTTCCAGGTCGCGGAGCTTGGCTCGCCCCTGCGCATCACGGAGATCATGTATCATCCCGCCGGAGGCGACCCCTACGAGTTCATCGAGCTGCAGAACACGGGGTCGACGACGATCCACGTCGGCGGCTACGCCTTTGAGGGCATCGATTACACGTTCCCACCCGGCACGACGCTCGGTGCGGGCGCGCGGATCGTGCTTGCGTCCGGCGTCAGTCCCGACGCGTTCGCGCAGGAGTATCCGGGCGTTCCGGTTTTTGGCTACTTCGGGTTGAGTCTGGCCAACGGCGGCGAACGGCTGGTGCTGCGCGATGCTGCGGGCGCTGTGGCGACTGCCGTCGAGTATGGCGATGGGGGCGGCTGGCCGACGGCGGCGGACGGGTCCGGATCATCGCTCGAGGTGTTGGATCCCCGGGGCGATCCGGACGCGCCGGCGAATTGGCAGGCGAGCGCGCGGCGCGGCGGTTCCCCTGGGGCGGCCACGGTGCCGATGGTCTCGCCGTCGGTTGTGCTTAGTGAAATCATGGCGGACAACGTCGCTTCCGTTCCGGCGGGCGCGGGATTCCCCGACTGGATCGAAGTGCACAACCCGACGGGCGCGGCCGTCGACCTGTCGGGTTGGGGATTGAGCGATGACAGCGATCCACGGTTTGTGTTTCCCGCCGGCACGCTCCTCGATGCCGGCGGTTATCTTGTGGTCTGGTGTGGGGCGGATGAGACGGCGCCAGGGCATCGAGCCGGGTTTGCGCTGGCGCGCAAGGGCGAGACGGTGTCCCTGTTTGATGCCAGCGGGCGGCGGGTGGACAGCGTCACGTTCGGGTTGCAGTTGGCGGACAGGAGTCTCGGTCGGGTGGCGGGCGCGGGGGGGCTCTGGCAGCTTTGCGAACCGACGCCTGGGGTGGCGAACCGGGCGCACGCGGTGGCTGTGGCGGCCCGGTTGCGGCTCAACGAGTGGCTTCCCAACCCGGTGACGGGGCAGGCGGGCTGGGTCGAGATCTACAACGCCGACGTCGACTTGCCGGCGGTGTTGAAGGGGCTGTACGTCGCCGCCGGCGGCGCCGTCAGCCGACTCGAAGCCCTCGCGTTCCTGCCGCCGGGAGGATTCGTGGTACTGGGGGCGGACCTCGGGGGCGACCTGCGTCTTCCGTTCCGGCTGCCGGAATCCGGGGGCACGCTCGCGCTTTACGATGGGGCAGGTGTGGGGATTGATCAGGTGGTTTACTCGGGCCTCGAGTTGGGGACATCTGCGGGGCGCCTGCCGGACGGGGGTGCCAGGGTCGAGGCCTTTCCAGGGAGCAGCAGTCCCGGCGCACCGAACCATCGCCTGGAGCCGTCGGGTTTGGTCTTGAACGAGGTGATGGCGTGGAATGCGGGTGTTGTGACCAACGCCGCGGGCGGGACGCCGGACTGGGTCGAGCTGTACAATCCCGCGCCGGCGCCGGCCGCGTTGGATGGGCTGAGCCTTGGGCTTGGGGAGGCCGGCCTCGATCGGTGGTTCTTTCCGCGGGGGTTGGCTGTTCCGGCCGAAGGCTGGCTGACGATCTGGTGTGACGGGACCCGTCCGATCTCGATGAGCCCGGAAACACCCTTGAACGCGGGCGAGGGTCTAGGGCGCGATGGCGGAGTGCTAGTGTTGTACAACGCTCTGGGCCAGGCGCTGGACCGGATTGCCTATGGCGCCCAGGTCCGGAATCGCAGTCTCGGGCGGGCGCAGGGGGAGTGGCAATTGCTCGAGATGCCCACGCCGGGAGCCGAGAACTCGGGGCCGGCGTTTTTGGGCGATGGGAGCAACCTGCGGATCAACGAATGGCTCGCCAGTTCGGCCGCTGGGGGCGACTGGGTCGAGCTGTACAATGCGGACAATCTGCCGGTGGCACTCGCCGGTCTGACGCTCACGGATCTGCCCGGCATGGCCGGGCTTCAGCAGCCGCCTTTTGCATCGCTCGATTACGTCGATGCTGGCGGGTTCGTCTGTGTGCGGTCGGCGGAGTTTGCGCCGGCGGGAGCGGCGAGCCTGGGTTTTGGACTGTCCCGTGAGGGCGATGCGCTGGTCCTGCTTGGGAATGGGGGCGAGTGGATTGACGCCGTGTTCTTCGGGTCCATGGCCCTGGGGACCTCGCTCGGGCGGTTGCCCGACGGGGCGGAGTCGGTGGTCCTGTTTCCGGAGGAACCGACTCCGGGCGGTCCCAATGGGTTTCGATTGAGGACGCCGTTGGTGAGCGAGGTGCTCCCCCAGACGGCGTCCCCGCTCGAGGCGGCGATCGAACTCCACAACCCGGAGGCGGCGCCCGTCGACATCGGCGGTTGGTACTTGAGCGATGACCCGGCGGATCCGCGCAAGTTCCGGATTCCCGAAGGAACGGAGATTGGTGCGGGCGCCTTTTGTGTGTTTTACCGGCATCAATTTGACGGGGGGACGGGCTCGCTTGTGCCGTTTGGGCTCGAGTCCGGTCGGGGGGAGACCGCGGTGTTGTCGGCGGCGGATGCATCGGGGAATCTGACCGGTTGGCGTGATGTGATGTCCGCGGGGGTCCATCTCCCGGGGGTCTCCTTTGGGCGATACCTGACGAGCCAGGGGTCGGAAGTTGTTCCTTGGAGTTGGGCGACGTTTGGGGTGGATCGTCCGGAGAACCTCGATCAATTCCGTCAGGGTCAAGGGGCGTCAAACGCTCCGCCGAGGGTGGGTCCGCTCGTCATTTCGGAAATACACTATCATCCGGTTGCGACCGCCGGTGGGTCCGGCGAGGAGAATGGCGCTTCATCGCAGGATGAGTTCATCGAGCTGCAGAACATCACGGAGCGACTGGTGGTGGCAGGCGATCGCGGGGCAGTGGGCGCGTGGCGGATTCGAGGCGGCGTGGACTTGGATCTCCCGGGGGGCGTAGCCGTCGCGCCGGGCGGGTTTGTGGTGCTGGTCTCCTTCGATCCGCAGGCGGACGTGGTGCTTGAAGAGAACTTCCGAGTGCGGCATGCGGTACCGGCGGGTGTGCCGCTGGTGGGGCCTTGGAACGGCCGTTTGGACAACGCCGGGGAAAGCCTGCGGCTCGAGTTTGCGGACTGGCCAGCCGGCGTCGCGGTGCCGGAGGGAGGCATCCCGCCGTTCCTGATGGCGGAACGGATTGGTTACTGCCCCGACGCCCCGTGGCCGGACGCGGCGGACGGGGATGGGGCATCGCTGCAACGTCGGGTCGCCGGCGCCTATGGGAACGACCCGGCCAATTGGCATTGTGCTCCGCCCACGCCCGGGCGGGCGAGTTTCGCGCCGCTCTTACGTCTTTCGGCGGTGACGGAGGCTGGCGTGCATCTGGGATGGGCGAGTCTGCCCGGCCGCAGCTATCGGGTGCAGTTCCGAGGCTCGCTGGTCGAGGGCGCATGGCTTGATCTGGGCGGCGACATCGTCGCGGACAGCCTCGAGACAACGGCTGTGGACCTCTCGCCGGCCCTCGAAGGCGCGCGGTACTACCGGGTGATCCTGATCGGCGACTGACCAACCGGGGGCCGCGTACGCCTTCTTCCAGCGAGGCGCGGAGGCAGGGTGCCCCGCCGGCCCCCGCGGTTTCTCTGGACTGCATGTTTCATTGGTCTGAGGCGCGCCTCGCTTGGGGGACAAGCGGGCGGGGCTGGTTTACGGACTTCGAGCCTCTAAGGGTTCACGGACCGTTTTGCTGGCTGGGAAATGTCGCGAGTGCGGCAGCCTCGAGGCACTACGGTTGTATAACACAGTAGCATCGAACCCAACAACAACGAGAGGACCAAAATGCAAAGACGCACACAATGCACCGCTGGCCTCGCCCGCTGCCTCATGCTGGGCGTGGCCACATGCATCGGCGCTGCCATGGCGCCGCACCACGCAGCGACGGTATTCCCGCTGCTTGATACGAAATTCAGCTATGCCGCTCCCCGGCACGTCGGGGAAACCCGGGTCGGGAGTCTGGGGTCCGTGAACAAGTACCCAGGTCAGACAACGGTCACATTGGTTCCGGCGTGGGGCGCGATCGAGGGGATGCACCGGGGTTATCTGCAGTTCCGGTGGGCATTTGGATCGAGTGACCTCGAGGAATTCGTGGGGTTCTTCCTCAGCCTGGGCCGGATTGGGGTGGACACGGTGAACCCGGACGGCACCGCAGGTCCTGCCTTGGATTTGCACGCGGATTCGACGATGAACTTCGAGGATCTCAGCGCACTCGGCGGGCCTGCCGTCTCTGTCGAAGCGCTTCGTATGGTTCTGCGAGGGGACGGTCGGGACCAGGACTTGAAAGTGCGCGTGGAACTCGAAGACAGCGCCAAGCAGAAGAGTTTCGGGCGCGTCGCGTTGAGTCTGCGCGGGACTGAGCGCAAGGCGTTCGACATCCCGCTCAGCGCCTTCCCGGCGACATTCGACATGACCGCAGTGAAACTGGTCTCGGTCGTCATTGAACGCCTGCACGTGCTGCACGGAATCCGGAATCCGGACGCCGGCGGCTTCGATGTGTTCGAGATTGGGTTGGTGGACACGGATTCGCCGGGATTACCCGATGTGAACAGCGTGCTCGAGATGTCGGATGCGGAGTTTGTGGGGACGCTGGCTCGGGCTGACTTCGAGGCGTTATGGCGCTTGCAGGACACGGCCACCGGCGCGTCTCCGGACCGAACGCTATTCAGGGATCTAACACATTGGGGTGCAACGGGTTGGCTTCTTTCAGCACTGAAACCCGCGGTGGATCACGGGTGGATTACGCTGGCTGAGGCGGAGGAGCGAGCCCTCCGCATTCTCCGTTTCCTTGACGAGGAATCGCGATGGGGTGACGGTCCGGCTGGCTTTGTCGGGAACAGTCGGGGCGTAGTCTACCGTTTTGGTGGCCTCGATCCGGCGGGACTGGCCGGACCGCTGACGGGCACTCGCAAGATCGATCTGGGGAGTGTGAATGCGGTCGAAGCAAGTGTCATCGACACGGCGCTGTTGCAGCTCGGGATACTCACGTGCGCGGCCGCATTTGATGCTGACACCGAGGCGCAGCGGGAGTTGCGGGAACGAGCGCAATCGGTGTTGAACCGGACTCGGTGGACCGAGCTTGTCGATCCCGTGTCTGGTCAACTGTACATGGCCTGGAAGCCGGAGATCCAGACCGACGGGCCCTTCTTCGCGACGCCTGCGGCCTTTGGCGGGTACTGGGCGAGTCGTGACGCGGCGGGCAGCATGCCATTGACGATCGACTATGCGACGGCCGAGGGATACATGGCGGCGTTGCTGGCGGTCGGGAGTGAGCTTCACCCGGTATCGGCAGCGGTGTGGTACAAGATGACGCGGGAGATCGCATCGCCCGCCGGAGAGCCGGTTGTGCTGACGTGGCCGGGGCCGGTCTTCACGTACGCCTTTCTGGCGTCGACCTATCTGGATCCGACGCTTGGCCGCGATCGCGGGGCGGAATGGGGCACAGTGTCCGTGGATTGGCATGAGAACACGGCAGCGGCGTTTCGCGCGTTTCAGGCCCTGAGCCCTGCCGGCGAGCTGGTTCTGCCCGACGCCTGCGAATTGCCGGATGCGAGTTACATCGCTCAGGGAATTCCCGGGCTGGCCGTCGACCGGAATGCGCGCTTCAGCGGGACGATCACGCCCTATTCGTACGCCTTGTTTGCCGGTGTGGGAGGGGATGTCCGCTCGGCGGCCGTCGCGGGTTTGCGCGGCCTGCTCACGCGGTTCCCCGAAGTGTATGATCCGCTGATGGGCTGTCTTGATGCGGTTCATCCCGATCTCGCCGGGTTCATGACGGCGGAGCCGATGGTTCGCAACGCGGGCCCCTGGATCCAGAACCAGGTTTGGCCGCTCAACAAGGGATCTGCGTTGGTGTCGTTGTTGAACGACCTCGATGAGGGTGTTGTCTGGAAGACGGCGGCGAAGCACCCGGTCATGCAGCGGGCCATTGAGGCCATCTATCGGACGCCGGCGTCTCCCGTCCGGCAGTTGATCCTGTTGCAGCCATGGGGTCATGACGCCTGGAGTGCGGCCGCTGGGCCCAGACTGATCATCGTTCCAGATCATTACGCGGAGGTGTTGCACGTCTTCGCTCCGGACGGCACCTGGCTTGGGGGGATCTCGAGTGCGGCGATCGGCGACGTGCTCGAGGCGGCCGGCATTTCGGTGGAGCGCTCCGGGGGTCCGGCAGGGTTGCGCGACGCGGTCGTGCTGCCTGATGGTACCATCGCGGTTCTGATTGCGGGGCCGGGGCAGGATGTGATCTTGAAGGTCGCTGACGACCTGTCGCTGACGGTTCTGGCCACGGGGTTCCATGCGAGCGCGCGCGGCGATGACACCGGCGCGACGCGGATGGCGGTGGGGGGCAATCCCCGGCGGCTGGTTGTGAGCTCACAATCTCCGGCGGGCGTGGTGGTATTCGACGTCGACGGGGTTCTGCAGCACGTGATCGAGATGCCGCAGCGACCCGCAGGATTGGCGTTCCTGCCCGGTGACAACCGGCTGTTCGTGCTGAACCCGGACGGCAGTCTGGTCGTGCATCCGGATGTTGGGGAACCGATGGGCGTGCCGTCTTCGTTGGCGGCCCTGCCCGTGGGTGGCAGGGACCTGGCCTTTGCCGACCAGTGGCGCGTCGCCGGACCTTCCCTGGTGGCGGTGGGTTCAGATGGGAATCTATACCGCATCGCGTTGGCGGACGGTCAAATCGCCGTCATGGAAGGTGAGGGTCTTTCGGCTGTGATGGGCCTCGATATCCGTGGTGACACGGCGGTTCTCGCGCAGGACGAATGGGCCAGACTGGACATCGCCCCGCGTCAGAATCAAGCGCGGCTGCTGGCGCCCGAATGGCGGGACGGGACCTTTCGCTGTTGGATCGATGCGCCGGCTGGCGCCGTGTTGGTGCCTGAAGGATCCACCGATCTGACCCACTGGGCTCCTGCGGGGACACTGATCCCGGGCAGTCCGTGGTCGCGACTCGAGGACACGGCACCGGGCGCGGTCCGTTTCTATCGGGTGCGGGTTGACTGATGGCAGGCGGGTTGAATTGGCACCCGCGGGGGCGCAAGCTCTCGCGGGTGCTGCCGCTGGGAGGAGCCTTGACATGAGTGTTCAGGTTCCATGGATCCCAGGTCGGAGAGTCTGGCGTTGTATCATCTGCTGGCGTACCGCGAACTCACGCCCAAGGAGATTGTCGAGCGACTTCGGTTGCGCGAGGTGGCGCGCTCGACAGGGAGGCCTGGCGTCGGCTTCGGAGGACGCCGGTGGGGATTCTCGGCGCGGGGCCGGCGTAGCCGCCGGCGTGAGCCGGCGCTGACTGGCCGGAGGACCGGCAGCCTGCGAACGGGGAATTCAGCGCGGCGCTGACGGTCGCGGCTACGGGCGGCACCCGGGTGGCTGAGGACCATCAGTCCGCGTCGCGGGCGGGGTGACGACGCTTTGGATTTCGCCCTCGTGGAGGCGGGTGCGGAGGGCTTGGCCGGGGCGGGTGTCGGCGGCGCGGCGGAGGATGCGGCCGGTGGCGGCATCGGCGGTGATCGAATAACCACGGGCGAGGGTGTGAGCGGGAGAAAGCAACTGGAGACGGGTGGTGTCCTCGGCGACGCGGCGCTGCAACGATTCCACGCGGGTGCGGCCGAGCTCGCGGAAGCGGCGGGCGATCTCGAGGAAGTCGCGTTGGCACTGGCCCAGGCTGTCGCCGGGGCGCAGCGCGCGCCGCCGGCTCTCGAGATTGTCCCAGCGGGATCGGAGTTCGCGGAACCGGGCGCGGGCGGCGCGGCGGAGGGCGTCGGCGAGGTCATCGAGGCGTTGCCCATCCCTTTGGAGGCGGCGTCGCGGATGGGCGCGGCCTAGCCGGCTGGCAAGGCCATCGAGGCGGTCGTTTTCGAATTTGAAGCGCCGGGTGACATGGCGGTGGAGCTGGGTGTGGACTTCGAGCAGGAACGCGCGGGCGCCCATGGCGCCTTCGGTGACGAGCTCGGCGGCGGCACTGGGCGTGGCGGCGCGGAGGTCGGCGACGAAGTCGCTGATGGTGAAATCGATTTCGTGGCCGATGGCGGAAATGACCGGGAGAGCCGAGGCGTGGATGGCGCGGGCGACGAATTCCTCGTTGAACGCCCAGAGGTCTTCGAGGCTGCCGCCGCCGCGGGTGACGAGGATCAACTCCGGCCGGTCGGCCGGGCTGGCGGCCAGCGCCCAGGCGTTCAAGTGTGCGATGGCCTCGGCGATCTCCCGGGCGGCGCCTTTGCCCTGCACGCGGCACGGGGCGAGGATGATCTGGAGGCCGGGATCGCGTCGTTCGATCACGTGGAGGACATCGCGGAGCGCGGCGCCGGTGGGGGAGGTGACGATCCCGAGGCAGCGGGGGCAGGGCGGCAGGGGCCGTTTGCGGGCCGGGTCGAAGAGGCCTTCGGCGGAGAGCTTCTGCTTGAGGCGTTCGAAGGCCTGCTGGAGGGCGCCCAGGCCCTGGAGCTCGAGGGCGGCGACGATGAGTTGGTACTGGCCGCGCGGCTCGTAGACGGTGAGGTCGCCCTGGAGCACGACTTTGCGGCCGTCATCGAGCAGGTCGCGGCGGATCCCGGTTTGGCCGCGGAAGAGTACGCACTGCAACTGGGCCTGGGCATCCTTGAGCGTGAAGTAGGCGTGCCCGGAGGACTGGAGGCGGAAGTTGCTGATTTCGCCCTGGACCCAGACCCGGGCGATTTGGGATTCGAGGAGTCGTTTGACGCGGACGGTCAACTCGGAGACGGTGAGGACGTGGCGGGTTTGTTCGGCAGGGAACAGGTTGCCGAAGTCCCACTGTGATTTCGGGGGGCGCGGCATGGGGGGGTCAGGCGGCGGGCAGCGGTTCGGAGATCCGGCGGATGGACTGGGTTTGGCCGGTGGCGAGATCGATCTCCAGAAGTGCTCCCTGGAGCAGCACGCGGCCGGAGGCGACGTCGAAGCGCTGGGGCAGGTTGGTTTTGAAGCGCTGGATGACGGGTTCGATGCGGCGGCCGATCACGCTTTCATGCGGGCCGGTGAAGCCGGCGTCGGTCAGGTAGGCGGTTCCGCTGGGGAAGATCTGTTCGTCGGCGGTCTGGACGTGCGTATGGGTTCCGATGACGGCGCTGACGCGGCCATCGAGCATTCGGGCGAGGGCGATTTTCTCGGAAGTGGCCTCGGCGTGCATATCGACGATGACGATCGGGGTTTCCTGGTGCAAGCGGTCGAGCTCGGGCTCGATGGTGTTGAAGGGGTTTTCGAGGTTGGCCATGAAGACGCGTCCCTGGACATTGACGACGCCGAGGCTGGCACCATCCGAGCGCTGGAAGACCGCGGCGCCGCGGCCGGGGGCACCGGGCGGGTAGTTCAAGGGACGGAGCAGCCGGGGTTCGGCACCGAACAAGGCGTTGACTTCCCGGTAATCCCAGGCGTGATCGCCGAGCGTCAGGACGTCGACGCCGTTGGCGAGCAGCTCGCTGGCGGTGCCGGCAGTGATCCCGGCGCCGCCGGCGGCGTTCTCGCCGTTGGCGATCACCCAATCCAGTTCCCATTCCCTCCGCAGTCGGGGCACCAACAACCGGATTGCGCGTCGGCCGGGTTCGCCAACGATATCGCCGATGAAGAGCAGTCTCACCCGGGGAGATTACCAGCCGGTGCGGGGCTGCGTCCAGAAGGCCGGTAAGGCCCGGATCCTTGCCCAACGCGTGTGGCGCGAACGTTCGCCACCGGCTCCTGGTCGGTTTTCCCCTTCAAGGCGCGTGGGGTGGTCGGCTCCGGGGTGGCCCGGCCGGCTCGCGGGCGGGCTCTCTAGCCCCTTGGAGGGAGCAAGCGCAGGGGTCTGGCGTGGGGGTCGGTCGAGCGCGGAGGCCGGATGGGTCGGAGGGGTTGATCCGGGTTCCGATGCGGAAGGCGGCTACTGGGTGCGCTCGTTCTGGTACTCGCGGAGGGTGAAGACGGCGGCGCCGAGGGCGAGGGCGAGGGCGGTGGTACCGCAGAGGATGAGGGCCGCGGTCCAGGGTCCGTCGGCGGACCAGGCGTAGCGGTCGCGGACGGCCGCGTGGCCGGCCAGCAGGGTTTGCTGGTGGCGCATCATGGAGAGCGCGTTGATATTGGTGGGGATATGGCCGATGCCGACCTCGACCAGGAAGCCGTAGACCAATCCGAGGACGACATAGCGTCGGGTCAGGAGTCCGAAGAGGGCGCCGAGGGCGGAGTAGACCAGCGTGCCGACGGCCCCCACGAGCAGGAGGCGGGTGGCGAGCGAGAGGGCTTCCGGGACGTCGCGCAGCCAACCGACGGCCACGAGGAGAAGGCTGTTGGCCAGGACGACTCCCTGGATCCACGCGAGTTGGCAGACGTACTTGCCCAGGAACAGCCGGGCGCGTGTCAGGGGTCGTGTCAGGAGGAAGCCGAGCGTGTCATCCTGGACTTCGTCGCGGATCATGCCGCCGCAGATCACGAGGCAATAGAGCGGCATGGCCAGTCCGAGATAGAGGTGTGTCGTCCAGTGGAGGAAAGCGGTGGTGCCGCGGGCGGGGATCCCGAACCAGGCGAGCGCGGGATTGGCGAGGAGAACGGCGGCGATGACTGCGGTCCGGCGCCAGGTGAGGGAGCCGCACCAGGTGAGGTGCCAGAGGCCGCGCAGGGACTGGAGGAAGTCCGGGGTCATGCGGTCACCTTCTCGAAGATTTGGCGGAGGGATCGGTTATCGCTGCGGATTTCGTAGACGACGACGCGGCTGGTCTCGAGGAGGCCGAGCCATCGGCGGTAGAACGACTCGGGATCCCGGACCCTGAATCGGAGGGTCTCGTGATCGGCATCGAGGTCGAAACCGAGGAGGACGCCGGCGTCGAAGAGGACGCGGGCCAGGGTTTCGGGCTGATCGCATCGGACCTGGAGTTGTTCGGCCCAGTTGGGGACATCGGTGCGCAGCTCGTCGCGGCTGCCGGAGGCGAGGACGCGGCCCCAGTGGAGGATGAGGAACTCGCGACAGAGGGCTTCGAGTTCAGCGAGGATGTGGCTCGAGACGACGATGTGGGTGCCCTGGGCGGCCGATTCCTTGAGGATGTGGGCGATCTCCTGACGGCCGAGCGGGTCGAGGCCGTTCATGGGTTCGTCGAGGACGAGGAACTCGGGTTGATGAAGGAGGGCCTGGGCGAGCTTGACCCGTTGGCGCATGCCTTTCGAGTACTGGCCGAGTCGCTTATGCCAGTGTTCGCGGGGGAGTCGGACTCGATCGAGGAGGGTTTCTGCGCGCTGGCGGGCATCGGATGGGGGCAAGCCGGAGAGGATGGCCAATCCGCTGAGCCAGGGGACGGGCTGGTGATCCGGGGGGAGGGATTCTCCTTCGGGGCAGTAGCCGATCCGGCGGAGGAGGCGGGGGTTGTTCCACGGGTTTTCGCCGAGGACACGGAGCGAACCGGAGCTGGGGCGGAACTGGCCTGTGATGAGTTGGATGAGGGTGCTCTTGCCGGCGCCGTTGGGACCGACCAAGCCGACGAGGCCGGGGCCGATCTCGAAGGAGACGTTATTGAGGCCCATGACGATGCCGTACCATTGGCTCAACCCGGTGGCATGGACGATGGGGGTCATTCGGGTCGGGTCCGTCTCTGGAAGATGGTGGTGGCGACTGCGGCGAAGGCGATCAAGGCGGGCCAGGGTTTCTGGGGGGAACGTTCCAGCCACGGGGAATCCGGGCGGCGGCGGGATCGGCGGAGCATGTCGCCGAGGACGGGCACCTGGTCGCGGGCGGTGGCGAGGTCGCGGTCGGGTTGGAAGATGGCGAGGGCGGCCTGGCTGAGGTTGTATTGGAAGCTGAGATGTTTGAGCCACGGTTGGCTGAGCGCGCCGAGCGGGACGAACGCATTGCCCACCAGCCAGAGGGCCACGAAGAGGCCGACCGTTGCTTTTTCGCGGGGGGATACGGCGGACACGCCGAGGCCGAGCACGGTGAGGAAGAGCATGAGGACGATGCCCAGGGCGAGGCTGTGGCCGAGGGCGTGGCGGGAGTGCCAGAAGAAGCTCCAATCGGGCGCGAGGAGGTTTCCGACGAACCACGCTGTGGCGACGGGTCCGAGCCAGGTCAGGGAGAGGAGGCCGAGGGCGACGCCGGCCTTGCCGATGGCGTAGTCGAGGCGGGTGACGGCTTTGGAGGCGTAGATGACGATGGCGTTGCTGGAGAGGTCGCGGCTGACGAGGTGGGGGATGGCCAGGGCGACCGTCAGGAGCGCTGTCGGCATGAGAAGCGTCGCGTACCGGTAGAAGAGCAGGTTCTGGACGGTGCCGACCGAGATTTCGGGGTGTTGATCCAGCCAGGCGGTGAACCCGCGCACGAAGGTCTGCAACTGGGGGTTCAGATGGGCAGCCCATTGGACGATGATGCTATCCGCGACCAGGAACTGGCCCACGGCGAACAGCACGGAGACCTGCACGAGGGTGGTGAGCCAGCAGAACGAAACGAGGTATCGCATCCACCGGTTTTGGAGGCAGGCCTGGAGGCCGGCCTCGACGATTACCCGGCGTCGATGCCAGATGCCTTCATGCCGGCCTTGCCAGTGCCGGTAGGAAATGTCACGCAGGGCCACGGGTGGTCTCCAGGGCTTGGACGAACATCTCTTCGAGCGCGTTCGGGCTGGGGATGACTTCGAGGGGGGGGACGCCCAGATCGCGCAGGCAGGCCAGCACGGGGGTGAGGTTTGCGGCCCCGTGTTCGACGCGGATGTGGCCATTGGTCAGGAGCTCGCCGCGCCAACCCCGGGCGTTGAAGGCCTGCTGGACGTCGGCCTGCCGGTGGGCCACAACGACCTCCGCGGCTCCCCGTCGGCGGGCCTTCAGGTTGGCGAGGCTGTCCTGGACCAGGACCCGGCCGCGTGCCAGGAGGATGATATGATCGCAAATGCGTTCGACGTCATGCAGGAGATGCGAGGACAAGACCACGGTGATGCCGTGGTCCTGCCAGAGTCCACGGACGAGCTCGAGCATCTGGGCCTGTCCGCGCGGGTCGAGGCCATTGGTCGGCTCGTCGAGGAAGACCAATTCCGGGTCATGGACAATGGCCTGGGCGAGTTTCAGGCGCTGCTTCATGCCGGTTGAATAGGTGTCCACGCGCCGGTACCGCTCCTGGCCCATGCCGACGAAATCGAGCATCTCGTGGGCGCGCTGTCGGGCGGTTTGGAACGGGAGGCCGCACAACCGGGCGCAGTAGGTGACGTACTCGCAGCCCACCATGCCGGGGATATGGCAGTCTTGCTCCGGGGTGTACCCGATGCGTTTCCGGATCTCGCGTCCTTCGCGGCCGATGTCGCGTCCGAGAAGGCGGGCGGAGCCTGCGGTGGCGGGCATGAGCTGGAGGAGGCACTTAAGAAGGGTGGACTTGCCGGCGCCGTTGGGGCCCAGGAGTCCGATCGCGCCGCGCTCGGCCCGCAGATCGAGACGATCCAAGGCCACGAAGCGCCCGAAGCGCTTCAGCAGACCCTGTGTCTCGATCACTACATCCGGCACGCGCGGGAGCATACCGGAGGCCTCGAGGAACGCCAGCAGAGACTGGGATGGGCAGACGACGGTTGTGTCCCGCGGAGTGCGCGGGGTATGCTGGAGGCATGCGTGACGGGATCGTGGAGTGGCTGGGACAGGCTCTAAGGGCGGGGTGTGGTTTCCTGGCGAGGCGGTGGCGGCTGGGCTTCGGTGCGGGGTGGATGCTCGCGGCGGCAGCGAGCGGGCTGGGGGCGGTGGAGTCGTACGACGTTGTGGTGTACGGCGGGACCGCCGCGGGGGTGGTGGCGTCGATCCAGGCGCGGCGGATGGGGAAGACCGTGGTTCTGGTGTGTCCCGACGTCCATCTTGGGGGTTTGTCGAGCGGCGGCCTGGGGTGGACGGACACGGGGAACAAGGCGGTGATCGGGGGGTTGTCCCGGGAGTTCTATCACCGCATCTGGAAGCATTACGAGCGGCCGGAGGCGTGGCGGTGGCAGCAGCGGTCCGAGTATGGGAACCGAGGACAGGGGACGCCGGCGGTGGATGGCACCCAGCGCACGATGTGGATCTTCGAGCCGCACGTCGCGGAGCAGGTGTTCGAGGACTGGGTGCGGGAGCACGCGATTCCGGTGCGGCGAGGGGAATGGCTGGATCGGGAGCGGGGCGTGGGGAAGGAGGGGGGGCGGATCACGGCGATCACGATGCTCAGCGGCCGGTCGTATGCGGGGAAGATGTTCCTGGATGCCACGTACGAAGGCGATCTGATGGCGGCGGCCGGTGTTTCCTATCATGTGGGCCGCGAGGCTCAGGGTGTTTATGGGGAGCGCTGGAACGGGGTGCAGACGGGCGTGCTTCACCACCGGCATCACTTTGGCGTTCTATCCGGGCGGATCAGCCCGTATGTGGTGCCTGGGGACGCGGGGAGCGGCGTCGTGCCGCGGGTGAGTGTCGCGCCGCCGGGGGAGTATGGGCAGGGCGACCGCCGGGTTCAGGCCTATTGCTTTCGGGTTTGTCTGACGGATCATCCGGACAATCGCCGGCCATTTCCCCGTCCGGAAGGCTATGATGCCGGCCAGTACGAGCTGTTGCGGCGAGTACTGGCGACGGGCTGGCGGGAGACCTTCGACAAGTTCGATCCTGTGCCCAATCGGAAGACCGACACGAACAACCACGGGCCGATGAGCACCGACAACATCGGGTACAGCGACGAGTATCCGGAGGCCTCGTATGAGCGGCGCCGGGAGATCATCAAGGAGCACGAGCGATATCAGAAGGGGTGGTTCTATTACCTCGCCAACGACCCGGGTGTGCCCGAGGACGTCCGGGTGGCGATGCGGCGGTGGGGTTTGCCGCGGGACGAGTTTGCGGACAACGACGGCTGGCCTCACCAGCTCTACATCCGTGAGGCGCGCCGGATGATTGGAGCCTACGTAATGACCGAGAACGACCTGTTGCGGCGGCGGACGACGCCCGACCCGGTTGGGATGGGGTCGTACACGATCGACTCACACAATGTGCAGCGCTACATCACGCCGGAGGGTTATGTGCAGAACGAGGGCGACATTGGCGTTCCGACGCCCGGACCGTACGGGATTGCGTACGGCGCGCTGGTTCCCCGTCGGGATCAAGGTGTGAATCTCCTCGTGCCGGTGTGCGTATCGAGCTCGCACATTGCCTTTGGCTCGATCCGGATGGAGCCGGTGTTCATGATATTGGCGCAATCCGCGTCCACGGCGGCGGTGCTGGCGTTGGATGCCGGGGTGGCGGTGCAGGACCTGCCTTATGCGACTCTACGGAAGCGACTGGTTGAAGAGGGGCAGGTCCTTAGCCAGTAGCAGCGCGGGACAGAGGACCGACGACAGACGGCCGAGGACCGAGGACGGCCCCCAGACTCATGAAGACCCTGCTGTGCCTGCCCACCCTCTCTTCCGCGCCTCGCTAACATATTGATAAGTCGGGGGGATGCACTACACGGTTCCCCTCACCCGCCCTTCGGGCACCCTCTCCCCATCGGATGGGGAGAGGGCAGGGTGAGGGGCCCTGTAGCCCATGCTGGCGACTGCTCAGTAGAGTCCTTGGAGGCGGGGGGGGCTGGGATTGGAACAGCAGGGGCCAAACTTGGCCTGTTCACCGCATATTCCACAAGTCGAGGACTCTAGGGGCGCAGGTAGCGGTCGAACCACTCGGCGAAGCGGCGGACATCCAGGAGCATGGTGAGCCAGCCGTGTTTGCCTCCGGGGTGGACGACGAGGTCGACGGTGCCGCCGAGGGCCTGCGCCTTGTCTCTGAACCACTCGGATTGCTCGAGGGGCACGAGGGTATCGGCGTCGCCGTGGTAGATGAGGATTGGGGGCAGGTTCGTGGTGACGTGGTGGAGGGGGGACGACTCATGGCCGATGACCTTCCAGGCGGCGAGGTTGGTGGCCTGGGGACCAAACGCCTTCCGGAAGCTCCTGGGCGGGCCCCCGTCTCCGGGGTTTTCGGTGGACGTGCCGAGGTTGAGGAGGTCAGTGACCGGATAGAAGATGGCAACGGCCTGGACGGCGCTGCTTTGTCGGTCGATCGGGTCGTCGGCCTGATCGGGTCCCGGACCGCCGCGGGTGGCGAGCATAAGACTGAGATGGCCGCCGGCGCTGCCGCCCGTGACCCCGAGGCGCTGGGGATCAACCCCGTACCCGGCTGCGTGACACCTCACGAATCGGACGGCGCGGTGCATGTCTTCGATGATCTCCATCACGCTCGCCTCCGGTTGGGAGACGTGGTAGATGGCGAACAACGTGTAGCCGCGGCGGAGCAACGGCGCGCCCATCCACGGGCTGAAGCTTCCAGGGGATGACGACTTCCAGCGGCCGCTGACGAGGACGAGGACGCCGCAGCCGTTGGGGCGGGAGGGGCGCAGCACGTCGAGGGCTAGGACACGTCCATTTCGGCTGCCGTAAGCCACGGCGTTGGTCCGCTGGATGGAAGGATGGAAGTACCACCAGAGCCCGCCGCCGATCAGGCCCACGAGCAGCAGGAAGACGCCGAGGGCGAGGAACAGCACCCGGAAGAAGCGACGCCATGTCATGGGCGGAGACTGTACTCGCAAGTCCTCCGGCAGGCGAGCTTCGCGGATCCCCAAGGAACACCACACCAGAGTCCTCGACTCCTGAAACACGGGGTCAACAGGTTAAGTTTGGTCCGATCTGGTTCCAGGCCATCCCTCCTTCCGTCGAGGACTCTCCATTAGCGAGGCGGGGAAGAGAGGGTGGGCAGGCACAGCAGGGTCTTCATGAGCCTGAGGACTCGACTGGGTCTGAGGCGCGCCTCGCTAGCGCCGTCGCTGCCGACGCATGACTGATCGGTCGTTGGGATGGACTACGAGGCCGCCTCACCCCGGCCGGTACCCCATCCGATGGGGAGAGGGTGCGCGGGGGGCGGGGGCAGAGATGCGGATTTCGTGAGGATCTTGCGCATGTACGGTCGGGCATGGAGACTGCGGGAGCATGATACCGGGCGAGCGAACATCATCTCTGACCTCTGGAGGAGGCGGTGCGGGTGGCTCGGGGTTGCGGACCCCGTGGCCGACGGGGATGGTTACGCTTTGTGGGGTTCTGCTGGTGGCGGCGGTGTTTGCGGCGTCGCTGGTGATGGCGCACCGGGTGACGCCGGGGGCGGTCGGGGTGTCCCGGGTTGGCACCGAATGGCTCTTCAATGTGACCAGCGTGTGGACGGTTCACCTCGAGTTTGCCAGGGCCCAGTGGGAGGGGCTCGAACCGAAGGGCGGCATGGGACCGTTGGAAGGGCGCGGTGGTCCAGGCGGCGCCGATCGGCCTGGGGGCATGGGGTTGCCGGGGGGAATGGGGGGGCCGGGCGGTTTTGGTCCCGGGATGTTCCTGGCGCCGGCGGTGATGCATCGGGCGGACACGGATCACGATCGGAAGCTGACGCCGATCGAGTTCGAGGCCTTGGCGGGGGTGTGGTTTCGGGCGATGGACACGAACTCGAGCGGGGGGCTGAGCCTCGAGGAAGTGCGATCCGGGATGAACTCAGGAATGGCGACGGGCGGTCCCGGGGCGTCAGGGGGGGGTATGATGGGCCGGGCTGACCGGGGAGGGGATGGAGGCGGGCCGGGGATGATGTTCGTGGCTGGCGAAGGACGGCGCAACGGGTTGGCGGGGATGATGGGATTGGACTTTCCGACCGTCGTGGCGGACTTGGAGTTCGAGGGAACGCGCTATCCTTCGGTGGCGGTCCGTTACAAGGGGAACGGGACATTCATGGAGTCGCGGGCCTCGGTCAAGCGCTCGTTGAAGCTGGACTTGAACGACGGTTTTCCGGGGCGCGATTTGGCGGGGGTGGTCAAGTTGAATTTCCACAACAACGTGACGGACGTCAGTTGGATGAACGAGGTGTTGGCGCACCGGCTATATCGGGAGGCGGGGGTGCCGGCGCCGCGCAGTGCGTACGCACGGCTTTATGTAACGGTTCCGGGCGTCCACGATCGGAAGTATTTCGGGCTCTATTCGATGGTTGAGAACGTGGACAACCGGTGGGCCTCGGACCGGTTTGGCACGAGGAAGGGTGCGATCTTCAAGCCGGTGACGCGGCAGTTGTTCGAGTATCTTGGGGGCGACTGGGCAGCTTACCGGCAGATCTACGATCCGAAGACTCCGGTATCCGACGAAGAGACCGGCCGGGTGATTGCGTTCTCCAAGCTGGTGTCGGAGGCGGAGGACGTGGAATTCGCGGCGCGGTTGCCGGAGTATCTGGATTTGGAACAATTCGCGCGGTACATGGCGGTGACGGTCTATTTGAGCACGATGGACAGTCTGCTTGGGGTGGGGCAGAACTACTATGTCTACCTGCATCCGAAGACGCATCGGTTTCAATTTGTGCCCTGGGATTTGGATCATGCGTTCGGGCAATTCCCACTGATGGGGAGCCAGGAGCAGCGTGAGAATCTGAGCCTGCTGCATCCCTGGCAGGGTTCGAACCGTTTTCTCGAGCGCGTGTTTGGGGCGCGCGCCTTCCGGGAGATCTACCTGGCGCGGTTCCGGGAGTTGAGTGAGACGCTGTTTGTTCCTGAGCGCTTTGAGCGTCAGGTTGACGCGATTGCCGCGGCGGTCCGCCCGGCTGTCGAGGAGGAGTCAAAGGAGAGGCTGGCCCGGTTTGACGCGGCGGTTGCGGGGCGCTTCTTGGGGGGCCGGGCTTTTCGGGGTGGGTTTGACGGGCCATCGGGGGCTCGTCCGGATTCAACCGGTCGTCGACGCGAAGGTCTGCCGGAGGGGCCGTCGGGCGGCGCTGGTTTTGAAGGAAGGGAGAGTGCCCGTTTCGGGCCCTTGAGAGGCACGGATCCGAACTCGAAACCGATCAAGGGGTTTGTGACAGCCCGATCGGCGTCGGTGGCGGACCAGTTGGCGGGGCGGTCTGAAGGCGTGCGATTGGGTGGGTTGGGCGGGCCTGGTGTCGGGGACCGGCGGGGGCCCATGGCGGCTCGCGGTGGGTTCGGCGGTCCGCCGGGTGGGCCTGGGGGCCCGGGGCCGTGGGGCGGGCCGGGCACGTTCCTGGGTCCGGTGGTGATGGGGCTATTCGACAAGGACAAGGACGCGACGATCACGCTTGCGGAGTTTGTCGGGAGATTTCGCCTGTGGTCTAAGGAATGGGATGCTGGCGGCACGGGTTGGTTGACAGAGGACCAACTGCGGGCTGGGATGAACCGTGTTTTAGCCCCGGGGCCGGGGGTGATGCCGGGTGGGTTTGGAATGCCGCCGGGGGGGATGATCGAGTCCGAGGGGGGTGATGGGTGAGGGGGCGTGGGCCGGAGAGCGATGAGATTGTGGGGCAGGATGCGGGCGGTGGGAACCGATGGTGCAGAAGGAAGAGACTGGAAGAGCGAGCAACGGGCTTTGGGCAATCGAGACATGACCGGGAATTAACGGATTGACTATGCAACTACCGCAATCGTTACGCGAACTATTCTGGAATCCGACGGCGCTGGGCGCGTTACCCGGGCTGGTTTTGAGCCTGGCTTTGGCCGCGGTGTTGGGCCTGATCCTGGGGGAGGTCTATGCGCGGTTTGGGCGGTCGTTGTCGAACCGGCGGGTGTTTGGTCGGAACTTCCTTTTGCTGACGGTGACGACGACGCTGATCATCACGATTGTGAAATCCTCGCTGGCGCTTTCGCTGGGGCTGGTGGGGGCGCTATCGATCGTGCGGTTTCGGGCGGCGATCAAGGAACCGGAGGAGCTGGCGTTTTTGTTTCTGGCGATCGGGGTGGGCTTGGGTTTGGGTGCTGGCCAGGCGCTGGTGACGCTGGTTGCGTTGGGGGTGATTCTGAGTCTGGTGGTGTTGCGGAGTCTGGTTCGGCGGGCTCCGGAGCCGCCGAATCTGTACGTGACCGTGACGAGTCCGGCGCCCGGCAAGGTCACGCCGGGCCAGATTCTGGAGACGCTGACGGCGTTGGGGGGGCGGGGCATGTTGAAGCGGTTTGACGAGACCCCAGAACTGCTGGAGGCGTCTTTCCTTGTGGACTTTTCCGATGTGAGCCAATTCGAGAAGTTCGCGCAGCGTCTTCGCGAGCGGAGTCCCGGGGCGAAGGTCAGCTGTGTGGATGACCGGGGGTTGGAGGCGTGAGGGGATGGGGTGGAGCCATGACGGCGTCACTGCCCAACGTGCGGTACGAGCGGAAGTTTCTGGTGCCAGCGGGTTGCCTGGCCGAGGCGGTGATGTTGGTTCACCGGCATCCGGCGCTGTTTCGGGAGGTGTATCCGCCGCGGTGGGTGAACAACGTCTACTTGGACTCGCCGGGTCTGCAGGGGTACCTGGACCACATTCACGGCGTTGCGCGCCGGGTGAAGACGCGGGTGCGGTGGTATGGGGCGGCGACGGGGCGGATTGAGAAGCCGGCGCTCGAGCGGAAGATCAAGCGCGGCCTGGTGAGCGGCAAGTTCAGCTACGGTTTGCCGGCTCTGGCGGTTGACGGCGGTCTGGCCCGGGACCTATTCGAGGCGGCGTTGAACCACGCCGTCCTGCCGGAGAGGGTGCGCTGGGGGTTGCGGCAGCTCGAGCCGGTGTTGATCAATCGGTATCGCCGCCGGTACTACGCGAGTGCGGATGGCCGTTTCCGATTGACCCTGGATACGGACCTGGAATTCCTGTCGCCCGAGGACACGGCGGCTTGGCGGGTGCCTCCGGCGAGGACGCCCTCGCCGGTCATTCTCGAACTGAAGTATGCTCCCGAGGATGCGGAGGTTGCGGCGGAGGTGACGCACGCCCTGCGGCTGCGGGTGGTTCGCTGTTCGAAGTACGTGCTCGGGATCGAGCGGGTGCGGGTGGTTCCGTCGCTGAGCTGAGGCGGGGCGACGGACGGCGTGCGGGTTGCGGCGGTCCGGTTGGGGGGTCAATCGGCGTGGAAGACCTCATCCATGGACGCCCACCAGTCTCCGGGGCGGCGGTTGGCGAGCGGTTTCTGGCAGGGCATGCAGAAGGACCACCAGCGTTGGGTGACAGGGTCGGCCGCCATGTCCGCCATGTCCGCCGCGAAATCGTCGCCGGTGTACTCGAAGTAGCTGAAGAGATACGGCTGTCCGTCGTCGAGATGGCGCAAGAAGATCGTGTAATTGCGCAGGTGGCAGTCGGCGATTTTCTTGAGGACGTCCGGCCAGACGGCGGCGTGGAGCCGCTTGTACTCCTCCACCTTGTCCGGGTGGAGGCCGAGGACCATTCCGTAGCGTTTCATGGGATGCAATCGGTTCGAGTTCGAGGGGGGAAGGCCAACAAGTCAAGCCCGGGGTTTTCGCGGATTGGGATGAGGGTTTGCACTCTGACCGGAGGCTGTCTACACTCCCCGGGTTTGGGACATGAAGAAGTGGATTGCATGGATTGTGGTACTGGCGCTGGGGTACCTCGGGTACACCCAATGGGACCGCTGGCAGGAGAAGCGGAAGGCGGCGGAGGCGAACGGACGGCCGACGACGGCGCCGGTGATCCAGACCAACATCAACTTCGCCGTGAATGCGGCGGGGGAGATTGTGCCGGCGGAGCAGGTCTCGGTGCGTCCGGAGATCAACGGGCGCATCGAGCTCTTGCCGGTGGACGTGGGCGATCAGGTCAAGAAGGGCGCCTTGTTGTTCAAGTTGGACGACAAGGAGTTGCGGCAGCAGTATGAATCCGCGGTGACGTCGGTCGAGCGGGCGAAACTCGAGCTGGCGAAGGCGGAGCGTGATTATCAGCGGGCCCGGCAACTGCTCGATGGGAACCTCATCTCCCAGGAGCTGTATGATGACACGAAGACCGCCTACGAATTGTCGAAGAACTCGCTCGAACGGGCCCAGAGGGAACAGGCGTTGACCGACGAGCGGCTGACGAAGACGGAGGTTCGGGCGCCTTTTGACTGCACGGTGCTGACGCGCCCGATATCGGCGGGTCAGGCGGTGTCGGGCTCGGGGGGGTTCAACAGCGGGACGGAGGTATTGAGCATCGCGGATTTGAACGCGATGGTGATCAATGCGCACGTGAACCAGGCGGACGTGCCGCGGTTGCGCGTGGGGCAGGAGGTGGAGGTAGCGGTTGAAGCCGTCTCGGGTCTTCGGGTGACGGGGATCGTCGAGCGGATTTCGCCCCAGGCGTCGATCAAGAACAACATCAAGGGGTTCGCCGCTCGGGTGCTGCTGAAGAACGTGGACCAGCGGGTTCGTCCGGGGATGACCACGAACGTCAAGATCCCCGTCGCATCGGCTGAGAACGTGTTGGCGGTGCCGCTGGCGGCGGTTTTTACGGAGAAGAACGAAGAGACCGGCCTGATGGAGCGTTACGTGTTTGTGCAGAAGGGTGGCGGGTTCGAGAGACGACCCGTTCAGGTGGGGGTTGCGGACTTTTTCTACGCCGAAGTGCAGCAGGGACTCAGCCCTGGGGACTTGGTGGCGATCGAATTGCCGAAGGAAGAACGCGACAAGCCGGCGAAGGCGGTGGCGGGCACGGCGCCGGGGGCGGGGACGGTGGCGGGTGGCGCGCGTGCGGCGGTACCGGCGGGTGCTACGAACCGGTCGGCGGCGGTGGCGCCGGCGGGTGCCGGGGCCGGTGGTGCGGGTCGCGGTGCGGGTGCCGGAGGAGCCGGTGCAGGCGCGGCGTCGGGCGGTGGTCGGCCGGGAGGCGGTACGGGGGGGTCGGCTCCGGTGCGGTAGGCGGCGCGGCTGGCATTCACATGGCGGACGACGGACGGCTGAGGATCGAGGATTCATCGCATGGCCCTGGTTGAGTTGCGGAACGTCAGCAAGATCTACCATCTCGGGGACGAGGAGATCCGCGCGCTTGACGACGTGTCGATCGACATCGAGGCGGGGGCGTTCATGTCGATCATCGGGCCTTCGGGCAGCGGCAAGTCGACGCTGATGCATATCCTGGGGTGTCTGGACTCGCCGACGTGCGGGACCATCCGGCTGGACGGGACGATGATCCAGGACGCCACGCCGCGGCAGCTGGCGGCGATCCGGAATCAGAAGATTGGGTTTGTGTTTCAGTTTTTCAATCTGCTGCCGAAGCTGAATGTGCTGCAGAACGTCGAGCTGCCGATGATTTACAGCGGGGTTTCGGGGAAGGAACGCCGGCAGAAGGCGATGGCGGCGCTCGAGTTGGTGGACCTGGCGAACCGGTGCCGGCATCGTCCCAGCCAGCTCTCCGGCGGCCAGCAGCAGCGGGCGGCCATCGCCCGGGCCCTGGTGAACAATCCGCGGATCATTTTTGCGGACGAGCCGACCGGGAACTTGGATTCACACACCGGCGAAGCGATTCTGCAGTTATTCCGCAAGCTGAACGGGGAAGGCCGGACGATCGTGCTCGTGACGCACGATCCTGAGATTGCGGCGGTCACGCCGCGTCGGATTGAGATCCGGGACGGGAAGGTGGCCGAGAAGGTGGACCTGACGCTGGCCGGGCTGGATCGGTCGCCGCAGCCGGGTTCGGCGCCATGAAGCGGGCTGTATCGCCGATGAGTTCCGAGGCATTCCATGGATCGCGGCAGGGTGGTGGTGGGGACGGGGCCCTGACGGCCGCGGCGACTCATGCCGTGCATCTTTCCTCGGTGTCGTTGGCGACCACGGTGGGGGTGGGTTTCCGGGAGATCTGGGCGCACAAGTTCCGGTCGCTGCTGACGATGTTGGGGATCATCCTGGGCGTATCGAGTCTGGTGGCGATGTCTGCGCTGGTGAAGGGGATGGAGAAGGGGGCCAAGGAAGCACTGGTGGCGGTGGGCGGGCTCGAGAAGATCCGGGTCGAGCCGCAGGACCTGCCGACGGATCAGCGGCATTTGAAGGACCAGGCGGTGGGGATCACGATGAACGATGTGCGGGCTCTCGAGCGGACGGCGACGCTCGTGACGCGGATCTCGCCCGAGATGCGGGTTCCGGCGACGCTGTCGGCGAACGGCAAGAGGTTCCGGCCCTTTGTGTGTGTCGGCGTATGGCCGGTGGCGCTCGAGATGACGGAGCACGTGCTGGCGCACGGCCGGATGTTCAATGAGCTTGACGACGAGATGGCGCGGAGCGTCTGTGTGATTGGCACGGCCACCCGGGACGAACTGTGGGGCTCGCCGGAGGAGGTGGGACGGGAGATCATCCCGATCGGGGAGACGCTATACATCAACGGGGTGCCGTTCACGATCATCGGGATGTTCCAGCACTACGAGAGCGAGTCGGACCGCAAGCGCCGGGAGTTGGCGGCGCGGGAGGCGGCGTTGCAGGCGGCGGCGGGGGTGCAGCCGACGGGGCCGGTGCGCGACCGGGGGCGTGGCGGGCGGCGGGGGAACTTCATCTTCTGGCTCAAGAACGCGACGGTTTTCATGCCGCTGAACACGGCGTACATGAAGTTCCGGTCGGGGGTCAGCCTGACGGGGTTTGGGCCCGGGTCGGGCGGGGGCGGTTTGGTGAGCGGGGCGACGGGGGATCCGCGGCTGTCGAACCTCGAGCTGCGGATTCAGGGGGTGGAGGTATTGCCGGAGGCGTTGCAGCAGGTGCGCAACGTGCTGATGAGCACGCACCGGGGGATCGAGGACTTCACGTTTCGGACGCAGGAGGACTGGGCGGACAACATCAACACGTTCATTCGGAACGCGCGGTTGAGCGGCGGGCTGATTGCCGGGATCAGCCTGCTGGTGGGCGGGATTGGGATCATGAACATCATGCTGGCGAGCATTTCGGAGCGGGTGCGGGAGATTGGGATACGGAAGTCGATTGGCGCGGCGACGGGCGACATTTTTGTCCAGATCCTGGTGGAGAGTGTGGTGATCGCGGTGCTGGGGGGGTTGACGGGGCTGGTGGCGTCGTTTGGGTTGGTGCGGTTGATTGCGTCGTTTTCGCCCACGGACAACGCGCCGATTGTGACGGCGCTTTCGCTGGGGGTGGCGTTTGCGTTCAGCGTGGGGGTGGGGGTTTTGGCGGGGCTGCTGCCGGCGGTGAAGGCGGCGCGGCTCGATCCGATCCAGGCGCTTCGCTACGAATAGGGTGCGGGGATGAACCTCTTGAATACCATTCTGGTGGGGCTGAAGGAGGTCTGGGCGCACAAGTTCCGGTCGCTGCTCACGATGCTGGGGATCATTTTGGGGGTGGCCAGCCTGGTAGGGATGTCGGCCATCATCAAGGGGATGGAGAACGGGATGAAGGAGGCGATGATCGCCATGGGGGGTGCGGACAAGGTGCTGCTCGAGCAGCAGGAGGTTCCTGCGGACCAGGAGCATCTGGCGGATCAGGCTCCGGGGCGGACGATGCACGACGTGCTGGCGTTGCGGCGGAACGCCTCGTTGTTGCGCGTGATCTCCCCGGAGATGGCGGTATACGACACGGTGCTCACCCGGGGCGACAAGTCGGTGTCGCCGTCCGAATGCGTCGGGGTGTGGCCGGCGGTGGTCGACATGAACCTGCACACGCTCGAGCACGGGCGGTTCTTTACGGACCTTGATGAGGAGAAGGCGAGTCCGGTTTGTGTGATTGGCACTGGGATTCGGGACGAGCTGTTTGGTTCGCCCGAGCAGGTGGGGCGCGAGATTGTGCCGCTGGGGGAGATCATTCTGATCAACGGCCAGCCGTTCACGATTGTGGGCATGTTCACCCATTACGAGAGCGAGCAGGACAAGAAGCAACGCGAGCTCGAGGCCTCGAAGCCGGCGGCGCCGGAGGCGGGGCCGAAGCGGTCGCGCGGGTGGGGGCGGCGGGGCGGGTGGGCCTTTCAGAGGAAGAACTACACGGTCTACATGCCGCTGAACACGGCTTGGGTCCGGTTTAGGGCCGCCGCCGGCCAGGACAACATTCCGGATCCGCGTCTGACGGACATTGACTTGAAGGTTGAGAACCTGGAGTTGCTGGAACCGGCGCTGCAGCAGGCGCGCAACGTCCTGATGGTGACGCATCGGGGGATCCAGGATTTCGGGTTCAGGACGCAGGAGAACCAGCTCGAGAACATCAACCAGCAGATCCGGAACGCGCGGATGAGCGGGGGCATTATTGCCGCCATCAGCCTGATCGTGGGCGGGATTGGGATCATGAACATCATGCTGGCCAGCATCAACGAACGGATCCGCGAGATTGGCATTTGCAAGGCGGTGGGGGCGACGGGCGTCGCGGTGTTCAGTCAGATCCTGGTCGAGAGCCTGGTGGTGGCGATGGTGGGTGCGGGGTTCGGCGTGGGGGCGTCGTTCGGCCTGGTGCAGATTCTGGCGCTGATCTCGCCGGCGGCCAACGCGCCCGTGATCACTCCGGGCGCGATGGCGCTGGCGGTCACGTTCAGCGGGGTGATCGGGATTGTGGCCGGCCTGTTTCCGGCGGCGAAGGCTGCCCGGCTCAATCCGATCCAGGCCCTGCGATACGAGTGAGGCGTGGATTGGAGATTGGAGGGTTGCGGATTCCGGCGGGCGGGGGCATGATGCGGCCATTCCATGAGCCGGAAGCGGATCCTGGTGATTGAGGACGATGATCTCCAGTACGAGTTGTACGAGGAGGCGTTGGCGGGCTACGAGCTGATCCGGACGCGGAGTGCATCGGCGGCGCTGGCGATCATTGCGCGGGAGCAGCCGGACGTGATTCTGCTGGATCACGTCCTGGGCGGCGGGGAGCTGGGCCTCGAGTATCTGCCTGAGATGAAGGATCTCGTGCCTTACGTCCCGATCATTGTGGTGTCGGGGGCGCTCGAGGTTCAGGAGCAGATGAACGCGCTGCAGGGACCGCGGCGCGCGCATTATTGTCTGGCGAAGCCGGTTGACCTGGCCGAGCTGCGGAGGACGGTTGCCACGGCGATCGAGCAGTGCGGGGAACGGGAGATTGTGCGTCAGTTCGAGGCCCTCGAGCGGTCGAAGCGGTCGGATATCGAGGAGTTGCTGAGCCGCTCGACTGATCGCCTCAGTCGCCAGACCGAGATCCGGAAGCAGATCCGGGCGGGCTCGGGGCGCCCCAACATTTCCGCGCTTGCGCGCCAGTTTCGCGTGGCCCGGCGGACCATCATTCGGGACTTGCAGGAGCTGATTCGGCGCGGGGAACTCTCCCCCGAGGCTTACCCGAAGTGGCAATCTGGCGAGGACGACGAGTGACCTAGCGAGGCGCGCCTCAGACCCGGTCGAGTCCTCAGGCTGATGAAGACCGTGCTGTCCCTCCCCACCCCCTCTCCCGCGCCTCGCTAATGTAGAGTTCTCGACGGAAGGAGGGAGGGCCAGGAACCGCAGGGGCCAGACTTGACCTGTTGACCCCATGTTTCACAAGTCGAGGACTCTAGCGGGGCGGGGGTTCTGACACTTGTCCGAGCAGGGCGGGGTGGCGGGCTCCGGTTGTTGCGGGCAAGTTGCCGGGGCGTCCGTGCAGGCGGCAATAGGCGAGGAGGGCGAAGGCGGCGGCTTCGATGGCCTGGGTGGGCCACCCGGCCTGGGTGCTGGTGAGCACGGCGGCCTTGGGCGCCCAGAGATGGAGGTGATGCGCGATTCGGCGGACGAGGTGCGGGTTATCGGCGCCGCCGCCGGCCAGGATCACGCGATCCGGCCGACGGCCGAAGTGGAGGCGGTAGTTCAGCGCGATCGAGCCGGCGGTGAGCTCGGCCAGGGTGGCGAGGAGGTCGCAGGGTGAGAGTCGGGCGGAAGCGATTTCCGGGGCGATGCGGAGCCAGAGAGGTTCGCCGAACAGCTCGCGTCCGGTGCTTTTGGGTGGCGGCTTTTGGAAGAAAGGGTGACGGAGCCAGCGGGTGACGAGCCTGGGATTGGGGTGGCCGGCTGCGGCCCAGGCGCCGTTGTGATCGCAAGGAGACCGGCCCCGGGTCAATTCGCGCATGGCAAGGTCCATGAGGACATTGGCGGGGCCGGTGTCGAAGGCCAGCACCCGCGGGTGATGGGGGCGGCGCCGGTTGATGGCGGTGACATTGCTGATGCCACCGAGGTTATTGACGCAGACGAACTGGCCGTCGTGGCCGAAGGCGACCTGGTGGAACAAGGTGGCGAGCGGTGCTCCCTGTCCGCCGGCGGCGAGGTCGGCGACCCGGAAATTCGAGACGACGGGGATGCGCAGGGTTTCGGCGAGCCAGGCGGGCTCGCCGATCTGGAGGGTGGCGGGGTGGCGTGGGCCGGGTTGGTGGTACACGGTTTGGCCGTGCAGGCCTGCGAGGTCGGGCTGATCATGATCGAGCCCCTCGGCCGCGGCCTGCGCGTAGAACCGGCCGAGATCATGGTGGAGCTGGCCGAGTTCCCAGCTTGTGGCCTGGCCGCGGGCTGCGCGATGGAGGCGTTGGCGGAGCGCCTTGGGGAAGGCTGTCTGCCAGTGTCGGTCGAGAGTCACCGAGGCCGCGGTCACGCGGCAGAGCGCATAGTCCACGCTGTCGATGCTTGTGCCCGACATGATGCCGAGGACGCGGGCATGGGGGCTGGGGCTCATGAGGGTTTGGCGACTGCGCGGGGTGCGGTGCGGGAGCGTCGTTTGTTGTGTGCAATTTCCTGTCGGCGCCATGCGCGCTCTCGTCGCAGGCTCTCCCGGCGAAGCAGGTCTTCGGCGGCCCAACCTTGCTCCTGGGCGCAGGCGGCGAGGGCGAACAGTTGATCGGCGATCTGGGTGCGGTTCGGCGGTTTTCGGGCCGGGGTTTGGGGCGGTGCGGTTTGGGGGGCCAATCCGGCTTGTCGTGCCTTTTTCCAGAGTTTCTGGGCGCGCATGAGGGCCGGGAGGCGGCGGGGGATGCCGTCGAGGGCGGACTTTCGCTCCTGGCGGGTTCCCCGTTTTTCGTCGTGTTTGAGGCGGTCCCACTGGGCCCAGACGGCTGCGGCGGTTTGGGCTTTGGCGGAGCCGAACACGTGGGGGTGGCGATAGATGAGTTTGGCGACGAGGCGTTGGGCGACGCGGTGGAAATCGAAGGCCTGGCGTTCGCGGGCGAGCTGGCAATGGAACACGATTTGGAGGAGGAGATCGCCAAGTTCCTCTTCGATCTCCTGGTCATTGCCGGCGTCGATGGCATCGATCAACTCGTAGACCTCCTCGACGGCGTGGTAACGAAGCGAGCGATGGTTTTGCTGGCGGTCCCAGGGGCAGCCGTTGGAGGCGCGCAGCCGGGCCATGATGGCGAGGAGTTGATCGAGGGCGGATGGGGGCTTCATGTTGGGTCTGAGGCGCGTCTCGCTAAAGAACGACGAGGTTGTCGCGGTGGACGAGGACGGGTCGGGGGAGTTTGCGGGCGCGGATTTGGGCGGCGCTGTAGGCGGCGAGACCGCGGGCGAATTCGGTGCCTTCCTCATCGCAGAGGCTGAGCACGTCGCCGGCTTGGAACTCGCCTTCGCACCGTTGAACTCCGGGCAGGAGCAAGCTTTTGCCTTGGTTGCGGAGGGCCTGGCGGGCTCCGGGGTCGACGACGAGGGTTCCCCGCGGGTGATGGAAGAAGGCGATCCAGCGTTTGCGTCCGGCGAGTCGTTGGGGGTTGGGTTCGAACAGGGTTCCCTCGGCGGCTCCGGCGAGCACACGGGCGAGGGTGTCGTGTTTTCGGCCGCTGGCGACCACGACGGGGATGCCGGCGCGGACGGCGATGCGGGCGGCGTCGATTTTGGTCGTCATACCGCCGACGGCGATGGCGCTCGAGGTGCCGCGGCCGAGGCGTTCGATGGCGCGGTCGATTCGCTCGACCGCGGGCAGGAGGCGCTCCTGGGGTCCGCCGTAATCGGCGATCAATCCGTCGACGGACGTCAGGATGACGAGGAGGTCGGCGGGCAGCAGACAACTGACCAACGCCGAGAGCCGGTCGTTGTCGCCGAACTTCAGTTCGGTGACGGACACGGCATCGTTTTCGTTGATGATGGGGACGATGCCGCGTCGGAGGAGGGTGACGAGGGTATTGCGGGCGTTGAGGTGGCGGTCGTGGTGGGCGAGGTCCTCGTGGGTGAGGAGCACCTGGGCCACGGCGAGTTCGAAGCGGGCGAACAACTGCTCATAGGCGGCCATGAGACGCGACTGGCCCACGGCGGCGCAGGCCTGCAATTCTGCGAGGCTGACCGGGCGCCGGTCGAATCCGAGGACGCCCATGCCGGCGCCGACGGCGCCGGAGCTGACGAGGACGAGCTCGCGTCCTGCGCGGCGTTGGGCGGCCACTTGGGCGACCAACTGCTGCATCTGGGCGAGGTCAGGCTGCTTGCGGCTGTCGGTCAGGATGCCGGTGCCCAGTTTGACGACCACGCGGCCGGCCTGGGTGAGCGACTCACGGCGCATGGGGAGTGATTATCAAGCCGCGTGCCGGGTGTCGAGGCGGCCTTTGACGGCGGGGGGCGGGGTTCGTAGAGTGGGGGGCATGCGCAGTCTGGCCGCGGTGGTGGTGGCGGCGATGGGCGGGTTCATCGTGCTCGTGCTCGAGATCATTGGCGCGCGGTATTTGGCCAAGGATTTCGGCGGATCGTTCTATGTCTGGGTGAGCCAGATCGGGGTGATCTTGCTGGCGTTGGCGGTGGGCTACGCGGCGGGGGGCGCTTTGGCGGATCGGTTTGCCGGACTGACGGTGCTGGTGGTGTTGCTCGTGCCGGCGGGTTTGTTCACGGTCTTGGTCCCCAACCTGGCGCCGCCGGTGCTTGATGCCATCATCAGCCGGCATCCACCGCAGCAGGCGATCCCGCTTTTCTGGCAGAAGGTGGATCCGGCGCTGGGGAGCCTTTGTGTGTTTCTGCTGCCTTGCCTGGTCCTGGCCATGATTCCGCCGTTTCTGATCCGATGGGTGACGCCCCGGGTGGATCGGGTGGGCCGATCCAGCGGAGCCGTGATTGCCGCGGGGACGGTCGGGAGCATTGCCGGCGTCGTGGCCGCCGGGTATTTTCTCCTCGAATGGATGCGGATTTCCGACATCTTCCGCGCGATGGGCGCCCTGACGCTGCTGGTCGCGGCCTTGTGTGCGGTGATCGACCGCTGGCTTGGGAGGGTCGACTCCTCGCCGGCGCCACCACCCATTCCATGAACTGTCACTGTACGCTCCGGGTTGTCGAGCGCCGGCCGGGAATTCCATGGCTGGCGCTGGGGTGCTGGGGGATCCTGATGGGTCTTCTCGGAGGCTGCAGCCTGGACGGGTTGGCGGCCGGGTTTTCGTTGCCGGGCACGGTGGTGTACGAAACCACGTCCGTGTACCACCACATTCGTGTGGTGGATCATCAGGGTGGCCGGACGCTCTGCTTTGACGACTCGACGCAGACGCGGATGATGGTGGGGAACCCGCTGCTCGGGCATTTCGAGTACACGGAGTATTTTCATTTGCCGTGGTTATGGACCACGAACATGAAGGCGGTGCTGATGATTGGCCTGGGGGGGGCGAGTGTGCAGCGGTCGTTTGCCCACTATTATCCCGGCGTATCGATCGACACCGTCGAGATTGATCCGACGGTGTTGCAGGTTGCCCGGCAGCATTTTGAGTTCAAGGAGACGCCCCGACAGCGAGTGCATCTCGAGGACGGTCGGGTGTACTTGCGGCGGAGCCAGTCGACGTACGACGTCGTCTTGCTGGACGCCTATGTTCAGAGCCGTTACGGCCCGGCGCTGCCTTATCACCTGGTGACCCGGGAGTTCTTCGAGCAGGTGAAAGCCCGGCTCAGCACGAGCGGTGTTGTGGCGTACAACTGCATGGGCACGCTTCGCGGTTGGCAGGCGGACATGGTTGGCGCCTTGTATCGGACGATGAAAGCCGTCTTTCCGCAGGTGTACTTGTTTCCGGCGCGCGAGGGTTTGAATGTGGTTTTGATTGCCACGCAGTCTCCGGAGTCGGTGACGCTCGAGGACTTGCAGGGCCGGGCGATTCAGGCGGTGAAGAGCCAGCGGGTGCGTCTGCCGACGCTTGCCCGGCGGGCGGCTGCGTTGCAGACCGGGGATCCTCCGAACGCCAAGGATTGTCCGGTATTGCTCGACGACTACGCGCCTGTGGACGGTCTTTTCTGCCAGCGTCCGTGACGGGCTGGTGCGGTCAGCGGCTCGAGGGTTTATCGATGACGAACTGATCGCGGACGGTGCCGTCCTGGTCGAGGGCGCGGTAGAGGAGCCGGTGGCCGTCGAGCTGGAGGTCGATGATCTGGCAGGTGGCGACCTTGGTCATTCGGACGGCGGCGGTTGCGGGGGTGGCCTGGTCGTACATTTTGGTGCCCGAGACCGAGAGGAGGTAGATCGTGCCCTCAGCCGGCGAGGCCACCCGCTGGCCCGCCTTGAGGGGATGGGTTCTCAGGTAGGCGTGATCATGGCCCTGGAGGACGAGGTCCACGTGGTACTTGTCGTACAACGGGGTCCAGTGTTGGCGCAAGGCAGCGTTGTCCCGTCCCGGTGCCGAGGAGAAGGCCGGGTGATGATGAGCGACGATCCGCCAGGCCGGGCGGGGATCGGCGAGCTGCTGTTCGAGCCAGTGGGTTTGGGAGGCAGGTTCGAGATTCGAGTCGAGGACGATGACGCGGGCCTGGGCGTAGTCGAAGGCGTAAGCCCGCTCCGGCTCGATCCCTGGAGGTCCGTTCCTGGGGAGTGCGAACTGCTGCAGGTAGAGCGTTGGGTGGCCGCCCTGGCAATCGTGGTTGCCGAGGACGGGGACGAGGGTTCTACGGTCGAACACGCCCCGGCCATTATGGAAGAGCTTGTCCCAGTCATCGCGTTGGGCGCCACGGTTGACCAGGTCGCCAGCGATGAGCCAGAAGGCGGCTTCCGGCCGTTCGCGGAAGGTGGATTGGAGCAGGCTGCCCCAGCGGTCGAGGCCGGTTTGAGGATCGCCCATGTAGACGAAGGAGAACGAGGCGTGAGCGGCGGGGGCGGTGGTGAACTCGCGGAACTCACTCCAGCCCGATTTTGAGCCGTCACCCACGGCGTAGACGTAGGTCGTGCCGGGATCGAGCCCTGTGAGCTCGACCGTGTGCCGGCAGACGGCTGGATCGTTGAGCAAGCGTGGGTCGCGGAGAGTATCGGTGACGGCCTCGACCCGCCGAAGCGGCCGGGGGTGGGGTGTGGCGAGGGCGGCGCGTGGCGCGTAGAGGAGGGCGCCGCGCCGGGAGTTGGCGCGGGTTCGCCATTGGACGGCCTGGCTTGTCCGGGGATCGCCGCTCCAGGTGAGGACGACATGATCGGGCGTTGGTGATGCGGGATGATCGGTCTTGCGGAACAGCCCGACCAGACGGGCGTCATCGCGGCGGGCCCGCAGGGTGCGCACGAGCCACTGACCCTTGAACTCGGCCGGCACGGTGGCGAGCGTCTCGTCGCGATCGGCGTACGGTTTGACGCCGGAGACGAAGCGGGCGAGCTTGAGCTGCGGCGGATCGAGATCGGTGATCTCGAGAGCGGCGGTTGGTTCGGCCGGTTTCACGAGGACCAGGTAATGCTCGGAGCCGCCGGCGAGCGAGTTGACTCCCAAGCCGACGGCGCCGGCCGGGAGAGTGTTCGTCCAGGCGTCAAACTGCAGTTTCCCGTGGGCAAGCGCCGTGCCGGAGGGGTGGAAGCCGCGGTCTGCCAGCCAGAAAGGCTCGTTGCCGAGCCGGGCATCGCGGAGCACGGTGACGGTGACGGGGGTATTGACATGGAATCGAAGGTGTTGCGAGCCCAGGACCTCGCGTTCGGCGGCGTTCAGCAGGCGGAGGAAGCCTGCGGCGTCGAGGTCTTTGAGGGTGGCGGGCGGCAGCGCGGTCCCGAGGCGATCCAGAAGACGCTCGACGGCTTGGGTTACCGGTCGCTGTTCGCTATCGGCTGGGCGCGCCGGGGTGGGGAGGGCCAGCGCCAGAGCGCTGAGGTACAAGAGGCATTGCATGTCGGCTTGCTTTCTAACCTTGTATTAACGGGGGGACACGCACCTGAAGACCTGTTGCGTGGTTCCATCCTCGAACGGGATGGGGGCTTCCATGATCTCGCGGATCCGGCTGGGGTTGAGCCGCTGGGGATCGTAGGTGAACACGGCGGTTCGTTCACTGGCGAACGTCTCGATCTGGAGGATGCCCGGTGTCTCCTCATAGCGCGAGGTGAGGAACGCGGCGGTGCCCTTGCATCGGAGGCCATCGACGACAAAGGCCGTTGTCACGCCCGTTCCCTCAGCGAAGGTTTGCACGCTGGTGGGCCGGGTCAGGGGGATGCGGAGGAAGTAGCCGGCGGTCAAGGCCAGTGAGGCGAGGACCGGGAGGGCCCATGGGGGCAGGCGCAGGGTGCCTCGGGCTCGCAGTTCGAGCGCGCCTTTCTCGGGGCAGGCGTTGAGGCATTCGAGGCATTGGGTGCAGTCCCGATGGCGGACCGTCCGGAGGGTTGGCACAGGGATGTCATGCAGGCAGGCCCTGGCGCATCGTCCACACCCCGTGCACTTGGCTGGATCCCGTGAGATCCTCAGCAAACCCAGCCGGCTGAACGGATCGAACACCGCGCCCAGCGGGCAGAGGTACCGACAGAACATCATCGGGATAATGGCCATCCCGATGAGGATCCCGGCGAGCACGAACACCGACAGAAGCCCCGCGCTTCCGTGTCCGAAGCCGGAGAAGATCAGGAAATAGGGGTCATACCCGCGGAGCACCAATTCGCCCGCGCGGTAGGTGAAGAACAGGCTGACGGCGAGGACGACGTAGCGGAGGAGTTTCAGCGCTCGATTGAGCCGCGGGGGGACTGGGGGTCGGTGCTTCCAGGCCCACCCGCTGGCGCGGGCGGCCAGATCCCCGAGGAACCCGATCGGGCAGACCCAACCGCAGAAGGCCTTCTTGCAAAGCAGAGTCAGTCCGAGCAGAGCCACCAGGAACGACAGGTTGAGGGGGCCGAGGGCGCACGAGAACTCGCCGGTGGTGAACAGGCCCCAGAGGCTTTCGACACCGCCGAAGGGGCAATACGCCTCGAACGAACGCGACCCGAATCCGAGGGCCAGATGGACAACCAATGCCAGGACAACGGTCAGCACCGCATATCGCAGGAATCGATTCAAGTCGTCAGAAGAGGGTTAAACAGGGCTCGCCCCCGGGATAGCGCTGTTTTCTTCCATACGCACGGGTCGATCCACAGAGGCTCGAGTATGGCGAGAACGGCGGGCTCAAGTCAATGTCCCGGAGCCCGATCCCACCCTCGATGAGTGTGGATGGGGAGCAAAGGGGCCGCATCTGAGCCGTTGATTCGCCCGCTTGCTCTTTCCGGACTTTGCCCGTCGCCTCCCACGGAGAGGTCAGTCGATGGATGACGCCGTCGGGTTTCATCCGGGGCGCAGTCAGGGATGGATTACGTTCAGGCCGGGGAAGCGACTTCGCAGGTAGCCGCGGTCCGAGGCGGCGAGGCGATTCGCTTGAATCTGGGCGTGAGCAGCGATCAGGAAATCGGGGATCAGATGGTTGCGGGGGCCGCCGGCGTCACGATAGGCACGAAAGCTCGCGCCCGCATGCCACGCCGCGGCAGGCGAGATCGACTCGAACGAGACGCCCAGTTTCCGGAGCGCCTCTTGCAGCGCTGCTTCCGTGGCGAAGGCGAGGGAGAGCTCAGCATAAACGACGTCGCAAACGACGAGTTGCCCTTCGCGGCGCGCCGCGATCAGCAAATCCACCCAGGATGCGGCGGACGGTTCACCGTTGAACACCGCCAGGAGGACCGACGAGTCGACGGCGGTTTTCACCGGGATGCCGGGGGCAGCGCGACGGGGCCGCGGGTTTCCTCCAACCACTTGGCCGCTGTGCGCCCAAGCCTGCCTCGAGCGCACCCGACGACCGATCGCATCTCGGCTTCGTCGAAGACAGGAACCGCCTTGAGGAAAGCAGCCGTTTCATCGAAATCCAGGATTTGGCCTGGGTGCAAACCCAATCGCTCGCGAATCGCAACCGGGATCGTCACCTGCCCTTTGCTGGTAAGCGTCGCTCTCATTACTTCAAGGTAAGGAATTAAATCAAGGACGACAAGCAAGGAATTGAGGAAGACGACTCCAGGGGGAAGAAGGGGGGCAATCGGTGAGAATCGCGCACTGCTGGAGAGAGGCTCCGGGTGCGAAGTGGGGACGTTCCTCACCGATCGATCAGCGCAGGGAATGCAGGATCGAGAGGTTTTCGACGTCCTCGTGGAGGTCCTCGGACTTGGGGGTTTCGAGGCAGGCGGGGTGATTGCGGAAGCGGGGGTCGTTGACGATGTGCCGGAAGGCGGCGCGCCCGAGTTTGCCCTGGCCGATGCCGGCGTGGCGGTCGACGCGGGAGCCGAGGGGGGTGGCGGAGTCATTCAGGTGGAAGGCGAGGATCTGGTCGAGGCCGATCGAGGTTTGGACTTCTTTGAGGGTCTTTTTCCAGCCGGCGGGGGTACGGAGGTCATAGCCGGCGGCGAAGCAGTGGGCGGTATCGAGGCAGAGGCCGAGTCGGCGGGGTTCGGCGACGCGGTCGTAGAGGGCGGCGAGGTGGGCGATGCGGTGGCCGAGGCAGGAGCCCTGGCCTGCGGTGTTTTCGAGGGCGATGCGGACGGGGTAACCGCGGGTGGCGGCGAAGACGATGTCGAGGGCTTCGGCGGCGCGGTCGAGGCCGGTTTCTTCTCCTGCGCCGAGGTGTGCGCCCGGGTGGAGCACGAGGAACGGGAGGCGGAGCGCGTGGGCCCGCTGGAGCTCCTGGGTCAGGGATTCGATGGATTTGTCCCGGTTAGGCGATGGCGGGGCGGCGAGGTTGATGAGGTAGCCGGTGTGACCGAAGACGGCGAGACCGGGGTTATTGGCCAGGGCCTGATGGAAGCGGGCGATATCGACGGCGGTATGGGCGCGGGCGAACCACTGCATGTTGTTCTTGACGAAGATCTGGCAGGAATCGGCGCCGATCGAGGTGGCGCGTTCGATGGCGCGCCAGACACCGCCCTGGGTGGACATGTGGGCGCCGAGTTTCATGGGCGCGGTCAGTCGAGCTGCCGGATCACGATTTCGCCGGTGCGGACCCGGGCGCTGCAGGCGCAGCGGTATTTCTCCGGGTCGCGGCTCCATTGATCGAGCACCTCGACTTCGTCCGGGGATGGGGGGTCGAGGTTTTCGGCTCCTCGGACGATTTCGACGATGCAAGTGCCGCAAGAGCAATTGAAGCAGCCGGCTTCCATTTCGATGCCGGCGGCCTCGCCGGCGTCGAGGAGGGAGGAGCCTGGGGCGACTTCAGCGGTCACCTCGACGGGCAGGAATGTGACGAATGGCATAAGGACACTCAGGGTCCGAGCGGGTGGTGCCGCTCGGTTCCTGGGTGGCAGCATGCGCGCGTGGAGGCGGGGAAGTCAACGCTTGCCAATGGCGGGGTCGGATGACAGAGTCTGCGGGGTGAAGATCGATCCGCGTTTCACAAAAACGTCTGGAGCCGAAGTCTTTACGGGTAACGAGCTGCTGGTCAAGGGTTGTCTCGAGACGGAGGGCGGCACGCATCTCTGGACCGGGTACCCGGGCTCGCCGGTGGCGGGGTTTTTCGACACGGCGCAGGCGTTGCAGGAGCTGGTTCGGGAGAAGGGGATTCGGGCGACGATGGCCAACAACGAGGCCCTGGCGGCCGCGATGGTCAACGGATCGCAGATGCACGGGCTTCGGGCGATTTCGGTGCAGAAGAGCGTGGGGGTGCATGTGGCGTCGGACGCGCTGGCCCTTGGGAACCTGGTGGGGGCGCATCCGGAGGGGGGTGCGGTGATCGTGCTGGGGGACGACCCGTGGAGCGACTCGACCCAGGTGCCGGCGGACTCGCGCTACCTGTGCAAGCACTTGATGATGCCGGTGCTCGAGCCGAGCGACCCGCAGGAGCTGAAGGACTGGATTGACCTGGCGTTCCGTCTGTCGCGGGAGAGCGAGCTGTACGTGGGGTTCCTGGTCACGACGAACCAGGCGGACGGCGGCGGCACGGTGCAGTTGCGTCCAAACCATGATCCGGAGGTGAACACGGGCTGCCGGATCGAGATTGACACCGCGCGCATTGACTTCGAGAAGAGCGTGCTGCTGCCGCCGCGGACGTGGCGGAAGGAGCAGGCCTTGCCGGAGCGCTATGCCCGGCTTTGGGCGAGTGCGCGTCGGCACGGTGCGAACCGGGTCTTGCCGGGCGGCGAGGCCAACGCGGAAGCGCGGCTGGGGTTCATCACGTCGGCAGCGGCCTACTGCTATTTGCGGCACGCCTTGGCGGAGTTGGGGTTGGACGGGCAGTTTCCGATCTTGAAGGTGGGGGTGACGTATCCGCTGGATCCGGCGCTGGTCATGGACTTTGCGGGGGGATTGAGGGATGTCGTGGTCGTCGAGGAGCGCCGCGGATTCCTCGAGGAGCAAGTGGTGGCGATCGTGACGGGAGTGCAGCAGGCGGGTTCGGGGGGGCAGGATAGGGGAGGCGTGCGGGTTTGGGGCAAGAAGTTCCCGCGGGGAATTGCCGGGATACCGGACACGCGGGGGTTGAACCCGAGCAAGCTGATCGGGCGGTTGGGCGCCCTGTTTCTGTCGACACCCGAGATCGAGGGGAAGATCGACCGATCCCGGATCGAGCTCGAGCTGGAGTGGATCCGGGAGGTGAAGGCGGTCGAGCTGAAGCTGCCGCCGCGGACTCCGACGTTTTGTCCGGGCTGTCCGCATCGGGACTCGGCGGGGGTACTGCTCGAGATCAAGCGGCAGTTTCGGGATGCGGGGTACATGCGGCGGGTTCACGGGATGGGTCCGGTGGATCTCTTGTTTCACGGGGACACCGGGTGTTACACGATGCTGATGTTCGAGCCGACGCGGGATCTCATGCACAACTACAGCGGCATGGGGTTGGGCGGGGGGACGGGGGCGGGGATTGATCCGTTCATCAAGAACAAGCAGGTTGTGTTCATGGGGGACTCGACCTTCTTTCACAGCGGGATGATTGCGATATCGAACTCGCTGAAGAACGGGCAGGACATCACGTACATCATCCTCGACAACCGGACGACGGCGATGACGGGGCATCAGACGACCCCGGCGTTGGAGGAGGGGTTGACGGGGGAGCGGACCTTTGCGCAGAGCATTGACGCGGTGATTGCGGGCATGACCGGGGCGGCGCGGGACGGGGCGCTGGTGGTGCGGGTGAATCCGGAGGAGCGCGAGGCTTATCGCCGGCTTCTCGAACAGACGCTGCTTCGGGATGGCGTCAAGATCGTGGTGGCGGACAAGGAGTGCGGCATCACGTTTCACCGGCGGGCGGCGCGTGAGGAGCGGGCGGAGATCAGGGCCCGCGGCTTTTTGCGGCGCAAGCGGGTGATCGCCATCACGCCGGAGGTCTGCGAGAACTGCCTCGAGTGCACGCGGGCGACGGGTTGTCCGGGGCTGACGCTGACGGCGACGCCCTACGGCCAGAAGGTCGAGATTGACGGGTCGTGGTGTGTGGCGGATGGGGCGTGCACGCGTTTTCTGGTTGACCTGCCTGGGGACGGTCCCCGGGTGAAGGCGTGTCCCTCGTTCGAAGAGGTGGTGGTGCATCGCGTCCAGGCGCCGGCGTCGCCCTGGGAGAGCCTGGATTTCAGCGGGCTGCCGACGCCGACGCCGGCGCCGGTGAGTGGGGTATGGCACGGGTATTTGGCGGGGGTGGGCGGCATGGGGATAGGCACCGCCACGGCGCTGCTGGTCCTGGCCGGGCATCGGGAGGGGTATCGGGTCCAGTTTTGCGACAAGAAGGGCCTCGCGATCCGCAACGGCGGGGTTTATTCGATGATCACCTACCTGGGGCCGGAGGCGTCCTTCTGTTCGAACCTGATCCCGTATGGCAAGGCGGATTTGATGTTGGGCATGGACATTGTCGAGGCGGCGCGCGCGTTCGATCCCTCGACCAACCAGCGCGTGGGAAGCCGGCATCGCACTGCCGTGGTTGTCAACAGCCACAAGACCCCCACCATCCTCACGCTGCTCGGGCGCGATGGCTTTTCGGTGTCCGACCTCGAATCCGCGCTGCGCCGGCTGTCGCGAGCCGAGGCTTTTTACAGCTGCGACGTGTCGGAGGTCTCGGAGGCGGTGTTGGGGACGAAGCTCTATGCGAACATCGTGCTTCTGGGCATTGCGTTTCAGCGCGGGCTGGTGCCGCTCCAATTGGCGAGCCTCGAGTGGGCGATCCAGGGGGGGCTGGGCGCAGCCGCCGCGGACAACCTGCACGCCTTCAACCTCGGGCGTCTGCTCGTCCACGATCGCGAGCAGGTCTTGCGCGTGGCGCGGCTCGGCATCGAACCGGAGTCGTGTGCGGGGGTGGTGGCCGACAAGGTCGAGATCCTGACCCGGACGCGGCGGGGCGGGGCGGGGCTGGCCCGGGCTTTTCGCGAACTGACGGCGCGGGCTGTGGCCCTGCTGCCTCCCGAGGAAGCGCCAGGTGCCGAGGTGGCGCTTCGGATCTATGATCTGATCCAGTACGAGGATGCGGCGTATGCGGCGCGTTACGTCGAGGGAATCGAGAAGGTGCGGGCGTCGGACCGGCCCGATCAGGGGTGGGCGGCGACGCGTGCGGTGGTTGAGAATCTGCACAAGGTGATGTTGATCAAGGACGAGGTCTATGTGGCGCATCTGCTCACGAGCGAGGAGAAGCGCCGGCGCGACCGGATCCGCTACGGCGTCGACCCCGCCCGGGGCGACCGGATCGAGTATCGGCACCTGAACCGGCCGCAATTCACCGTGTTCGGGCGGGATTGGGCCTGGGACATGAAGACCCGGGACTGGATGCTGTCCTGGGTGAAGCGCGGCCGGTGGCTGCGGCGTGTCCTTCCGGAGTGGCATCGGCCCGAGCGCGAGTTCCGTGACTGGTATTGGGGGTTGCTCCCCGGATTCCGGGCGGCGGCGGCGGAGCTGCGGACGTACGGACTTTATGTTCGGGTGTTGCGGCTGCCGGAGGGTGTGACGGGCTATCGGGAGATACGGTACCCGAAGATGGCGGCGGCGCGGGAACAGGCTGACCGATGGCTTCGCGAGCTGCATGAATGACGACGCGTTTTCGCCGGCGCCCGGCGAAGCGGTTCCCGGGGCTGTGCTGCGGGACTCCGGGATCCTGGACACGGACGGGGATGAGGCCTTTACGGACCTGGTGAGGCTGGCCTGCCAGGTCACCGGGGCGGCATCGGGGTTGATCGTGTTTTTCGATGCCGATCGTTCATGGGTGAAGGCCGCCGTGGGGTTTTCGGCGGAGGAAGCGGCGCGGGGCGGGTCGCTGTGCCGCTGGGTTTCGGACGGACCGGACTTGATGGTGATCGAGGACATGGCGGGGGACGCCCGCCACGCGGGTCATCCGTGGGTGACGGGGGAGGCGGGGCTGCGGTTTTACGCGGGCATGGCGCTGCGGATGACGGGGGGGCCGCCCCTGGGCGTGCTGAGCGTAATGGACAGGCGTCCGCGGAGCCTGTCGCCGGAGCAAGGGGACGGGCTGCGGATCGTGGGGCGGCAGGTGATGACGACGCTGGAGTGGCGTCGGAACCTGGGGGAACTCCGGTGTCTGTTGAAGGACCACGAGCAGGCCGAGGCCGCCTTGAGCGATTCCGAGGTCTTGTATCATTCGCTGGTGGATTGCCTGCCGCAGAGCATTTTCCGGAAGGACCGCGAGGGGCGGTTCCTGTTCGTGAACGCGCGGTTTTGCGAGACGCTGGGCCGACCGCCGGAGGAGATTGTGGGGCGGACGGATTTCGATTTTTTTCCGCCGGAGCTGGCGGCGAAGTACCGGGAGGACGACCGGCGGGTGATGGAGACCCACGCGGTATTCGACACCGTCGAGGAGCATGCGCGGCCCGGGGGTGAACGGATCTACGTGCAGGTGCTGAAGGCGCCGTTGTTCGATGCGGCGGGGAACGTCATTGGGGTGCAGGGTCTTTTCTGGGATGTGACCGAGCGCAAGCGGATGGAGGCGGCGATCGAGTACGAGCGGGATTTGCTCCAGACGCTCCTGGACAGCATCCCGGACGCGATCTACTTCAAGGACACGCAGAGCCGGATCCTGCGGATCAGCCGGGCTCTGGCCCGGAAGTTCGGCGCGGACGACCCCTCGGAGGTGGTGGGGAAGACGGACTTCGATTTTTTCCACGAGGCGCATGCGCGGCCGGCGTACGAGGACGAGCAGCGGATCCTGCGGACGGGCCAGCCGCTGGTGGGGCTGAAGGAGCGGGAGACCTGGCCGGACGGCCGGGTGACGTGGGCGCTGACGACGAAGATGCCGCTTCGGGATCGGAGCGGGGCGATCATTGGCACGTTTGGGGTGTCGAAGGACATCACCGACCTGGTGGCGGCGGAGGAGGCATCGGCGAAGGCGCGCGATGCGGCCGTGGAATCGATGCGGGTGAAGGGCCAGTTTCTGGCCAACATGAGCCACGAAATTCGCACGCCGATGAACGCGATCATCGGCATGGCGGGACTGCTGCTCGAGACCGAAGTCACCCCGGAACAGCGCGACTGCGCGGAGACCATCCGCCGCAGCGCCGAATCGCTGCTCAAACTGATCAATGACATCCTCGACTTTTCCCGGCTCGAGGCGGGCCGGCTGACGTTGGCGGAGGAGGACTTGGATCTTCGGGATGTGGTGGAGGACACCGTCGAGTTGCTGGCGCAGAGCGCCCACGACCGCGGGCTCGAACTGGTCTGCCGTCTGCCGCCGGACCTGCCGCGGCATGTCCGGGGGGACGCGGGGCGGTTGCGCCAGGTGCTGACCAATCTGATCGGCAACGCCGTGAAATTCACGGCGAAAGGGGAGGTGGTGCTCTCGCTCGAGACGGTGGCGTCGGACGATCGCCAGGTCACGATCCAGTTCGAGATCAGCGACACCGGGATTGGGATTGCGCCGGAGGCGCAGGAGCGGGTGTTCGAGGCATTCAGCCAGGCCGACATTTCGACGACGCGGAAGTATGGTGGGACGGGCCTGGGGCTTGCGATCTCGCGTCAGATTGTCGAGATGATGCAGGGCCGGATCGGGGTGCGCAGTCTGCCGGGGGTGGGTGCGACTTTTTGGTTCACGGCCCGGTTTGGCCGGCAGGCGGCCTGCCCCGGGGAAAGCCCCGGGGGAAGCCGGCTGCTCGAGGGGGTGCGGATCTTGGTGGTGGATGACAACGCCGCGCATCGCGGGGTGTTATCGGAGTGGTGCCTGGGATGGGCGATGGAGCTTCAGGTGGCTGTGACGGGGGCGGAGGCGATCGAGGTCTTGCTGAGCTCGGCGCGGGGTGGGCGCCCCTTTGTTCTGGCGGTTTTGGATGTGGAGTTGCCCGACATGGACGGGCTGGGTCTGGCGGAGGCGATCCAGGCGGAACCGGAGCTCGAAAAGACGCGGCTGGTGATGCTCACCACGCTGGGCAACCGGCTCGATGTGTCCGTGATGCGGCACGCGGGGATTTCCGCCTGCCTGGTCAAGCCTCCCCGACAGGCGCGGTTTTATGATGCGCTGATCAAGGTGCTGGCGGCGGCCACGCCGACCGGCGCGCAGGAACGAATGCGGCGCACGGGGGGGGGGCGGGATTTGACGGCGGAAGGGCAGGCGGGTCCGCTGCGGGTGCTGGTGGCGGAGGACAACGCGATCAACCAGCGGTTGGCGCTTCGCCAGCTGCATCGGCTCGGGTACGCGGCGGAGGCGGTTGCCAACGGCCGGGAAGTCCTCGAGGCGCTGCGGCAGGGAAGCTACGATGTCCTGCTGCTCGACTGTCAGATGCCGGAGCTGGACGGCTACGAGACGGCGCGGCTGATTCGGAAGAGCGAAGTGCCGATTGCCAGCCAATCGGGGCCGAGCCATCCGCCGCTGCACATCATTGCGATGACGGCCAACGCGATGCCGGGGGACAGGGACAAGTGTTTGGCTGCGGGCATGGACGACTACATCAGCAAGCCGGTTCGGCTCGAGGACCTGGCGGCGGCGCTGCAGCGGGCGACCCAGGGGCTTTGTGTCGAGGCGGCAGCCACAGTGCCGGCCGCAGCGACGCCCGTGGCGCCGGAAGCGGCGCTGGAAGCGGCAGAACCGGTGCTGGATCCTGCGGTCCTGAGCAGCTTGCGGCAGCTCAACGTGCCGGGCCAGCCCGATGCGGTCGTCGAGATGGGCGAGATGTTCTGCAAGAACGCGGCGGTTTTGTGCGAGCGGATCCGGGATGCGGCGGAGCGGGGCGACTTAGAGGCTTTGAAGGCTGTGGCGCACAGTCTGAAGGGGAGTGCGGGGGGGCTGGGTGCGCGGCGGTTGGCGCGGCTTTGTGCGGCGACGGAGGCGCACGCCAAGGCGGGGGATCTGGCGGCCGCCCGCGCCGCCGCCGCCGGGGTGCCCGTCGCGTTGGCCGAGGCGGGCGAAGCCCTTCGGGCGCTGACGACCTGAGGCCTGCCCTCCGGAGTTGAAAGCGACGCTCCAGTTCAGTAGCGTCCAGGCATGGAACAGCTTCATGCCCCGTGGCGGATCGAGTACATCCTCGCGCCCAAGCCGAAGCCGGCTGCGGGGGGCGATTCGCTTTTCACGGAGATCGCGCGATCGGGGGATGATGTCGGGCACCATATTCTGGCGCGGACGCGGTCCTCGTTTGCGGTGCTGAACCGGTATCCGTACACGGGCGGTCATTTGATGGTGGTGCCGTACCGGCAGACGTCGGATTTGATGGAACTGACGACCGAGGAAATGGCGGACCTGTGGGAGCTGACCCGGCGCTGCATCGCGGCGTTGCGGCGGGAGATGAAACCGGACGGCTTCAATGTGGGGATGAACCTGGGGCGTGTCGCCGGGGCGGGCGTCACCGATCATCTGCACATTCACGTGGTGCCCCGGTGGAACGGCGACACGAACTTCATGCCGGTGCTGGCCGGGACGTCGGTGGTTCCCGAGGCGCTGGCCGACGTGGCGGCCCGTCTGCGCGCCGCCCTGGCGGGTGAAGCTCCGCAATCCCGGATTTGACATGCCGACCGAGACACTCCATTTCGACAATGCGCGGTTGGCGCAGCAGCTGTTCAACAACGATCCGCGGAACCTGAGCGCACTCGAGCGCCAGTTGGGGGTCAAGGCGACGGCGCGGGACGCCTGGATCAAGCTCGAGGGGAAGCCCGAGGCCCTGGCGCGGGCGCGGCATTTGTTTCAGCTTCTCGAAGGGACTGTCCAGACCGGGGGACAGATACGGACGCCGGACTTTGCATTGGCGCTGAGCGTGGTGCAACAGGAGGGGGTGTCGGCGTTGAAGAGCCTGCAGGCGGAGCGGATCCAGACCTCGCCGCGGAAGGCGTCGGTGGCGCCCAAGACCACGGGCCAGCGTCGCTATATCGAGGCCATCCGGGAACATGACGTGACGTTCGGGATCGGGCCGGCGGGGACGGGCAAGACCTATCTGGCGATGGCGATGGCCACCGCCGCGCTTCGGGATGGCCGGGTGAACCGCCTGATTCTGACGCGGCCGGCGGTCGAGGCCGGCGAGGCGCTGGGCTTCCTGCCGGGGGATCTCCAGGAGAAGCTGGCGCCGTACTTGCGCCCGCTGGTCGACGCGTTGCACGACATGCTGCCGGCGGAGGAGATCCAGCGGTTGATGGAACGGGGGACGATCGAGATTGCGCCGCTGGCCTACATGCGGGGGCGGACGCTGAACCATGCGTTCATCATCTTCGACGAGGCGCAGAACTCGACCACGGAGCAGATGTTCATGTTTCTGACGCGGCTGGGTCATGACTCGAAGGCGGTGATTACGGGCGATTTGACCCAGGTCGATCTGCCCAAGCACAAGCCGTCGGGTCTTCAGGAGGCGCGCGTTGCGCTGGCCGCGGTCGAGGGCATTGCGATGGTCGAGTTTGGCAAGCGGGACGTGGTGCGGCATCCGTTGGTGCAGAGCATTGTGGCCGCGTACGAACAGCACCGGGGCGTGCCCCATGAGTGAGCTGGCGTTGCACAACCGGCACCGGGGGGTGGTCGTTGACCGCCGGCGGTTTCGGCGGTGGCTGCTCGAGGTGTTGGCGGACCCGGTTTTTTTCGGGCCTGCGGCGGCGCCGGCGCGCTGGCTCGACTTCGAGCTGGCGTTCTTCCTGGTGACGGACCCGGTCATGGGCCGCCTGAACGAGCGCCATCTGGGCCACGCGGGGTCCACGGACGTGATCACGTTCGACTATGGCCGGCCTCCGGGAGCCGGGGCGGGAACGGCGTGGCTGAGAGGGGATCTGTTTGTCTGTCCCGACGAGGCGCGGCGCCAGGCCCGTCGATTCCGCGCCGACTGGCCCGCGGAGATCGCGCGGTGCGTGATTCACGGGCTGCTGCATCTTGCCGGGCATGACGATCTCGAGCCGGCGGCCCGTCGGGCCATGAAGCAGGTCGAGAACCGCCTGGTGCGGTGTCATGCCGCCTGCTTTCCCTTGAGCCGCCGGAAGGTCGACTCTAAGCTGCCGCCATGAAGCAGTCGCTGATGCGCTGGCGTGCCAACTTTGTCGCGGGACTGGTGGTGATCCTGCCGGCCGTCATCTCGATTGCCATTCTCAAGTGGCTTTTTGGGACGGTGTCGAGCATTACGGATCTGCTGCTTTTCTTCGTGCCCCGTCAGATCACGCGTGCGCAGGATGGCCGTGGGGACACGCACTGGTATTGGAGCCTGCTGGCTTTGGCAATCGGGCTTCTGCTGGTGGCGATTGTCGGTCGGGCGGCGCGGAACTACGTGGGTCGCAAGCTCATCCAGTCGGTGGACCGCGCCCTGTCGCAGGTGCCCCTGCTGAACAAGATCTACAGCGTGGTCAAACAGGTCAACGAAGCGTTCTCGTCGACCAAGAAGTCGTCGTTCAAGCAGGTGGTGCTGGTCGAGTATCCGCGCAGGGGGATCTACTCGATCGGGTTCATCACGAGCGATGATGTTCCGGAGATTTCGAACAAGCTGCAGGCGGCAGTGGCCAGCGTCTTTATTCCGACGACGCCGAATCCGACGACCGGTTTTCTGCTTGTGGTTCCCCGCAACGAGGTGATCCGGCTCGACATGCCGGTTTCCGACGGCATCAAGTATCTCATCAGCCTGGGCTCAGTGGTTCCTGTGTACTCGTTTCCCGCGGGGTCGGGTGCTGCTCTCCCAACCCCTCCTGCGGCCCCGCCGGCCCCGGGTTCGACCGGGGTTTCCTGACATCGCGGTGGTCCATTCCCCATGCACCTCGAGCAAGCCTCGGGCATCGTCCTCCGGACCCGGCTGCTGACGGAAACGAGTCTGATTGTGCACTGGCTGACGGAGGACCAGGGCCGGATCGCGACGGTGGCCAAGGGGGCCCGGCGGCCGCGATCCGTGTATCGCGGCAAGCTCGACCTGTTTTACGAGGCGCGGTTCACGTTCCAGCGGAGCCGGCGTTCGGACCTGCACGGTCTGCGGGAGCTGAGCCTTGAGGACACGCATCCGGTGTTGCGGACGGATCTGCCGCGGTTGAGCCAGGTCTGTTACGCCGCCCTGCTGATCGAGTTGGCCAGCGAGACGGACACGCCGCTGCCCACGTTGCATGCGCTGCTGACGGACTTGGTCCGGACGCTTGATGTCCGACCCGCGGCGCCTCATTTCCCGGTGGCGTTCGAGCTCAGGCTTCTGGCGGACGCCGGTCTGCTGCCGGACTTGAGCCGGACGCGTCTGAGCGCCGGGAGCCGGCAGATCCTCGAGGCTCTGAGACGACTGGGGTTTCCGGACGCGGTGCGGATCCAGCCCACGGGGGTCCAATGGGACGAGATCCGATCGTTCCTGGGCGCGCTGATCACGGAGCACTGGGGCCGGGTTCCGGCCGGGCGCGGGGCGGCGCTGGGGGGTGACTGAGTGCGGCGCTGCTGCCGGTTCTGACTTCGAGTTGGGGACGGTGCTGCAGTCCGGGAGCCTGCCGGTGATCTGGAAGTCGTCGGCGCGGCAGGAGAGTCTTCAGGCCTACGTCCAGCTCTACCTGAAGGAGGAGATTCAAGCTGAGGCCCTCGTGCGCAACCTGCCGGGGTTCGCCCGGTTCCTGCCGACTGCGGCGCTGTTCCATGGTCAGGTTCTCAACCTTGCCGGTTTGGCGCGCGACGCCGGGGTGGCGCGTACGACCGTCGAGGGGTATCTCAGCATCCTGGGGGACACGCACATGGCCTGGCTGCTGGCTGGCTACGAAGGCAAGCTGCGGGTCAAGGCCAAGGAGCGGCTGGAACGTCGCGATTTCGCTGGCCTGGACGCCATCGGCGAACTGGTGGGAATGCGCCGCCGCCTCGTTGTCTATCTGGGGGAACGACCGTTCACCACCGCGGAGGGGGTCGAAGTGCTTCCCGTCCCCGCGTTCCTGGCTGAGCTCGAGTCGGGGACGATTTGAACTCCGGCGGGTTTGGCATTACACTCGGACTTCGTGGCACGCATTTACGACGACATCACGGAGACGATAGGCAACACGCCTCTGGTACGGCTGCACCGGACGGCTGAGAAACACGGGGCGCGCGCTGAGCTGTTATTGAAGCTCGAGTTCTTCAATCCGCTCTCGAGCGTCAAGGATCGGGTGGGCGTGGCGATGATCGACGCTGGTCTGCGGGATGGGACGATCCGGTCGGACACCGTCTTGATCGAGCCGACGAGCGGCAACACGGGGATTGCGCTGGCCTTTGTGGCGGCGGCCCGTGGCCTGAAGCTGATCCTGACGATGCCGGAGACGATGTCGATCGAGCGGCGGAAGCTGCTGAAGGTGTTGGGGGCGCGCCTGGTTCTGACGGAGGGTGCCAAGGGGATGAAGGGGGCGATTGCCAAGGCTGAGGAACTGCATGCGCGGATTCCGAACAGCGTCATTCCCCAGCAGTTTGCCAACCCTGCCAATCCGGAGATCCACCGCCGGACGACGGCGGACGAGATCTGGCGGGACACGGACGGCCGGGTGGACATGGTGGTGGCGGGCGTTGGAACGGGGGGGACGATCACGGGCATTGCGGAGGTGATCAAGGCACAGAAGGCGTCTTTCCGGGCGATCGCGGTCGAACCAGCCCGCTCGCCGGTTCTTCGGGGCGGGGCGGCCGGTCCGCACAAGCTCCAGGGGATCGGCGCGGGTTTCGTTCCCGGCGTTCTCAACACGAAGATCATCGACGAGATCATCGCGGTTCGCGAGGAAGACGCGGGTCTCATCGCGAAGGAGGTCTGCCAGCTGGACGGCATTCCGGTGGGGATATCGAGCGGAGCAGCCCTCTGGGCTGCGCTCGAGGTGGCGCGACGTCCCGAGAGCGAGGGCCGGCAGATTGTGGTGATCGTGCCGTCCTGTGCGGAACGGTATCTTTCCTCGTGGCTGTTTGCGGACGTGGGGGTCGAGAGCGACGTTCTGGGCGACTCGCTGCAGGAGGTTTGATCCCGATGGAGCCGCGAAGAGCGGAGGGCCTTCTCCATTGAGCCTTCTGCCTTCTTGCGGCCCTCCCAGACTCTCGGTCTCTTGGCGGCAGCCCGCAAAAACGCTTGCGCGGCGGGAAACCGGCAGATTACGGTTTCCTCCACTCCGGCTTCACCGGAAGCGAGCGATGTGGTGGCCTAGGGCGGCGACTGGGAGGGGGGTTGGTAGCTCAGTGGTAGAGCAGCGGCCTTTTAAGCCGTTGGTCCCGGGTTCAAATCCCGGCCAACCCACCAGCCAAGAACACAAGGAAAACCCTGCAAAATATGGCCTCCCGTGCATGTTTGCGATCGTCCTTGCCAATGACGCGCAATGCACGCGAAAAGCGCCGAATAGGCAAACAAGTTGCAACCTTTTACAACTGGCAGGTGGGCCAGCGGCCTGAAGTCTCCCCGGTGTCCACGGTCAACCGTGGATCAGGTCCATGTCCTCCGCGGCGCCGCCGTGCTCCAGGATGACCGCTGGACGAGACTTTCCAGACGGCGAGGGTGCCAGGTGCGGACTCGACGGCCGGCGCGGCCTGGGGGCGAATAGGCGTTGACCTCGAGGTGCTGGTGGGTGTATGGCCTCGGGTGTCAGGCGTGAAAGAGCCTGACCGCAGTTGTAACCGTCGGGGTGATGCCCGACGGCGCGATCATGAAACAACGCACGAGTCTGCCCCGTCTGGATAGTCCCCGTCTCATCAGCGGGGACGACAAGGCTTTCACCTTCCGGCCGGGGCATTCCGTAGCAACATGCAGAGTACACAACAAGCGCAGGTCGCCAGCGCATCGAATGGCGAGTCCCACCATACCTTCGACCTCATCCTCGCTTTCGAGAATGACTGGAGCGAGAACGCTCTGGCCATCGATGCAGACGGCGCCGTCTGGATCGGCCACGGTCGCGTCGCACTCGTTGGTGACGACGAGTTCATCCCCGGCCGGCGGGTGAGCCTGTCGCAGGCGGTTCGGTGGTTCCGAGACATGGACCCGCTCTCCAGCGGGCGGAGTGGCAACGAAGAAGGTCAAGCGAGGTTCTGCACCATCGTTGCCGATGCACTCGAAGGGAGGGAGCCATGACGGTGTGGATCTCGGACGCGTCCTCGACGATCACCTTCGATGCTGGCGCCGTCCAGTTCCGAGAACCTCGAGCTGCCGTCCCGGCGCCGGCCGGCGTCACGCTCGG
>Ga0209096_1000416_pt1 | contig 59192 bp, 62 predicted proteins | sample AD_UKC034_MetaG_FD_184407 | JGI IMG/M metagenome (GOLD analysis project Ga0209096, IMG submission 184407) | Active sludge microbial communities of municipal wastewater-treating anaerobic digesters from USA - AD_UKC034_MetaG (SPAdes) (version 2) | ecosystem: Engineered > Bioreactor > Anaerobic >...
CAAGGTTTTGAAAAGAGGCATGTGGAGGTACAGGGCAAGCGTGACGGTTCAGGGCCAGACGCTGCAAAAGCTGTTTCCGGACGAGAGCAAAAAGTCGTATCAGGCGGCGCTCATCTGGGAAAAAGAAGCAAAAAAGGAACTGGAGAGGCAGTTATCCCGGATAAATTCGGAATCTTTGGCAATCGGTCAATGGTCCAATGAATATCTGACGGAAGCCGAAAACCGGTTTGTCGGTAAAACATTCAAAGAAAAGAAGGCGGCATTTGCCAAGTTTTATGAGGATACAGGGCTTCAACGTGATTTTCCGGTTGATGATCTCACAATTACGATCTGCCGGAACTTTCTGCTCAAACAGGTAAAAGAAAGGTCAGGTTATGCTGCCAATAAGGAAAGGAAGAATCTCGCTACTGCATGGAGATGGGGATTCGACAACATGGAGGGCTGGCCGAAAGGAGTCAATCCTTTCCTGGCGGTTAAAAAATTCTCGGAAGAGCGGAGACCGAGATATGTTCCACCTGAAGATGACTTCTGGAAGGTTTACGATCAGGCAGTCGGTCAGGACAAGGTTATGCTCCTGGCATTTCTTCATCTGGAGGCAAGACGATCGGAAGTATTTCGCATCAAATTGCCGGATCTTGATTTTCTAAACAACCAAATCTGCCTTTGGACACAGAAGCGTGAAGGCGGACATAAGGAATTTGACTGGCTGCCGATGACTTCGGATTTTCGGTACGCTTTGCTTCAATGGAGTGAAGAAAGGCTGAAACAAAAGACTGATAATAAAGAGCACGTGTTTGTTTGCCTTGATGAAACACCTTTTTGTGAGGAGTATTACGGCAAACCGTTTCTTCACCGTCAGCATCTGATGGCGCGTCTGTGCGAAAAGGCAAAGGTCAAACCTTTCGGTTTCATGCAATCAGACATCTGACAGTGTCAATCCTGTATAAAAAAGGTTATCCGTTGGCAATTATCCAGACGATACTCAGGCATAAAAATCCTAATACCACAGCTTGGTATATCCACAGTTTCGGTTTGGAAGAAACAAGGGGAGCGCTGGAGAAAGGTTTGAAAGGTCCAGCTCAGGTGATCGAGTTTAAAAAGGCAAGTGTTCCATAAAAAAAACCCCAGAGGTGCCACTCTGAGGGCAATTTGTGTCCGGACTTGTGTCCGGAGGTTAAAAGCGAAGGTTGTTGTTCTTAAGCATTTGTAATTATTGGTAGTCCCACGGGGACTTGAACCACGGTTTCCGGCGTGAGAGGCCGGATTTTAGCCTTTTATCTTGATTTACCGTCTTTTACTTTTAAATCATTTAATCGCCTGAAAGCCTTATCAATAAAAGGTTTCAAAGCTTTTATCATTTCCCTTGACTTACTTTTATTTTTCTTTATATTTGTCACAAAGGTTGGAAGTAAGGTTGGAAGTGAATGTTTCCGGGTTGCAAACGTAAAGACAGGGAAAGGTTGGAAGTTGTTTCCGGCTTTATCAAGGGGGCTGCAATGAAAACTTATCAAAGATACCCGACAAACTACAAAGGCGTGTTCTATCGCATCGGTGAGCGTATCGGCGGCAAAGGCGATGAAAAGATTTTCTATATCGTGTTCAAAAAAGACGGCAAAGTTTATGAGGAAAAAGCAGGGCGGCAATATTCCGATGATATGACGGCGGCTAAAGCAAGTCGTATTCGTGCCGGGCGAATAGAAGGACGGCAGCAATCGCGTAAAGAGGTCAGAGAACAGGCGCAAGCAGCAAAGCAGGCAGAAGCCGACAGGATGACATTGAATCGCTTGTGGGATGAATACAAGGCAAATAAAGCCGATTCCAAAGCCATCAACACGGATGAAGGACGTTTCAAGAAATACATCAAACCTTCTTTTGGCGACAAAGAACCCCACGAAATAATCCGGTTGGATGTTGACAGGTTGAGAGTGAAGCTCTTAAAAACCCTAAAGCCTCAAACCGTCAAGCATGTATTGGGCTTGCTCAAGAGGATTGTTCACTATGGGGCGGCGCGTCAATTATGTCAAAACCTGAACTTTGAAATTGAGGCCGTCAGGGTTGACAATCAGAAGACCGAAGACTTGACAGCCGAACAATTGCAGAGGCTTCTGGAAGCCATAGATAATTCATCGGACGTTGAAGCTAAAGCCATTATGAAGCTCGCTCTTTATACTGGTATGCGGCGCGGGGAAATGTTCAAGCTGAAATGGGATGACATTGATTTCCAGAGAGGCTTCATTTCCATCAAGAACCCGAAAGGATTTGTGTCCCAAAAGATACCGTTGAATGAACAGGCAAGGCAGGTGTTGGAGAATCACCCCCGGACGGCGCCAAATGTTTTCACCAGAAAAGACGGCGAACCCTTCACGGACATCCGGCGGCGCGTCAATCCGATTAAACAGGCGGCAGGCATCCCCGATGATTTCCGAGCCCTTCATGGTCTGCGTCATACTTATGCATCCATGCTGGCTTCATCCGGCAAGGTTGATCTTTACACCCTGCAAAAGCTCTTGACGCACAAGTCACCCGTTATGACACAGCGATATGCTCACCTTCGAGATGAAGCATTGCGGAACGCTTCAACATTGGCCGGAAACATCATTGAACAGGCCACAAATGGCAATGTTGTTGAAATGCGGAAATCAGACCAGAGTTGACACTTCCCAAAATATGGTATAGGATGACATAAAATGAATTGGACGATAACTTTTAACAGGAAGGTTGAAAAGCAGATTGGAACATTGCCGGAAGGCGTTTTAAATACATTCAAATATTTGATGAAAGAAATTGAAGTTCTTGGTCCGTTTCGCGGCAACTGGCCGAATTATGGATTATTGACGGATGACCGGCATCATTGTCATATCAAGAAGGGACGGCCAACTTATGTTGTTATTTGGGAAATCGTCAACAAAAAGGAAAGACACATTGAGGTGAATTATGTTGGAACCCACGAAAGCGCACCATATCAAAAGCATTAAGCTCAATCTGATAGGTCCAGCAAATAAAAAGTCAGAAGCGATAAAGGTTCTATTATCTCTTGGCTTCAAAGAGGAAACGGATTCTATTTCATGGCGTGAGGCATTCCCTGAAACGTCCGATCAGGAACTTGTCGGAAATGTCCTTGTTGGCGCAAGAAACAAGGCAGGAATGACACAGAAGCAGCTTGCCGACATAACGGGCGTGCATCAAAGACATTTAAGTGAAATGGAACACGGCAAACGAACCATCGGGAAGAAGAACGCAAAGCTTTTTGCAAAGGCATTGCAAACGGATTATCGTGTTTTTCTTTAGACGGATACCGCATTGGCTGAAATGGGAACTCAATGAAAGACATACTCAAAAAAATTGATGCAATCAAAGCAAAGATTGACACTTACAGGCCGATTGACGCGCACATGCTCAAGCAGCTTCGGGAATATTTCAGAATCGGCATGACCTATTCCAGCAATGCTCTGGAAGGTAATTCCCTTACAGAAACGGAAACGAAGATTGTCATTGAAGATGGAATCACCATTGGCGGGAAGCCGGTCAAAGATCACATGGAAGCTCTGGGACATTCGGAAGCCTATGATTTGCTTTTCCGGTTATCCAAACATCAGGAAATCACGGAAGCGAACATCAAGGAATTGCACAGGCTGTTTTATTATCGGATTGATGAAGATCATGCCGGGAAATACCGCAAGCAGAAAGTCATTATCACCGGGACAACATTCATTCCCCCCGCACCCGAACAGATACCGGATTTGATGAAGTCCTTTGTTGCCGGGATACCCGATGACCGGGCAAAGAATCACCCGGTTGAAATTGCGGCGGTACTGCATCGAAAGCTTGTGACGGTTCACCCCTTCATTGATGGCAACGGAAGGGCGGCGCGTCTATTGATGAACCTTGCCTTATTGCAGGCAGGCTTCCCCGTGACAATCATTCCCCCGATCTTGCGGCGCGACTATCTGGACACCCTGAACAAGACCCATAAGGGCGATAATAAGACGTTCACCAAGTTCATTGCCGGTTGCTGCTATGAATCGGCAAAGGAATATTTGAGACTTCTGGAAGGATAAGAACACCATCGGGAATAGGCAGGCCGGCCGACAAGCGGGAGCTCCCCTTCCCGCTTTCCCGATTTAACCATAGGGGGCTTGAGAGAGGGGAAGCATGGAAGATGACAAAAGAAGGTTTGGGTTACTTCTGAATTTTTTAAAAAGGAACGAACAGTTTAAGAATTATTGGGAACATATGGCCGACAATATAGGCAAGGAAATTTCATTTGGAAAATTTAGGGAAAACCCGTTTTTTTATGAAAATATGATTTATCATTGGTTATGGTTTGGGGGGGAACCTTTCAATATTGATCTTGATGAGGCATACGAACGATTGAAAAGACAGACAGGCGCGGCAAGTAAATTTTGTTTATCGGATAAAATAGACGATATAAGGCGGTTTATAGATGGTATAAGCCACCAAACCAAAGATAATTCACTTCAAAATATTGATCAATTTGTTAAAACATTAAAATCTAATATCTGTAGGCGCGACGATTTTTATATTAAGATTGATTTGACAAACGATTACTCAATGAAAGAAATAACTCACAAAATTCAAGACATTATAAAGAAAGAGAAAGAAGAAAGATATTACCATTTATTATCAATTACAAAAGGAAACGCGATCAGAAAGGCGCGGAGAGTCGGACTTGATGAATTGGAAAGATATTTATTGGTGTATGATACACGGGAGGTAATTGTTAGAGGGAAAAAAAATACATGGCGCAATGTTTATGAAATAATTAATCAAAAAATGGATTACACAGAAGAAAAACGGCAAAGGTTGTTAAGAGATTACAGCAAAGCGAAAGAAATAATAAGAAAGTCGATTGATTGCCAAGATATTAGATATTTCCCGTAAAATGTATCATTTAAGAGATTCGTTAAATTGCCACGTGGCATTTTAGCGATTCATAAAATTGCCACGTTACAATATTACGAAACACCCTTTCAGTATCTTTTTTAAAAATAAGTTTCCCTTATATTACCCTACAGTCACACAGGCTGTAGGGTTTTTCTTTTCCCGCACCTGTAAATCAATTTAAGGAGGAACATCATGAACAGAGAAGCGCGAACAGTTACGGGGACGGTCAACAATTTAATCACCAAACCATTTTTGAATGAAGTGGAAGTGGCGGAAATAACCGGCCGGGCGGTTACCACATTGCGGAATGACCGACACTTACGGCGGGGGATTCCCTATCTGAAAATTTCGGCGCGAACAGTCAGATACAAAATAACGGACGTTATAAACTTCATGGAAGCGCGGCGAATTGCCTTTGATTAAGTGCCGGAATGAAGTCAGGAGGGGGGCTAACATTGAACCACTTGAAAATAAAAGTCATTCCCTGAATTGCCATAGCAGAAAAAGAGAGGAAATAGCATGACGGACAGACGATTAAACACAATCCAAGATTTACGACGTTATTTAGCGAACCTGATTAACCGGACGGAGGCCGGAAAGATTGAACCCGACCTTGCCAAAGGTTTGACCTACATGGCGTCAATCCTGATGAGAGCGATTGAAGGCGGCGAGGTTGAACGGCGCATTGATGAAATCGAAAAGAAGATGAGAGGATAACCATGAATCACAACATTATAAAACGCATTGAAATCATAGAGAAAAAAATTGACGGCGGTACGATACCGGACAAGGAACGAATCATCGTCATTTGCTACCCAAACGGAGATGAGGCCGAATTTACCCGCTTGTATCAGTTGCGCCTTGCCGAACTCAAAAACAAATACGGAAACATTTCAGAAGATGAATTGTTGGTTATTGGCGTCAGGAAATTCGCGCCATTGTCAAATAACTCATAACAGGGGGCACCAATGTATCTTGACCCTTGCGATGAATACCGGGAAAAATGTGCTGCATTAGCTGAAGAAGAAAAAGCCAAGTATTACAAACCACCTGAACGGGACACAAGGCAGGAAGAAGCCCATCGGGGACAGGGAACCACCGGCGCGGATATAGGACAGGAAGAACCCGGAGAAACAAACCCGTTTCCTTCTCATATCATGACAGGCGCGGCGGGACACTTTTCAGCGGTATTGGCGCAGGTCATGGAATCACCACGACACTTCTTCTTCATGGTTTATCTGGCGTGCATTGGCATTGTCATGGCAAACAAGATCAGTTTAGCCACGGAACTGAAGCCACAGCCACGGCTTTACCTTGTCTTGCTGGGCGAATCAGCAGACGACCGGAAAAGCACGGCCATATCAAAGACGGTTGACTTCTTCATAAGCGCCCTAACGGAATTCAATGTCTGCTTTGGAGTAGGCAGCGCGGAAGGTTTGCAGAAGATATTGGACAAAAAGAAATCACTTCTTCTGGTTTATGATGAATTGAAGGCGTTTGTCGGCAAAGCAAAAGCTGACGGTTCAATTCTTCTTCCGGCCACATGCACCCTTTTTGAATCCAATCGCTTTGAGAATCACACCAAAGACAAGGAATTGAAGATCATGGATGCCTATCTTTCCATTGTGGCGGCAAGCACAATAGCCACTTATGAAAGGTGTTGGGATTCCAGTTTTCAAGACATAGGCATGACAAACTGTCATCACCGATTTAATTCCCGTGCAGTTGCAGCGGGATAAAAGGGAGCCAAAGGCACCGGTTCATTAGGTTCATTAATTTCATTCTTTTTTTTTTAAGAATCTTTCCATTTCATTTTTCTTAATCCATTTAATTTTTCTGATTCCAGTCGTAAGGGCCATGATCATAAAAGATTATGAATGTGGTGATTATGAAGAAGATACCCTGTAGTCATTGTGGGAGATATTTCATTCCCGATCCACGGCAGAAGAATCAGCGTTACTGTAGCGAAAAGGTGTGCCAGCAAGCCCGGAAGTCATCGTGGCAGCGGCGCAGAATGAAGAGCGATCCGGTTTACCGGGCAAATCAGAAGCAGAGCCAAGCTGATTGGTTAAGCAATCACGAGGATTACTGGAAGCGATACCGTGCGGATCATCCTGAGCAGACGGCACGTAATCGTGCTTTGCAGAAAGTTCGCAACAAACTTCGTCATTCGCCAAGGGGTGTCGGGATGGACGCGTCCATAATTGCAAAGATGGACACGTCCAAAACGGACAAATCATTTACGGAATCATACATGCCGGGCTCTTTCTGGCTGGTTCCGTCGATTGCAAAGATGGACGCGATAAAAGTATATTTACATATGATTCCGGACAGTTGAAAGTGATTGCCAAGAAGGACGCAATCGACATCGAGACAATCCTGGCTGATAATGGCGCCGAAAAATCAGATTTCCCTTTGGAAAGGAGACAGCGACCATGATCATGACCAGAAAGAGAATCCTCAATCCCGGCAGGGTCAGACAAATTAGCGGCGGTTTCAGTTACATTCCCCATAGGTTTCTTACGGGCGGTTTTCTGGCCTCTCTGGATCAGAAGGAGATCCTGCTGTACCTGTTTCTGGTGCTGGTATCCGATCGGCATGGCCTTTCTTACTACAGCTATGACATGATCTGTTCTTTAATCCAGTTGACGCTGGACGAATATATCGAGGCCAGAGACGGCTTGTTGAAGAAAGATCTGATCAGTTTTGACGGAAAGATCTTTCAGGTTCTCGACCTTCCCGCCACGCCGCATTTTTCCGCACAGTCATCCGGTGAAGACCCGGCCGTGGTTGCCCGGACCATCCGGCAGTCGTTGGCGGAGGCGTCGCGATGATAGACAGGAAAACGGTTTTCGATATCTACCGATTCAAAGATGCAGGTTATTCGGCCAGACTGATTGCCCGGGAAATGAGGCTCGGTCGTGACACCGTGATCAAATATCTGAAGAACCCGGATGGTGCTTTACAGGCAAGGAAGCCCAGGCCATCCAAGCTGGACGCATACCGCGACATGATTGACGCACTGCTTGAAGAGTATCCTTTCATTGGAGCGCCGGTGGTTCTGCAGAGGCTTCAGGAAAAAGGGTTTGACGGCCGGATAACGATTGTTCGGGATTATCTGCATAAACAACGGGGGAAGGTTCTGAAAAGCAGGCAGGCCTTTGTCCGCTTTGAGTCCTCCCCCGGTCGGCAAATACAGGTTGACTGGGGTCACTTCGATACTCTGACTTACGGGACAACTAAAAGAAAGCTTTATGCCCTGGCGGTGGTGGAATCTTTCAGTCGGATGCTTTATGTCCAGTTTACCCACAGCCAGAGGCAGGAGGTGCTTCACCGGGGCCTTCTGAATGCCTTTGATTTTTTTGGAACAATCCCTGAAGAAATCGTCGTTGACAATATGCTCACCGCCGTCACGGAACGCTGCGGGCGGATCATCCGCTTCAACGACGCCTTTCTGGACTTTCTGCGGCCCTTGAAGATCATCCCGAGAGCCTGCAATATAAGGTCGCCACAGGAAAAAGGGAAAATCGAGAGAAGCATCCAATACCTTCGTCACAACTTCTGGCCCGCGAGAAGTTTCTCCGACCTGACGGATGTACAGCATCAGGTCAGGCAGTGGCTCGATGCTGTGGCCAATGTCCGCATCCATCAAACCACCGGTGAAAAACCCATTGATAGATTGACCCAAATCATCCCCAAACCCTTGCCGGAAGGTTTGCCCGATTGCCGAGAAACGGAAACGGTCCTGGTGCACAAGGATTTTGCCGTAATCTTTGACGGCAACCAATATACGGCGCCGCCCTGGACGGTGGGAAAGCATCTTATCCTGAAGGCGGATGATCACACTGTTACCCTCTATCATCTGCAAAAACAGGTGACGGCCCACTGCCGATCATGGGAACGCAAACAGCGTATTGAACTGCCTTCGCATCGGGAACAGGTTAAAAAACTCCAGAACAAATTATGGCGGGAACGGGATGTCGCCCTCCTGTCCTGTCTGTGTCCGGAAGCAGTTGATTATCTGGCGGCTATTGCCTGCGCAAGACAATCCGTCAAGAAAACAGCTTCTGTCCTTTTAACCCTCAAAGATAAATACGGGGAGACAGCCCTCATTAGCGCCATCCGGAAGGCCATGCTCCACAAAGCTTACGGAGCCGAATACATCCGGAGTATCCTTCATCAGGAAAGCACGCCGAAAAAGCAACACCCCCCGGTTAAACTCAAGAATGAAGAACTCAACGCTATCCGGCTGGCCGAACCGTCGCTGGCTGAATATGATGCCTATATCCTCAAAGGAAGAAATAACTATGAATGAAACCCGTATCGAATCCGTATTGGAAAAACTCAAATCTTTAAAGATGAAGACCGCCGCTGAAAACCTCGCTCGAATCCTCCAGCAAGCGGAAAAGCAGAATATGTCGCCTCTGATGGTTATTGAAGCCCTAATCGATATCGAGTGTGAAGCACGGCAGAAAAACCGTATCCATCAGCGTTTTAAGCAGTCCCGGCTCTTGGAAAAACCAACGCTTGACCAGTTCGACTTTCACTTTCACGTCTCCCGAAAAAAACAGAAAACCAGAATCCTCGACCTGATGGATATCTCTTTTTTATCTCAAAAAAAGGACGTTCTGTTTATCGGAAATACCGGCCTGGGGAAAAGCTTCCTGGCCAAATGCATCGCCTTTGCCGCTACCCAGCGCGGTATTAAAACTCTCTTCACCAACGCCATGGACATGATCAATCTTCTCACCGCCGCTGATGTTGACCGCTCTTTATATAAAAAGCTCCGTGATTATCAAACGCCTGATCTTCTGATCATCGATGAAGTCGGATATCTACCTCTTGGCGTGCAGGGCTCCAATCTCTTCTTTCAGGTGATCAGCGCACGGCATCAAAAGAAATCAACGGTGATAACCAGCAACCTTGTCTTTGCGGAGTGGGGAAATATCTTCGACAACACCACCGTCGCCACGGCGATTGCCGATCGTCTTGTCCACAACTCAGAAGTTATTATCATGGAAGGACCAAGCTATCGAACGAAGAACAAAAGCTGAATAGAATAATACGATATATTTTGAATAGATGAAACCGCTGATGCCCAACGCATCAAGGCTTGATCAAAGATTAAATGCTACAGACTGAAAATACCTGGAAAGGAACTTGTTCGACCTGTTCATGACGTGGCCTTCTTTATTCAGATGATTTTGGCCTTGTTTCTCGCCGGTGATGACATGACAAACCGTCTTTTTATCGTTCCGGGAACAGGCAAACGAAAGAACGCCATTCCCTTGCGTGTGCCTGATGAATCATGGCAGGAAATGAAAGTTCTTTTAAGCAAGATACTGCAAAGGGTGGAAAATATTGAATCCTTGTCAATCACCAATGAAGCCAAAGCCCTTTATGAAAATTGGTATTTAAGCCTTGAGCAATCCATGCACACAAAACGCCTTGATACCTATGCGCTTCGGTTCATGATCTTGTTGGCCGTCAATGAAGGGAAAGACCACGTTGACGGAATAATCGCTCAAAATGTTATTGATCTTATGAACTGGCAGTTACATGCGCGGCGACTTCATGACCCGGTTGACGCTGATAACACCATTGCAAAGATAGAAGAAAAAATCAGACGGGTTCTTACTGCTAATCCGGTCAAAGAAACCGTCTTAAAAAGGAAGGTTCATTATACTCGAATCGGTTCATGGGTATATACACAAGCAATTAAAAACTTAACCATAGCAAAAGAGATTATTTATGAGAAAAATGAGAAGCTTTGGAAAATGGTTTGAAAAAAATTGCACCACCAATTGCACCACTAAAAAAATAGGCTTATTTCTTAATCATTGCAAGGAGATAAGTTCATTTTGGTGCAGGTAAGAGGGGGGGTAAAATTGTTCAGGGTGTGTGTATTAAAGAAAACGAAAAAAAGTGACTTAACTTCATGAATATATTAACGAATTTCCGTTAAAAAAAAGTGGTGCAATGTTTGGTGCAATTTTGGGAGTCACTTTTCAAAACAGGGTGAAAAATGATCATGCGTTTCGGAAAATATAAGGGCTTCCCTGTGGAATATTTACCCACTGATTACCTGTTTTGGTTATGGCGGGAAGTCGATCTTCGGGAGCCACTTCTTTCGGCGGTCCAATGCGAAATTCAGGATAGAGCCGACCGAATTAACCAAGATGAAGAATTTTCTTCTTGCACGGCAGAAAGTGAGATGGACCTGGGGCGCATAAAACAGATTTATCGGAAGCTTGCCATCAAATATCACCCGGATAAAGGAGGCACGACGGAAGCCATGCAAGCCATCAACGAATTTTATGAGGAACTCAAACAAATATGAAAGGGGAAATTGAAATGGAAAAGAAATGTGATTGTGAACAGAAACAAGCGGAAAAGGTTGAAGGCGAAAAGATCGTTTTGGAACTAAATGATTTTAGGGAAAATATTTGTTGCTTCCTTTGCGATAATTCTTTCTTGCCTAGCGGTTTGGATTTTTTCATTGAGGGAACGCAAGACCTTGTTTGTCCATCTTGCGCAAAACAACACGCACTCGATTTGTTTATTATCCGCGAATATGCCCGAAAGTGGCGGGAGAAAGCCTTAGACGAAACTTTTGAAAGGGGCGTTTCATCCGGCAAAACGACCGCCGGGGAAATGATCCTTGACGCGATTGAGGCGCCGGAAATCGAGAGAGAGTGAAGAATGTTTGCTATAAGTTCGGAGCAAGGTCTTGCCGTAACGACATCCCATTGTAACGAGGGCAAAAATGACAGACATTCTTTCTTTGATTGAGGCCGACGGTCACACACCGAAGAAAACCGCTACCACACAGGGCGGAGAATATTCGTCACCATGCCCAAGTTGCGGCGGGAAAGACCGCTTTCATATCTGGCCGGAAAAAGGCCGTTATTGGTGCCGAGGTTGCGGGAAGTCCGGCGACGCTATCCAATACCTTCGAGACTTCAGAGGGATGAACTACGTTGAAGCCTGTTCGTTTCTGGGAGAATCACCAAAAGAACTTACGGCAACACCGACACACAGACCAGAGGCATGGACACCGAAAGACCCGATCACACCACCAGAGGCATGGCAGGAAAGAGCTCGAGCCTTTCTTGACCGGGCGATCAATACCCTTTGGAGCGATCAGGGAGCGCCTGTTCGCCAATGGTTGAAACGTGAGAAGGGGCTACAAGACGCCACAATCAAAAAGGCATGGTTAGGGTTTGCCCCGTCAGAGAAATACGAGCCACGGGCAAGCTGGGGGCTTCCTGAAACGATTAGAGAAGACGGCAAAGCAAAGGACGTTTGGCTTCCGGCGGGAATTGTTATCCCACACTTGCAAGGCGATCACATTCAGAGATTGCGAATCCGGCGCGACAATCCGGGCGATGGAAGCCGTTACATTGTCGTTTCCTGTTCGTCGTCAAGGCCGATGGTTCAGGGGGACCATGGCAGGGCGGCGGCGGTAATCGTCGAAAGCGAATTGGACGGGCTTCTAATCAGTCAGGAAGTCGGCGATCTGGTTATGGCCGTCGCTATGGGAAGCGCAACAAACCGACCGGACAGAGAAACACACGATCTTTTGAGATCCACTCCACTCATTCTTCTTGCGATGGACAGCGACGAACCGGGAGCAAAGGCAGCATGGCAATTCTGGCCGGCCACATATCCGCAAGTAAAACGCTGGCCGGTTGTCGGAGGCAAAGACCCGTCAGACGCATGGCAAAAGGGAATGAGCATCCGTAATTGGATAACTGCCGGTATGTTTCCGACACTGGAAGCCTTTGAACGGTTTTCCATCATGACCATTGACGGCCACATGCCGGACAATGAAGCAATGAGACAAATTCAGAAAGGGAGGTAGTAAGATGAATTTACGAAAGAGACTGGAAGCGATTTATAGAAAGTTAGACCCACCAATGACCATCGAAGAAAGCAGACGGCAAGCAGGTTTAAAGGAGCGCATTGAGGAAGCGCGCACCCGGACAGGGAAGAGATTTCCATCTTTGCCATGTCATTATGACCCCACCGCTTCCCTTGCGGAAAACTTGAGACGCGCCCGGGAGGCACACCGGCAGGCACAAGACGAATAAGGTGATGGAAAACATGACAAGAAAAAAAGAGGAACACCTTACCTGAATCCTCTTTAAGCGACACGGTTAGTCATGGGGTGGGTAAGGCACCTTCCAACCGTGTTACTAAACCTCTGATGAACTCGGAGAGGTTAACGGCCCTGCCGAGCCTACTCATGTCGAGCCTATGCGTACTCGTCCCGACATGGTTGCAGAGGTTGAAACTATTATAAAATCAAAAGACGGAATTGTCAAAATGTAATTAACCCCTTGCAATCCAAAGTAACTTGAAGTATTGTGAAGGAACCTAAATTTATACCGGAAAGGACACCCGTATAGTGTCTGTTTTTGTTTGTGGCGTAAACTTAAATCTGGGCATGGAGTCCGTAACCTGTAAAGGCCGGGAGGCTTGTATAAAGCCTTGGTAACTCCATGTCCTCTTTTTGTTTATGGAGGTTGTAAGATGGAAAAAGTTGATTTGAGCGTTCTTATTTTGGAAGCACACAAGCTTCAGGCCATTGCCAAACTGTTATTCATTGAACACTTAGCCATTAATGAGTTAAACTTGACGGCCAATCAAGCCAATGGATTAAGCGTCATGATTGACGAAATAGCAGATAGCATCCTTGCCACTGTTTCCCTTGAGGTCGATCAGGACGGCGCGGAGGTGCAACATGTCAGTAGATAGCTTGAGGGATGATGTTTATGACGTAATAATAGGGATTTGCACAGGAACGCAACAACACCGGGATAATATGCTTGCTCGGGTTTTAGCATTGAAAGCGGAAGCGGATAAGGAAAAGGCCACTATTAAGGAAGAAAAGAAAAAGACATTGAAGCTAGTCAAAGGCGGCAGATATGCGGAGCAAGGTATGGAGGTGCACGGATGAAAGAGATTCTCAAAATCACAAATAATCAGTTTTACGAGTTATTACAAGCCGTTTACCGGATTCATGCCATCGGGAACTTTCTTGACCTTGCGAATATAGGAGGTTCAGAGGAAACGAGCTTTGAAGCTCTATGGCGCGACAGTAACATTTGCGAACCCGTTTCAAGTATGGCGCAAATCCTGAAAAGGGAAGCGATTGATCTACACAGGAGGCTTGAAGAAATCCAAATCGCACCGGAAAACCGGGAATGAACCAGAGCAAAGAGGCGGCGTAAAAACCGCCTTTTTTATTGGTGCGACCAATTGGTCGGCTGGCGTTCGTTCAATGTATGACAATTATGCAAAATAAAGGATACCCCCCGGAGGGGGCCGGATGGGGGCCGGTATGCACCCCCGCGAGGCATGGACACTCGCAATTTTTGAAAAAATATTTTAATCAAAATTATATATAATGATCTGATATTATTAGGAATTATTTAATTTCATACTATTCAGACGGAAGAACAGATAAAGCACAAGGTTAATAAGATTAAATAAAATCATCCCATTGCACCCCATTTTCATTCCTTTTTCACCCGCTTGAAACGAGCCATTGATAAGGTTGGTATGGCAGAAACGGCGAGAAAAGCGGCCGATCAAGGAAGGCCAGGGGCGGGGGGAGATAGGTTCTTCTGGGGCTAATCGCCTTGCAGGTCGTTCTATCCCCGACATTACTTTAGATACCCAGTCAAATTCATACCTTGCATTTCAATGGCCGGAATTATGGGAACAGTACGCGCGCGCGAGGCAGAAACATTGTAAATCCTTTGGTCAAAACCTTCCAAATCCTTGCATTTCAAAACTGATACTGCATTGAGGAATCACGATAGGCAAGAGCCGTTTTTGAGGCTGAAGGTTGGAAGTAGGGTTGGAAGTGGAAATGCTGGAAACAAAAAAAGGCTTATGAAATGCTCATAAACCATTGATTTTATTCTGGTAGTCCCACGGGGACTTGAACCCCGGTTTCCGGCGTGAGAGGGCATCCATACCACCCCGTCAGTATTGATATTATTCACTTATTTACTGCATTATAGTCATTAGAATCATCAAAAAACACCACGTTTTGTGTCCGCGCTTGTGTCCGCGTTTATTTAGTGTTTTTTGACTTACGCATTTTTCTTTGCTTCTACATCAATGTCATCCACTTCGATAAAATCGATGTGGTGTACTTCGACAGGTTTGATGGCTGCGTTAACTGCTGCACGTAGGCGAGTGAACAAACTCCTTTTGTTCTTATCTCGGTCAAGCATAGTCCATGTGCCCCAAGGTGGAGAAACATCTCTCTTCGCAAAGACTAGCAATCTACATCCCTTTGTTCCTGCAAATCTGTGTGGCAGTGTTACTGCGCTGAGTTCGGGTCCCGCAATGTTGTCCCAGTTAGCAATTAATTGTTTTATGAGCATAGACGCGGTTTCAAGATTCATCTTGGGCTTTGGATCAGAAGTCCAGCCAAAATGGTAGCGGGGGTAGTTATCTTGATTCCATTGATCCAGAGGACGCGAATTCCAATCTTTGTTGGGGATGTCTTTCAAGTAGTGAAGTGCTTCATCTAAACAATCATTCTCACGTGACCAATAAAGCTGGTCGGACAGACGGTTATGCTTCGTGGCATCCGACTCCATAGATGCGGCTAAAATTAAAGGGACGGGCGGGTCTTTCTTTCCTGCTTGCCTCTTTGTTTTGAGGAACAAAAAGAATTGATCCCAATTGGTGGGACTGGATCTTCCATCGGCTTTCAGAGCGCCGAGAAACTCTTCAATCCTTGGATCGGAAATACTCATACCTTGTGCCCCATGCGTTTTATTACACATTTATGATCAAACTATAAGAAGTTCATTTTTGTATGTCAATTAAATAATAATTTCAGATTAATGAAACAAAAAATAATATTCTTTACTTCAAAAAGAATGTTCACCTCAACTCGCAGGTAGATTCCCCGACTATAGCGTCTATAGGCGACCCTGTTCTTTGACGGTTTACGCCTGAAAACTCTACGATGCCACCTAAAATAACACGACTCCGCGAACCGGAGAAAGAAGGGGGCAAAATGGGAAGCACGGCGAAATGGACGGTGATGGTTTACATGGCGGGCGACAATAACCTGGAAAGCGCCGCCATGACCGATCTCAAAGAAATGGCGAAGGTCGGCTCGACTTCCGATGTCAATATCGTCGTCCAGCTTGACCGGGAACGCGACAATATCACCAAAAGAATCAAGGTGCTCAAGAAGGGACATACGTCCCCGACCCTCATTCTGCCCGAAACAGACACCGGTGATCCGGCGGTCCTTGCCGATTTTCTCCAGTGGTCAGTCATCAATTACCCGGCTGATCGTTACATGCTGGTTTTGTGGAACCATGGCGGCGGCTGGTGGGAAGATGAAAGGTCAGGGCGGAAAAAGCGATTGTCTTTTTTCAAACACGCCCACCCCGCCCTCGGCAAACGCGGCATCTGCTATGACGACACATCCAACGGCGACTGCCTGGATAATGCCGAACTGAAAAAGACCCTTGCCGACTTCTCCACTCTCATCGGCGGGAAATTGGACATCCTGGGCATGGACGCCTGCCTGATGCAGATGGCCGAAGTTACTTTCCAGCTCAAGGACAGCGTTTCCTTCATTGTTGGCTCCGAACTGGAAGAACCGGAAAACGGCTGGCCTTACCATACCATCCTGTCTTACCTCGTCAAGAATCCCAATGTGGCGCCGGATATTTTTTCCAAAGAGATTGTAGCCCGCTATGTCCAGTCTTATTCCGGATGCAAGGAAACGGTCACGCAATCAGCCTTCAACACGAACAATATCATTCAGGTCAAGACCGCTATCGACAACCTGGCCATTTATCTGACTGCGAACCTGGATGATGACGCTTTCCGAAACGGCATCGCCTGTGCCTGGCGCAAGTCCGTCAAATTTTTTGACGACAACTACGTCGATCTGAAATCCTTCGCCAACGTCTTGAAAACCAAATGTCCGAAAAGCACCGACCTCAATGCCAGGGTCAATGCCCTGCTCAACAGTCTGAAAGTCAACAAGGGAAAAGGAACGATCATCACCGCTGGTTATCAGGGAAGCTCCATGAAACGCACCGGCGGGATGTCTATTTACTTCCCGGCTGATCACATCAACAGCGCCTATAAATACCTGGACTTCAACAGTACTGATGGAAGCTGGCTCCAGTTCCTGAAGAAGTTTCTGTCATGATGCCGGAGGATAAAGAAATGACGATGATCAGAAAGAAAAAAGCAAAAGTGAAATCGGTAGCAAAGGAAAACGAAAAAGTCATTACAGGCGTTTTTGAAGGCGGAGGTGTCCGGGGCATCGGCCTCATCGGCGCGGCCGGTGTATTCCTGGAGAAGGGCTACCGGTTCAACCGTGTTGCGGGAAATTCGGCCGGGTCGATTGTCGCGTCGCTTATTGCGGGCGGGTATTCCGCAACTGAGCTCAGGCAGATCATGATGGACATCGATTACTCCCGGTTTGCGGACAAGGACTGGAAAGACAAGCTCCCCTTCGGCATGGCTTACAGCCTCTTTGCCGAAAAGGGACTCTACGAAGGAAAGTACCTCCGGGACTTCATGAAAGAGAAACTGGAGAAGGCCCCGCATCCGATTCGGACCTTCCGGGACTTAAAGGAAAAAGACGGAAGCTACCGGCTCCAGATGATCGCCGCCGACATCTCCCGAGCGAAACTGCTGGTGCTGCCTCAGGACATTGCCGACTACGGCATCGATCCCGACGATCTGGAAGTTGCCGATGCGGTCAGGATGAGCGTCAGCATCCCGTATTTCTTCGAACCAGTTTGCCTCCGGCACATTGATGGAACGGAGTGCTTCATTGTTGATGGCGGCATTGTCTGTAATTTTCCCGTTTGGATTTACGATGATGACATCGAGGAGGGAAATTCGCCGGTCGGGTTCTGTCTGGTGGATGATGGTGAGACCCGTCCCATCCATGGAGTGGTGTCCATGCTCGCGGCCATTCTGGAGACCATGCTGGAAGCCAGGGACAAGCGGTATATCGCCGATGAGAAATTAACAACCGTCCAGATTCCCACACTCGGTATTCAGACCTGCGATTTTCATCTCTCCAGGGACAGGCAGGAAGCGCTTTACCTTGCCGGCAGAGAGGCGGCGGTTAAATACCTCGATGTCATGAGAACAGGAGCAGGTTCAAGATCGGCTATGAGCAGAAAACGGCAAATGCGGTCGCCAGAGTCCCGGAGGCTGCACGACATTCTCAAGAAACCGGCAAAGAAACAGCCCGTCAGGAAAAAAGCAATTCCTTTGACAGGCATTTACGACAGACTGATTCAAAAAGTCACAGCCGAAATATGGCCGGGAATGGATTGGCAACTGATCAAGTGCCAGGTTGGGCAGGAATCAAGTTTCGATCCCCGTGCTGTGTCACCCTGCGGGGCCATCGGCTTGTTGCAGCTTATGCCGGCAACTGCGCAGGAATTGGGATTCACGAAAGAAGAGCTTTACATTCCCGAAAGGAATCTGCGTGCGGGCATCACTTATCTTTACCGGCAGTATTACCGGTTTCCGGAAATAACTGATCCGGTGGAAAGGATCAAGTTTGCCCTGGCGTCCTATAACGGAGGACGGGGCTACATCAATGCCGCGTTGTCTCTGGCCCGGAAGAGTTCCGGTTCCTGGCGCAAGTGGAATTACTCAAAAGCATTCCTTGCCCATCCCGCGTGCCGGGTTAATGGAAAGCGTCCCGACCATAACCAGATCATCGGCTATGTGGACCGCATCTGGAGCAGCTACACGGCATTGCCCGCAAAGAACGAACAGGTGATCACAGCAGAAAAAATAAAGCGGCCAGGCCGCTGATTTAATCCCAAAGGAAAGGAGGTGAAAAACAGATGAGCAAAGCAATCGTAGCAGCGACACCCGGCAAGGGAGAGCTGGTGGATTACGTGGCCGCAAAGGTTGACGGATTGACTAAGGACGCCGTCAAATTGGTGGTCGATGCGTTACTGGACGGTTTCGTGGACTTTCTGTCCAATCAGGGCGTGCTGCGCATCCAGAACTTCGGCACGTTCCAGATGCGCAAGATCGATGCCCGTAAGGGACGTAACCCGAAGACCGGCGAAACCATCGACATCCCGGCCACCAAAAAGGTCGCCTTCAAGATGTCCGGCGCATGGAAAGCCGATCTCAACAAGGCGGCAAAGAGCCGCGCTGCAAAAAAGGCGTCGGCCAAGGCGTAGTCAAAGGCGCCGCAGGACAATGCGGCGGAAAACGGGTGACGGCTGTCCCAAAGGAGGAATTGACGGCCGTCACTTTTTTACACATCAGAAGAAAGGAGTTTCAACATGGCATACAAAGTAGTGACCAGGGCGCCGACGGCTAAAGACATGGCGTCCATTGTCGCTGAAAAGCTGGGGGACAAGACGCTCGCCAGGGAGGGCGTTGACGCCACTGTGGCGGCCATGCAGGAGATGCTGACCTCCCAGGGCTGCATCCATCTTCCCGGCTTCGGCGTGTTCTCGCTCAGGAAAGTCCGGGCGCACAACGGCAGAAATCCGCAGACGGGAGAAAGGATTTACATCCCTGCCTGCAAGCGGGTCTCTTTCGGCATGTCCAAGGCGTGGAAGCGTAAAGTGAATCCGCAGCTCGTCAAATCTTAACGGAAAGGAGTTTTATCATGGCATATAAAGTTATTTCTGCAAAACCGACGATCACGACTTTGAGAACCATTGTAGCGGGGAAGCTCGGCGACAAGAAGATCGCGCACCAGGCGGTCAACGCAACCATCGAAGCGTTCCAGTCCCTGCTGACCGGAAGAGGTCAGATCAAGCTGCCCGGATTTGGCACCTTCTCCATGCGGGACATGGCCGCGCGCACCGGCAGGAATCCCCAGACCGGACAGCCGCTGCCACTGCCCGCCCACAAGAAGGCGGGTTACCGCATGTCCAAAACCTGGAAAAGCAAGGTGAATAACCGGGCATAGACCTGAAGGAGAAGAAAATCATGTTCAAACGAATGGTTCGACAGGCTTACCACAAGATAGTCATTGCCTTGATTGCCCTTATCTTCACCGTCACATCCGTGCATGCGGTTACGACGGTGAAGTTCTCTCCGCAGGGCGGTATCGGCCAAAAGCTGGTCAGGATGTACCGGGGCGCAAAGTCGGACATTCGGGTGGCCATGTATTCCCTCACGGTCAAGGGGCAGGCCAATGCGCTCATCGCTGCCCATAAGCGCGGCGTGAATGTGCAGGTCATCCTGGATACCAACCTGGGGCGACAGAAAACGAGCATGGGTAAAGTGCTGGCCGGTGCGGGCATACCGGTGCGCCATGTCGGGCCGTCCGGAGGCGCAATGCACCACAAGTTCATCATCGTGGACGGCAAACTGCTGGCCACCGGCAGTTACAACATCAGCAACGATGCGGAAGACCACAGCAATGAGGCCATGCTGTTCATCACAGACAAAAAGGTGATCGACTCCTTTGCCGGTGAGTTCGACAGGCTGTGGCAAAAAGGAAAGCAGGTGCAATAATGGAAGCTCTTTTAAACCTCAGGCATGTGTCCATCGTCAAAGGCTACCTGGAAATGGGCGCGCTGGCCACGTTCTTTGTCCTTACCCTGGTTCTTCTCTACAAATACTTTCAGGGCCTGATGGGAAGGAAGAAACACGGATTAAATGACGAAGCGGTTTGCATCGATCTTTCCGGCCACGACTTCTTTGCCAAGATCGATGTCACGATCTCCCATGTCATTCCCAATATCCGTCTTCAGAACAAGGAAAAGGAAGCCTGCCTGATCGACTTCATGCTGATTATTTCCCGGACGTTTCGTGACTGTTTCACCCGGGTTGTCAAGGAAAGCGACGCGCTGCGGCATTTGTCCGGCGAGGTGTGGGGCCGCTACATGGTCGAGAAACTGATCGACTGCCTCGCGCACGGCCAGGACGAGGCAAGAAGAAATGGCATCCCGGAGGCCTTTATTGCCGGGTTCAACAACGCTCAGCAGGCCAAAATCGTCCAGGTGTCGGAAATGATCAATCTCTTTTCCCGCTCCACATTCATGGCGGACAATCAAACAAGGCTTTCAGCGGTGCTCGATGCCATCCAGGCGACGTTCTTTGCCATCCTCTTTGATGCGGAAAAGACCATGGATAAGATGAACGGAGAAATCATGGAAGCCCTGAAGGGGTATAAAAGGAAAGTCAGATAGAGCGGGGGTGAACAGTATGTTGGGAGTTATTCAGAGAACGCAGGGCTGTGTCTCTTTATGCTTGTTGATACTCATGCTCACGGTCGGCAATAGCTATGCTTTTGATTTTCCCGCTGCTGCTTGGCACAGGGGAGACACGTCGTTTGCCCAGGAAAACTCTCGTGCTGCGGTGGATAAGGCTCTCCAGTCAGACTCTCCGAATATCGAGGTGGACATCATCGACTTCATCGATCAAAACGGCAACCGGGTGGGACTGGTTTCGCATGATTACAGGATGAAGAGGGCCACTGGATTGAAAGGGGGCTTCAGTGAGCAGTATCATGATTTGTTAAAGCTGCCGAAGAATCATGCTAATCCGGAATTAGTACCAGAAACCTTCATGACGGTTGTGGAGCTGTTCGAGATGATCAAGGCGAGAAAAGAACAGGGAGTGACTCCGATGGTTTCACTGGACATGAAGGATGAAAGCAAAAACGCCGGGGAGTTCGGCCAATGGGTCGGCAGCCTTATCCGCAAATACAATTTTCATGATCACATCTTTGCATCTTCTTTTTTCAGAAGCAATATTTTCGCCGTCAAAGCGGCCTGCCCGGAATGCCTGGTGGGAGGGCTCATATTTAATGACCACTACGCCCTGAAATATCTGGATCACCGTTACTCGTCACTTGATCTGACAACCTTGAGCGAATACACTTTCTTCCTGGGATTCTGGGCCAAGAAAGAATTTTCTCACGATTTCATTCTCATTCAGGATGATATTTTCTTCGCGCACCCGGAGCTGGCCGATTACTGGAAGAACACACGTAAAGTAAAATTTGTTGGTGTTTTTGTTTATGACAAAGAACGGCCTTATACAGCCGCGGAATGGGTACTGCTCAGGAAAGCGGACTGGCTGGAACTGGAACCGTCGCAGATGAATCAATATCTGAAGATGAAAGAATGCCAATAGACATAATTTTATACAGTACGAAACCTGTGCAATTTTCTGTTAATCGCCAGATTATTTAAGAATGTATAACTGCTCTACGATATCGACCATGCCCATAGTATCCAGACCGCAGTATTCTTCAAGAAGCTGTCTGACGTTATTCCTATCTTTATTATCCTCTGTAAATGTAACCCTGAAATACTCTGCACTGGCAGTACCGCCATCACCGATCTCCATATCATCATAAGACTTGCCTGTTAGCACCGGTAAAACTTTCTTGATCGAGCAACTGCCGTTTTGTTTGGGATGATAATAAGCAAAAGCCCTGAAAGGCTGGAGTAAATCAAGGATCCTTTTTTCTATGGATTCTACCCACTTTTTATATTTTGGAAGCACTAAGGCGCATTCTTTCAGTCTGCCTATTTCAAAACTGGCATTATAGGCAATGATCGAACCTTTTGTGCCCATAACTTCTTTTAACCTTGCCATAAACTCGGGACGTGGGTCATTAGGTCCGTCTGCCAGAAATGAATAATGTTCTGGCCTGGCGCCCTTTTCTTTGACCACATGCAAGGAGAATTGGAAGGGTATTTGTTGATAGGGGCTGGACTCATCGAACACGGGGATAGCCGAAGCAAACGTTTCAAAGTCCATGTAATAAGCAGGATATTGAATTGTATCTAAAAAATTATTTATTTTATCTTGATCGATATGAGGCTTGCCGGTTTTTTCACAATCAACCTGTATTTGATTCTTTTCATTGAGCTCCAGGCTTTCAGGTATTTGGGCAAGCTCAAGAATGTTCTCTTTAATCAGGGCCATGGGAAGTTTCTTGTTTCTATAAAGCAAAAATACATTTCTCTCCGGCAGGAATGACCAACATTTTTCTATTAACGGACACTCGTAAGGATCGCTGCAATGTGCGCCAATACCTATTTCTGTACATGTATCATCGGCAATGGTTTTGACCATTTCCGCCACATTGGCTTCTATGGTTTTGCTGTATGTTGCTTTAATTTCGTCGGTAACATCGATCTTCTTCAATAGCTTATCTGGTTCTATGTCACCTTTTCGGATGTAAGTATTATCAATGCACATCAAATAACATTTATCTATCTTCAGCCCGGCGCCGGTATAAACATAATATTGAAAACCAATATCGGAATAATTAACATCTTTGAGTTCTGTCGAACTTTTGACTTCAATTAAATCCCATTTTTCTTTGCCAACTGGCTCTATAATGTCCGCCCTTGCGTAGCAATTCTTATATGCCAATGCCGCTTCAAATATTGGGACTCTTTTGAGGATAAGTTCCCTGGTTGATTTTAGGCCATCTTCAAATGATCCCGTGTGGTCAACCTCAATACCCTTTGAAAATAGCTTCTTTGCATAGTCCCCTACCAGATGCCCTTGCGCAAAAATTGCCTGCGTCGCTTCATCCGGTTCAGGAATGGCTTCCGGTTCGTTATAAATATACCAGAGGAGTTTCTTGCACTGTAAACCGTTAAGATATTTTGTTTTGGATAGTCTTAAATTCATACAGATATTTTATCACTTTCTGCTTTTTAAACATACGGTTGATGAAATAAATGATCAAGTACATCCTATTATGTAACAGCAACCGTGTGAAGAATCTTGCGGGCTTCGCCAAGGTTGGAAGTGAGCATTCCACCAGCCATATGTATTGATCGCATAAATTCTCCTTTCAATTGCCACAACTTTCTACACCCATAATGGCCTCAAGAACCTTCTTTGCGTGATAATCTTGTTTTGCCTCCATAAAGGTTTTAAGGAATTCAAAATTATAAATGCACATGTCACCAAACCTGTTTTTAAGGTTCTGTGAAATAAATAGTATAAAATCTCTTTCGTTAAAGTTTATTTCATATAACCACCGCGATTCACAGTACAATAAATTAAACCAGTCATAATAAATACTTTTTATGAATCGATAATCATTTGTCTTAATTGTTTCTCCAATTGGAATTTTGCCCTTGTTAAGCAGCAATACAATATATCTGATTGTCTTTCTGTAATCATATTGATTTGATTCATCGTAATGCCACATGTTTTCAATGAAATAGAAATGATGTTCCCAAACGTATAAACCGGTAATGTCGGGAGAAAATATTTTTTTCAAGTATTGCTTTTCAGTGATCGTTAATTCTTCAAGAGAAGTCAGGTCGCTGACCCTGAACTTATTATTATATTGATATTTTACAATGCCGATTACTTTGTTGATTAAAGCATAGTGCGCGTTTTTATCATCAAGAATGATGGAAGTTTTGTCCATAATCATGAGCATACCACCGTTCAATATTAGTGATTCTTGAATAGCTACTGCAAATCCCGGAGCATTCCTAAAACTATCCTGATGGATGCCTTTGTTTGCGGAGTATGCATCCGGGAGACCAACTCATCTTTTTGCAGCTCAAAAATCAAGGGCAGGTTGACTTTCTTTTCATCGAATCGAATTTCCACAAAGGTGTCATCCCGCAGAACCAGTTCATCGATCATTTGTGACAAATCGTTTTTAAGCTGTTTGATCTTCTCCGCCACGGTTTCTTTTGCATTCACGTTGTCTTTCTTTTCTTTCTCCAGCGACACGATGCTTTGCACAAGGGCCACGGTTTTTTCTTTATGCCGGGAATCAACGATCATGGCAGGAAACGCTTTTAATATTTCAAAAAGATCAGTTGTTAAATTGCACTGGCCGTGAGGTGATGAATAGACCAGATAACCTGCCAGCTTCGGATATTTATCTTTGATTTTCTTAAACAATGTATTTGCCTTGCCGGCTACAAAGACCAATTCGGTAATGTTCATCCTACCCTCCTGAACAATCATCACTCTGTTTTAGGATCAAATTTCTGAAATATTTTTATGGCCCGCTTAACCAGATCAATATTGATTTCACTTCCGGCAAAAGCGGAATAAGCGCTGACTTGCACCAGAAACCCTTCCAGTTCTGCAACATTTGACGTGACCAGCGCCGCGATGTAATAAGCAGCGTCATCGGATATGACTGTTTTGCTATCCTGCAATTTTCTTTTGATGATGGCGGTGCGGGTTTCTATATCCGGGGGCTTGACCTCGGCAATCAAGCCCCATTGAAAACGGGACCGCAGCCGTTCTTCAACGTGGGGTATATCTTTTGGAAATTTTCCCCCGGCAATGACCACCTGTCTTCCCGAATCATGCAAGATGTTGAAAAGATGGAAAAGTTCTTCCTGTGTCCCATCTTTTCCTGACAGATCATGAACATCGTCAACGAGCAGACAACTGGCGTTTCGATATTTTTCCCTGAACAGGGACATGCGATCAGTGCGAATGGCATTAATCAATTCGGTCGTCAATTCCGCTGTCGATACGTACATGACTCTGCAATCCGGTTGAGATGCCTCTATCATCAGACCAATGGCATGGAGCAGGTGCGTTTTACCCAGGCCGGTGCTCCCGTAAATAAAAAGCGGATTATAGTTTTTAGCTGGCGCCCTGGCTGCTGCAATGGCCGCGGCTTGTGCAAAGTCATTGCAAGGGCCGACAACAAACCGATCGAAGGTATAATTTTTATTCAGGCAAGACATCTTTTCCCCCTTGTTTGAACATACACGGTCATCATATTGTTTCATCCTTTCCGCGTATGTTTTTACCCTTCACCATATTGTCGAAAAGGATTTGCAAAGCATGGGGGTACTATCTCATATTATCGTTCCATATTGCGGCATGATTTGTAATTTATTCATTTACATTAGTGGAGGGATGCATTATTGTTTAGTTAACCTCTTTATTTAACGCATCACAGAATATAAGGAGAAAACATGCCTGCAAAACGTGATCTTTACAAAAGCTATGGCGAGAAGCTCATCAGCCTGTTTGTCCGTTTGCTTTTTTCCGGTGAGCGGCATTCACTGACGGAACTGGCCAATACCCTTAACTGTTCCAAACAGACTGTCCTGAGATTGATTGATAATATCAGTAAGTCTTATGGTATTGCCATTGAAGAGACCAAACAGGGTAACAGGAGCTTTTTCCGAATCAAGAAACCATCCACTTTGCTCAGGAATATTCCGTTAACAGAAGCAGAACTTCAATCACTGCAACTGTGCAAGGCTTTCACACAGCATCTAGTCGGGAAAAAACTTTATGAGGAGGCAACACAAGCGATATTGAAGAGCAAGACCGCGCTTGCCGGCGGTCAACAGATGGGCGAATGCCATTTTGCCGCGTTTCGTCCCGGCACCATAGATTACACGCCGCAGCATCAAATCATACATACATTGATCGATGCCATGGAAAAACAAAAGGTCTGCAAACTGACCTACCAGGCCATTGAAGCGCCACGACCGAAAACATTCCATATCAAACCACTGAAACTCTTTTCTTATCATGACGCGATTTATCTCCACGCGCAGAAAGCCAAAGAACCGGGGAAACCCTACCGACCTCCGAAATTTGATCCCCTGCTGGCCGTCCACCGCATGAAGTCGGTGGCTATGACGGATGTTACGTTCCAGCCTGAAAAATTCGATTTTGAGAAAACATTTAATCAGCATTTCGGGGTCATCAAGGATGAAGCGTTTGAAGTGGAAGTGGCCTTCACCGGTTGGGCTGCCGCTTATGTAGCGGAGCGGCGCTGGAGCCCAAATCAGGAAATCATCCAAAAAGGTAAAGAAAGGATTATTCTTAAACTTACGGCATCTTCCAGGCCAGAGCTGATCGGCTGGCTGTTATCGTTGGGTGAGGAAGCAAAAGTGCTGAAGCCGGATTGGTTGGTTAAGGAAATGAAAGCAAAAATAAAGGCATTGGCAGATTGTTATAAAGTTGTTTAGCAGTAGATATAGTACGAGGGGACCAGGAGGCATATGCCGAAGAATCTATTTGAAGAGTGGGAGCGTGAATTCCGAAACGCCGCAAAAGTTGACAACCTGATGATATTTCGTAATCACATGAAAAAGCACGGACTGCCGGACAAACCTAAACAGTTACTGGACGGTACGATCTTGGCGGTCGAGGCCTGCTGTGCATATGCCAGTATTGATGGACGATCTTATGACGATTTCCTCGCCATGCAGAAATACGATCCAGCGCAAGCCGGCCAAGCAAAATATTCGCTTACATTCGAGCTTTGTCAAAAAGCGTTTGCGCGTATCCTGACACCAAAAAAGATCCATCACTGCGTTGATTTGGCCGATTTGTATGAGCATCCATGGCACAAATACAAAGTATGTGGATACCATGAAATATGGGTGACACGGACGGATGGGAAGGCTCTAACGGCTAGGGAAAAAGCAAAGCTTGAGGAAGAAGTAACCGATGATCTACTTTTCGATTATGCAGAGGATGAGATTAACTTATGGTTTGATGATTCGGCAATCAAAGGTATTCTTCGAATTTATGTTTATGATGTTGAGGAAGAATAATATACATAATACAAGTATTGGGTGGCTCAGAGGGATTGCATTTTTTCAACGATGTCCGACAGCGTATACCGGAGGAGGTAGCAACCGATGAGTAACAAAGAAGCGTTACGACTGCCTACGGTCAGTCTTGGTGCAGAGTATCTGGTGATGGGATATCTCATGCGCAGAAATATATTAACCTATAAAGCACCGCCAAATAATGAAGGGTACGATCTAATTTGTATTCATCCAAACCCTAAAAAATCATCAGGACAGATAAGAGTGCAAGTGAAAAGCCGCTATCAGACCGATTGCGACAGGGCATTTCCGGTTAAAGAGCGGACTTTTGACGCTTTTGATTATTTAATAGTCGTTTTTATGAATATCGGATTTTTTTATCGCAAAAAGCCGACAATTGAAGGATGTCTTGATCCTGAATTTTATACACTTCCAAATGATTTTATCCGATCTAATCATCACATAGTTGAATCGGGATGGGAGAAAGTAAAAACAAAAAATATTGATATTGATCAGTATAAGAATGAGAAAGGATTGGAACTGATAGCAAAAGAGCTGGGGGTTGAATATCCATCGAGAGATAAAGGGTGAAGTAATGGCACAGATAGGCTGGATTGATTTTTCTCCTGAGCACCGTGAAAGGGTATCAGCGGTTTTGGATTTACTCAAGCCGGAAGGTGTTGTGGATGAACTTGGCATTGGCAGTATCCGTGACGCCTTTGCAGATAAGATGTTTCCCGGTATCAGTACAATCCAGACCAAGGCAAAATACTTTTTTATAGTGCCGTACATTCTATATGAGTATCAACTGTTGTCGCTGGCCAGACAAAAGAGCAAAACACCTGAAAAACATCTCGAAGAACGAGAATATGAAGTGATGTGGGAGCTTGCTGAAAGATATGAACACAAGGTTGGTTGTGGTGTTATCGGGATAACAAAATACAAGCCCGAAAAAATAATGCGCCGACCTTCGGCCATATACTGGCACGGGTTAGATGTTTTCGGTGTGATTCGGCATGGCGGTTTGGGAGTGAATTCTTTTCTGCGGAGCCGAATGGAAAGGGCGGAAACATTGACATCAGATATTGCGCAAGGTGATGATGCCCCCCATGATGACGCTGATGTGGACTATATAAATCGTTTCAATCTAAAAATTCCCTTTGATAAAGACTGGGCTGATAATTTAACCCTCGATCTCACACCAGAAGAAGCGAATATCCTGTATCACCGCATACGAGAAGCTGGCAAGGAGTTGCTGATCGGTGTATTGTTAGAGGACAAAGAACTCTTCGCAAACTTCGAGAAAACAGAAAGCTTCGCCGATTTTGCAAAGATTGCCTCGTCTGGTAATAAATTGAACCAACACATTCGTGAAATGCTTACGCTGGCTCATGATTTTTCAGAGCTTATGTACGGTGCTCACATCACGTATAACTGTCTGTTGCAGGAGAACAAATTCAACAACAGCGCATATTCTGATGAATGGAGCGAATGGGTTGAAAATATCGGCTCAAACATGATTGATTATAAGCGCTTCAATCCAGATAAGGTATTTGAGCATGTTCATCGTGTTCGCCGCCATACCAGACAATTTGTATATGACTGGTGGAATTACATTAATGCTTCTTCTCATCCGATTTCGAAAAGAAATGAACTTACGGAGGTTCAAGAGTTCAATACTAAATTGGTTAAAGCAAGAATAAGGCAGAATAAATATGACGATATTAAAGAGAAGACATGGATTGGACTCACAAAACTTGAATACCGAATGCCGAATGCAAAAATCATTCTTCAAGATATCTTTGGCGGGCTAAGGATGGCATAATGCTCGATGTAAAAAAAAACAGGCTGGACTACGGTGAACAGCTCATCCCCCCTGACGGTAGTTACGACCTTGACTATGCTGTGGGAACCACCTATTCCCTCGACCTGGAAGCAATCATGGTACTTCCTGTTGCCTTATTCTATTCACGTCTTCTGGATTGCTCACCTGATGACCTCCATTTTGATGTGTTGGACGCAATCACCCGGGCGACAGATAAAATTAGAGTATATTGCCAAAAAGGAAAGATTAAGGTCCCGAAAAAATACAATCATCTTATGGCATATTGGGAAAAAGGTATTTCTCAAATACGAATGGATTATCATGCTGCTTCATTTCATCCGAAGGTATGGGTGGTACGCTTTACAGCTAGGGGCAGAACGCCATACTATAGGTTGTTGATCACAAGTCGTAATCTAACTTACACGCATGACTGGGATGCTGCATTTGCGACGGAAGGATATGTTGAAAATAAACCGGTAGAGAAAAACAAACCCCTGTTAAATTTTCTGCAATATCTTGAAAACAATGATGAAAAAAAATTGCCTAGGAAATTTCTGGAAGACCTTTCCATGGTAAACTTCAATCTTCCGGATGGGTTTCACCTGATGAATTTTTATCCAATCGGTTTTGAAAGTCAGGATAGCCGAGCAGTCTATCCAAACCCGTTGGAAAAAAATAATTGGGATGATCTGCTTTGTATTTCGCCATTTGTAGACGATAAGAGTTTAAAATTTTTAGCAGAGAAATCAGGCAAAAAGATTACCGTTCTTTCCAGAAAAGAAGAATTGGATGGTGTTTCAGAAGCGCTAATAAAAGATATCGGGGAAAATCGCTTCTATCAATTTTCTGAATTAATACAGGATGCGGAATGGATGGAGGGCCTTGCTGATGGTAGTCGGTTGGAGATAATGCTTCAAAACCTTCATGCGAAAATATTCATAGGTTCGAAAAGCGCTTATCAGCATTGGTTTATTGGTTCTGCAAACTGTACGCAACCGGCCTTCGGAAGAAACATTGAATTCATGGTTGAATTGAAATCTAATCAAAATAAGCTCTCTCCCGTAAAAATATTCAACATGCTCACTCAGGTAAAAAATGCAGAACTGCCGCCCTTTGAGAGATATCAATTGAAGAATCGCAAGAATAATTCAGAGCGCAAGAGTCTCGAACATAAATTAAGAAAGTTAATTTATGATATTACCGGTCTTGCTTTCGAGGGGAGGGTTATACCGCGTTCAGTGGGCTCTGACAATCTATGGGACATCATCATTAAATGTGACGCACGAGATTTGATAATTCCGCCTGATTTCAAAGTGATGATAAAGCCTCTTCCTGAAGCAGATAAATTGCCTAAAAATTTTGAATCTGGCGTAATAAATGAAATAAGTGATTTTAAAGGTTACGGTGAAGTCCAACTCAGTCCGTATCTGAATGTTTCGATTCAGCATAATAATGAAACAATAAAATCGTTTATAACAGAAATGACAATAGCACTGCCAGACTCACGGCTGAATAGTATTTTTAAGACGATTATTGACAGCAGGGATAAGTTTATGAAATATATTGCATTTCTACTCAGTGGTTCCACACCAGAACCTATTGTCACAAGGCCTAATAGCGATTATCCCGGAATAAAAAAAGACGCTAGAACAAATCCATTACTGACATCTTCTCTTTATGAAAATCTCATGGTTGCGGTTAGTCGGGAACCTGAAAGAATTAAGGCAATAGAAAAAATAATTGAGCGGCTCAAAGAACAAAAGGCAGATAATGCATCTATAGTTAGTGATGATTTTCTAAAACTCTGGAAGATTTTTCAAGGATACATACACGGAAATACCAAATGAAGGACAAGATAAAAAAAACATTAGACCACTTGAAAGACTTTCAGCGTAAAACGGCCGATTATGTAGTGCATCAATTCGATTCCGGCCGTAATAGAATGCTGATTGCTGATGAGGTTGGCCTTGGTAAAACGATTGTTGCCAAAGGAATTATCGCACGATTGTTTGAAAAATCGGTGCTCGATGAAAAGAATAATCAATTCAGTGTTGTATATGTATGCTCCAACCAGGCGATAGCAAAAGCGAATATTGGCAAACTCAACTTTTCAGAAGACAAAACAGCCATTATGGCTTCCAGTGAAGATGATCGCATTACATCACTGGCATATGAGGATACGTCAGACGATTCTTCAAAGCCATTTTCTATAAGGGCATTTACTCCGGCGACCTCGTTTGACGACAAAACTCATGTGGGGCGGAAGGACGAGCGGGTGCTTTTATACAGACTCTTGTACGACTATGCAGATCTAAACCCATATAAAAATAGCCTCAAATGGATTTTGAAAGGTAACAACAAAATATCTGAGGATACATGGGAAAACGCAATTAAAGACGCTGAGAGGGGTGGACGTCCCATCAGAAAGCGGATAAGCTCCGAGTTTAGAAGAAAGATGAATGAAGAAGTAACCCCCGATATTCTTCCAAAACCATTTCAAGCAGCTGGACTTACTTATCCGGTAAAATATTGGACTCTTCTGAAGAGACTTTGCCAGCTCGAAATCAGAAAGAATAATTATTATTATTATGACTTTGGGCGACAATTGATTAGCCATTTGAGATTTACGCTATCACAGGCTTGCATCTCCTTCCTGCACGCTGACATATTTATTCTGGATGAATTTCAGAGGTATAAAAAAATCATAGAAAACGACCCTGAAAATGAATCGACTGAATCGCCGGCTGTTAATCTCGCTAGGGCAATATTTTCCTCAGGTGGCAAGATCCTCATGCTGTCTGCGACACCTTTTAAAGCATATACAAATGATTTTGATGAGATCAACGGCGAAGTGCATCAAGAAGAGTTTGATACAGTATTAAAATTTCTCAACAGAGATCGCAATGAAAACGATTGGAAGGAATTTAACCGTAAAAGGAGCCAATTATTCACTTTCCTCCGCCATTCAAGCAATGATACCATTGAAAGAGAAAGAATTTTAAAAATCAAAACTGATCTTGAAGTATTTTATCGTGAATGCATGGTCAGAACAGAGCGGTTAAGTGTTTCAAAAGACAGAAACTCATTGATCAAATCCATGCTCGTGAATTTTTTTCTTGAACCTGAAATTAGTGATCTTAAAGATTTTGTTGCGTTAGATAAGTTGACGGTATATTTGAACGAACATCACCATGCACAGTTGCCCATTCCTCTTGAATATGTAAAATCAAGCCCCTATGCACTTTCTTTTTTAGACGGTTACCAGCATCGAAAACAATTAAAGAAAGCCATAATTGAAGATGAAAATTTGAAACGGATGTTGAAACATTTAAAACACGCGTGGCTGAATCTAAATGCTGTTTCAAATTATAAGAAATTGTCTAATATTTTACCAAACGGCAAACTTCGGCTTTTGCTTGCGGAAACCATTGAGAAAGGTGCATGGAAGCTTCTCTGGATTCCGCCATCCATGCCGTATTACGAATTTGGAGAACCATATGTCAGCCTGAAAACATTTTCAAAAGTATTGGTGTTTTCTTCATGGGTTCTTGTTCCAAGGATGATATCCACTCTTGTTTCCTATGAAGCTGAAAGAAAATCCATTGGCAATCCGGTTTCTATATCAAAAAAAGAAAAAGACGAAGAAAAAAGAGAATATTTTGTCAAGAGAAGACATCCCCGTCCGCAGATATTGTATAAGATTGAACGAGAAGGCGGCGAACCAAGCCTGAGCCAACCCTTAAACATCATTTATCTGTATCCGAGTATTTTTCTTGCCCATACATACGATCCTGAGCGGAACTTGATTGACAGCAAGTCTCTTGATCAAATCAGGAACGATATAAAATCAGGATTAAAGAGCCTTTTGTTGTCAGAGAAAATCAAAGCATATGCGACAGGTAAAGGAGACTGGCGGGCTTGGTATTGGACTGCGCCTCTGATTTTTGACAAGGCATATCAAAGCAATGAATTAATAAGTAAATGGATCATTAAAGGAATTCCCATTGCAGATTCTGTAACAGATAGTGAAGATGAAACCCCGCAACGTGATGAAACAAGTGGGAAAGCACAATATTTTGATATGCTTAGAAAAACGTTTACATCACCTGATTCTTTGGAACTACCTGTTTTGACAGAAGCGCAAGCGGAAAAGATTGCAGAGTATCTTACAACCCTGACACTCGCTTCCCCGGCGATCTGTTATCTTAGGACTCAATTAAGAAACAAGTTGGAACTAACTGAAACTGTGCTCGATAGTTCATTTGAGGTAGCATCCGCTTTTGTTACATTATTTAACAAACCCGAAAACATAGCCGTTATCAGACTTTGCACTAAAGATGTTGACGGTGCCTCCTATCTTGACAGGGTTTTAGAATATTCTTTAGCTGGAAACATACAGGCAATGCTGGATGAATACTTTCATCTCATCAGTGAAAGTGAAGGCCTGTATAGCGAGAAGGAAATATCGACGCATATATCAGATGTGCTATCGATTCGTTCTACCACAACAAAGGTTGATGATATCTCATCTTTTCTCAGAAGTGCCTACAGAAATGACGATATAAAAACGAGAGCCTTACGAACTCATTTCGCTGTTGATTTTGCCGGACGCAAACTTCTAACAGCTAAAACATCGAGCAGGCAAATCAATATCAGACAGGCATTCAACTCACCATTTAGACCATTTGTACTTGCAACAACCTCTATCGGCCAAGAGGGTCTTGATTTTCACCTATATTGCAGAAAAATATTTCACTGGAACCTACCATCAAATGCAATCGATATCGAACAGAGAGAAGGAAGAATAAATAGATATAAAGGTCTAGTGATTCGCCAAAACCTTGTGAAGAAATACAGCAGATATGTATCTAAAGATAGTGAAAAAGACGCTTGGAAAGCGATATTTGAAGTTGCGGAAGAGATGGAAGGGAAAGGCAAGGGATTATGCGAGATGGTGCCATACTGGCATACAGAAGCTGATGATGAATTGAAAATTGAACGTTTTGTCCCGCTTTATTCATTCAGTAGGGATATTGACAAGTATAATGAATTGCAGAAAATTCTAGTATATTACCGCATGACTTTCGGACAACCCAGGCAGGAAGAATTAATTAATGCGATAGCAGAGTTGAGGGGGGGAGATAACTGTAAAGCTTTCACAGAGCTCTTCATTGATTTAAGCCCAAAATAATTTCGAATATTCTAAAAATGTGAATTGCGAATTATTTTTTCGATATTCTTTCTACAGGCCGATGACTTCTGTTTGGAATCTTCGAAAGAGAACGGATCCTCCGAGGTAGCATGGGCCGCGCCAGCCAAAAACGGCTGTCACGTCCCATGCAGACGCCAGTTATTTTAGCCCGGCCGCACCTGCACCCCCCCGCTTTTTATTTTTCGCTTCGTGAAGCTCTGTTTCTGGCGCTGAACTGATGCGCCAGTGCTGCCGCCGTCATTGCCGGAATGCGGCAGCACAAGTCGGCCAGCGCAACTCAATGTCTTTCAAAGGTGTGCTTGACCGATGCGTTGCTGAACCAACGCAATCCTATAAGGTACCCTCCTCTCTCTACTTTCCTTAGGTTAGCAAAAGTTAAAACCAAAAATCGTCAAGGGTGCATAAACGGGGAATGCTCACGCACCGGAAAAGAGTATTTATTTCCGTCATGTCGCTTGCAGATTTTCCTGTGCTCTGATTGTTTGTCTTTAATGTGCCGTGTCGCTTTGCCTCAGGCGGCAAGCGGCACGCCGTAAATAAATCTTCCTTTTCCTTTCCCCGCCCTTGACTATTTTTGGCGCTCTCCGCGCTTTTGCTGACCTTCAAAGGAAAAAAGAGAGGAGGATTATTTATGTATTACGAAACAGATTTATTTGATCACAGTAATTACGGTGAAGCATTTATTGGTATGGCCAAGCATGTCTCCGATATGACCATGCTGGAAAGGCAGCTTTTCGAAGACTGCACTATCAGTGCCGGCCGTGTTGTCGCCCCGCATCTGAATACCAAGGGAAACTGTTCTCAGCATCTCCGTCCGGAAATCATTCAGTATAAAGTAGGTTGTACGTTTGTGCAGGCAGTTTCGCTTTGCAACGCCTGGGCGATTATTGAAGCAACACCGGCCATGGTGGAAAAGTTCTGCGCCTGGGTCAAGGCCAAAGGCGTCCAGAAGGCTGTCGCCTGGTTTGAAAATCTGGCCATGCAGCTTGCGGAAGTAGAATTTCCTGCTGAAGATCATCAAAGCCTGGAAGAAGATCCTTATCTGGATCTGCGCTGCCAGACCTTCGACGAAGAAAATCCCGTCGAAGAAGACAATTATGCGGAATACATTCCGGATACTTTCCGGTATCACCTCGTCGGCGAAGATCCGGACGCCGACGAAAAAACCTGGGAGCAGAAACAACCCGCCTGGTTCCGCGGTCTGCTCAACAAAATCCGCTTCTGCCAGTCTTCTGATAAATTGGCCGGTTTCGGTAAACAGCTCTACAAGATGGATATTTCGCATGGTCAGGCCGGTGTCATCTGGTACGAATACAACAAGGCCAAAACGCGCATTCAAGCCGGCATCCGTCAAAACCTCTCCGCATCCGCCCGGCAGCTGCTTGGCAAGATCAACAGCGCCAACGGCAATCTCGGCGCCATCGGCGCGCTGATGTATAAAATCCAGCACGGCCAGGTCCAAATGGCCGAAGCGCCCGCAGATCATGAATGGATCATTCTCTGGCAGGCATACAATGACCGCAAGGCGACTCATGTGTAGCACCGGCCCTGGACTCCAGCAATGGGGTTCAGGGCTTTTTTTATGATCGTTTCGTAACCCTCCACCCCCGGCACTTCGCGCCACCCCCGCCGGCGGGGGACACGGGAGGCACGTGGAGTGCTGGAGTCCCGGCTGTCATGCAATTTGCATTAAGCACAAATTGCCCGCCAGCCTCAGTGCGAGGTGAACCAATTGAATCCTGACTGTCCCTTTTGAAATTCATTCAAACAGTCAGGAGGTTCTTCATGGACAGGCACTTCGCTCCCCGGATTTACGTTCTGCATCGCTACGTCTCTCCCCGGAACAAAGGGCCCCGAAAGAAAAAGCACCCGGTCCTCATCTTCATTTCCCGCCTTTACCGCCACTTCCGGAAAAAGGATCTGGTCACCCGCACCGTTCAGTTCCTGCTGATCCTTTTTGCCGCTTGGAATGTCTTTGTTTTGTTCAGCCTGATCTTTGTCGCCTTATCCCCATGAACCACGATTTATTTTCATCCTGAATTTCATCAAAGCTGTCGGCAGGCAAAATTATGAAAGGAGGATGAATATTATGACGGAAATATATTGTCCGGAGTGCGCCGATCTTTTGAACCGTGACCATTGCTGCCCCTGCTGCGGCTGGTCGGAACGGGCGCCGGAGCATTACCGGGATTACCGGAAATGGAAAAAGACGCTCCGCCGCAAAATACGGTCACGCGACAACGCGGAAGCTGCGTTGTGTGAAGAGGAGGGCACGGTATGAAACGAATCCTGATCATCGTTATTGTTTTGCTGGTTGCCGGCTCGTCTCTTTCCACGGCGGTTCCGCCGCAGAAAAGCAGCAGGCAGCAAAAAGCGGTCATGGCGCAGCTTTATTCCGTGGAAGCGCAACTGCGCTTCTGGAGCCACCAGGAAAAAAGCAGGGCCAAGCCGGCGGAAGCCAATGCGCTGTCGCTCACCATTGGCAAAAACGTCCGCAGGCTGTGGCAGGAAAAGCTGGATCTTCAGGAAGCAGCGGAAGGCCTTGGCGTCGGCATCCCGCCGGAACCGAAACGGCAGGTCAAAAACACCAGAGAGGAGGAAGACAAATAATGTGGAATATTCCATCAACTGAACAACTGGCCTTGCTGCCAAGGCTCTACGAAACGGAACATATCCCTTTGGAAGAAAAGATCATTCACATGCACTTCTTCCTGGCCGGATGCGACTGGTACATCGCCGAATATGACGGCGGCGATCTCTTCTGGGGTTACGTCATCCTGAACAACGACCATCAAAGCGCGGAATGGGGCTACATCTCCTTTTCCGAATTGAAAGACATCAAAATCAAGGGAGGCCTGGAGATTGACAGGGATCTTTACTGGCTGCCGCAGAAGGTGTCGGAGATCGAAAGGATCTCGAGGAGGTGAGTCATGAAGCATCTGAATCAGGAAAGAGTAGCCGAAAGCGGATGGGGCGGTGAAACGATCCCGTCCATGCAGGTGGCGGTTTATGTCATGTGCGGCGGCGGGTTCCTCGGAAGGTTCGCGGCGGAACAGCCCATGGATTTCTACATCGATGACCGCGTCGGGTGCCTGCCGTATTCCAAGGAAGAAATTTACCAGGCTGTCGAAACCCTGAAAACAATTGCCATCGCCAACGGTCTCAACCCACGCCGCCTGCAGCTCGTGCCCAGTTTTCACAACATGGGAATCTTTTGAAGAGAAAATCGGATCAAGGCTGTGGCCATGTAAATTTATCGGGGAGGTCACTTTATGTATTCACCAAAAATCAATGAAGATTTTATCCCAGCGCTCTATCGCCTGGCGAAAGAGCGGAAACAGCCGATGACGGAGCTTGTCAACGGCATCATCGGTAATTACTTGGCCGATCAGGGAAAGGAGGAAAGCGATGTTTCAGATATCAGACACCATGACAAAACACCCGCCGGAATGTCCAGTCGCGCCTGCGCCGGATGAAGCAGCGCCGCCAGCAACGGGCATGGCGGATGAAATCGGCAACTATGTTTTTAACCTGGCGGCATCGATCAACAGGGTTTATGCCGCCGCGCTCAACGAGGCAGAAAGGAAGTCACGATGAAAAAGCTATGGTTCAATAGGCTCACCACAAGATGGGAGGAAGTAAAACATAAAGCGGAAAGAATCAGGGAAGCGCTTGGTCGTCACACAACGGCCGCAGAACCCGGCTTACCATTCAAGGTCACGGAAGTCAGCGTGATGGTGAGCAAGAAGAAGTCGGTCAATTTCAATTCCTGCTGCGTGTCCTATGCCATCAAGGCCACGCTCAATGAGGCAAATCAGGATCACCTGCAGGCCCTGGAAGAACTCAAAGACCAGCTTGTGGTGAAGGTCCAGGAAGCCCTGAACGGCAAGGCGGCAACAAATCAAACAGCAAATTAAATCAATACTGTCAGCAAGTAAAATAAACTTAAGGAGGTTTCAGCCATGATCAACACAGTCACCATCGTCGGAAATTTGGGAAATGATCCGGAAATCAGATACACGGCGCAGGGCGTGCCGGTCGCCAATTTCAACATCGCCGTGAATGAGAACTACAAAAACAAGGAAGGTGAGAAAGTCAAGAAAACACACTGGTTCAAAGTTACGGCCTTCCAGCGCTTGGCGGAAATTGTCGGGGAATACTGCGCTAAGGGCAGCAAAGTTGGTATCCGCGGTCAGCTTACCCAGCGCACCTGGCAGGATACCGAAGGCGCCAACCACAGCGTTGTCGAAATCCGCACCAGGGAACTGGAACTGCTGTCCGGGAAGAACGGAAACGGCGCGGCGGCGGAAGACGCACTTCCCGCCACTGCTGAGTACGATGATATCCCGTTTTAATCAAATGGGCCGCTTCAATGAACGGCGATTACAAAAAAGAGAAGGCAGCCCGGAGAGGATCGGGGCTGCCTTCTTGTCTGTCCTATGATTCCCAGGGGCCGCCGGGAAGCCATTCTTTTTCAAACCTCAGCTGTTTTTCAACTGCTTCGGCGATGGGATGCAGGAATTTCCTCATGCCCTCCATGATCACCGGGAAATCTTCCGGTATGCCTGTAATCTGAGTTTTCCGGAGGAAGGTCGTCCACTGGGTTTGCTTGTCGGATCTGTCGGCAAATTCTTTGGAAAAGACCAGCCCCTGGGAGCTCAAAGGCGTTGATCTCCTTGCGCAGGTGGCGGTAATCGCGTCCTGAAGCACCGCTCCGTGAAACGGATAGGCATGACTCAGCATCCACACATCATAGAAATCCTTCATGCGGCTGTTGAGCTCCGCCAAATCCAGCGACGCTTCAAACTTCTCCGCGACAATGGTCTCGACGCTGTAGGCCTTCACAACAGGCGGCTCCATGTCGAGCAGCGTCGGGTACGTCATATCGAGGGCAGCGGGTACCACGGCATCACCGAATCCCACATCAATCTGCATGGGAATTTTTGCCTTGCCAAGCCAGGCCTCGAACTTGAGACGTATGCCGGGATATTCCTGATCGTCAGACATCGCCTCAATACTTAAATTATCGAATTTGTAAACCAGGCCGTCATCGAGGTGCACGTTTCCGATGTCGCGTATCGAAGCGCCGACGGCGTCGCTATTTCCGGGGAAAAGTCCGAGAAAATCTATGTCCCGCGTTGTCCTTGCCATTGACAGGCCCATGCCCGCCAACAGAAGACCGCCCTTCAGAATGAATTTTTCTTTCAGGGGTGACCGGGAAAGGCGAAAGAGAAAGCGTTCCAGCGCGTAATGGGTCAGCAGTGACTGGAAAGGTTTTCCGCCTTCACGCGCAGCGGTCAGAAGCCGGTTTTTGACAGATGACGCAATATTTTTAAACTGATTTGCACTCATGGCGCCATCGCCTCCAGATAAGGTGTCACCAGCTTTTCCACCTTGCAGAGTTTGGCATAATCCATCAACCTGGACGGGCTTGCGTCGCGCCGCTTCAGATACGTCCGGGCTGCATCCAGGGCGACATCAATTCCCACGGCGTTTCGCCAGCGGAAACAATCGATCACCGTCTTGGGGGCATTATAAATGCGGACATCCTGTTCCATGATCCGATGAACTTCAATACCCTCATTGAAACAGGCACCCGTGAAGAACATGGCCCGTACCGGCGGATATTTAACTCTGGGTTTATGGGCTTTTCTCTCCACGGCAATCCAGACTTCATGCGGTATTTCGGTTGTCAGCTCGTGAAAGGCAAGGGCGGAGATAAGGCAGATGACCCCGTGGGGAACAAGTTTGGCTGAATTGACCAGGTCGATTTCGGCAGGCAGGCTATCCGGACCGGCTGCCAGGTGAAAGAGACCCCGCGCAATAGGAAAAAGCGCACCCTCATCGCGCAGACCATACAGAGTTCTCCGGTGTATCCCCAGATGAAAGGCCTCCTGGGTACGGATAATCCCGCCCTGCTTATGGATAATCTCGATGGCTTTTTCTCTTGCAGTATTCATGGGATGGTATGGTACAAAAACATCGGCAAAATGTCAAGTCTGCCGATACTATTTGACCATAAAAAGTTAAAAATCACACAGCACACCCGCCGTCTTCGCAACCAAGCCATCTTGCCTCCCGGCAAAATAATGCGACTCACCGTTGTCGTTTGAGCATTGAACCATTTCCCTGCCTCCGTTAAGATCGCCCCCAACCACCAAAATAACCGACAAGGACCGTCTGTCATCATGAGAATTGACCTCTTGGAAGCTTTCGGCCTGGAGCCGAAGATCATTGATGTTTTGAAGAGCAAATACGATGCGGAACTCCTGCCGATCCAGGAGCGCGCCTTCCGGGACCACCTCATCCTGCGCGGCGGCAATTTCCTGATCTCCGCCGTCACGTCAGCCGGAAAAACACTGATCGGGGAAATCCTCGCCCTCCATTACGGCAGCAGGGGGCGAAGGGCGATTTATCTCGTGCCCATGAAGGCGCTGGCCGAAGAAAAGTTCGAGCAATTTCATGAAGACTACCGGAAAGCCGGCATCGACACCGTCATCTCCACCCATGACCGGCGGGAAGACGATGAGCGCATCCTTGCGGGGAGGTATCACATCGCCATTGTCGTCTATGAAAAGCTCAACGCCCTGCTGGTCCAGAAGCCGTCCCTCATCAGCGATGTCGGGCTGGTCGTGGTCGATGAGTTGCAATACATGACGGACGAAGACCGGGGGCCGTCCCTGGAGCTGCTTCTGACCCGGATACTTCTGCATCCTGATCAGCCGCAGCTTGTCGCCCTGTCTGCCGTCCTGGGGAAAAGCGACGCCCTGGCCCGCTGGATTCGGGCGACTCTTATTATCGAAGAAAATCGTCCGGTGGAACTGCGCCAGGGTGTCTTTTACGAAGGAAAATTCAGATACCGCGAGTTCAACAGCGGCAACAAAGGAGAAGAGACCTGGTTTGACCTGCAATCCGCAAAGGAAATGGACCAGTATGTGGAAACGGCCTGCCACCTGGCCGGGAAGCTGGGGGAGCAGACCGTCTTTTTTCTGCCGGACAAACCATCCACGGAGGGGCTGGCCAGAAGGCTGACCCGTGCGCTCAATCTCGATCCCGCTCATGGCGCATTAGCCGAGATGAATTCCCTGGAAGAAAGCGTTTCCCGGGAGATGCTCCTGCAAACCCTGCAACAGGGCGTCGCCGTCCACAACGCCGATTTATCCTGGGAAGAGCGGGACATCATCGAGCGCTACACCCGGCAGGGCGAAATCCGGGTGCTCTGCACCACCTCCACGCTGGCCGTCGGGTTGAACCTGCCCGTGAAAAACGCCGTCATCGCCCCGAAGCGCTGGAAGACCTTCGGCAAAACCCGCGACGTCATGCCGGTGAACCTCACGGTTTCCGAATACGAGAACATGGGCGGCAGGGTAGCCCGTTACGGCTACATCTCCGATTTCGGCCGGGCGGTGTTCGTCACGCATTCTTTCGTCAATTCCAAGTTCTACTATGACCATTACGCCTGCGGCAGCCTGGAGGACTTCGCCCCGGCGCTGGACAAAAACAGCATGGACAAGCACATCCTGAACCTGGTGGCCGCCGAAATCTGCCACAGCGAAGAAGAGATCAAGACCTTCCTGAAAAGCACCTACACCGCCGCAACGGTCTGGAACAAAGAGATGACCGATGCCGAATATGACCGGACGGTTGCCGATACCGTCCAGGCCTGCCTGAAGGAAAAGCTGATCGTTAAGGACAAAGGCAACAGCCTGACCGCCACGGAAACCGGCAAAGTGGCCGCCGGCAAGGGCGTGATGATTGACACGGCCGCCTTTTTCCTGAAATTTCTGAACAATACCGATCCCCGGCGGGTGTCCGAGCTGGAAATGCTGCTGCTTTTGGGGCTGTGTCGCGATTCACGGGTGAATTACCTTTCTCTCAAACGGCCCGACGGCCGTTGGGGTGGCCACCGCGATGAACTCCGGCAGATCATTTACGAAAGCGGTGAGGACTATAAGCCGCTTTTCCAGTCCCTTTGGGAAATGGACAACCTGTTTCTGGATGACAAGGACCGCGCCGTCAAGAAAGCGCTCATGATGCAGGAGTGGCTCTCCACCGCTGAAACAAAAGACATCGAGCGAAACTATCAGGTCTTCAGCGGGGCCATTAGGAAAGTCGGGGAGGATTTCAGCTGGCTTGCGGAAACACTGGCCGCCCTGGCCAGGGTCACCGGCTGGGAAGAACGTTTTGTCCGGGCGCTGATCCGCCTGTCGCAGCGCCTGGTCCACGGTATTACCGAAAAAGGCCTGGCGCTTTCATCCATCCGCATCCGGGGCCTGGGGCGGAGCTATATCAACCGTCTGGTGCATGAAGGATATGACACCCCGGAGGCAATAGCCGACCTGCCGCTTGCGGAACTTGAGCGCCTTCTGCCCAAACGCCTGGCAGAAAAACTGTATAGTTATTTTGCCGGATGCTACCGGGAAACGGAAGAACAGAATCCCAAAGAAACCGGCGTTTGCGAGCCTGCCGAAAAACATGCAGCAAAAAAGGTTAAAAGCATCTCGGTAAAACCGGAAGAAATGGTTGCCTGTTCCCTGTCCGGAATCATCAGCAATGATCAGAAGCGAAAGGAGTTATGCGCGAAGCTGAACGTGACCAAAGACCTGCGGGAAATTATCTCCGATCCGCCCGTCCTGCTTCTGGATGTCCGGCAGATGCTGGTCTTTTACCGGGGCGCGCAGGTCATCCTGCCCCTGATGTCCTTCCGCCTGCTGGAGATGCTGGCCGGCAATCCCAAAGCGGTGATCACCAGGGCGCAGATTTATGAACGGCTGTGGCCGGAATCCGAAGGGAATGACGATTCCTCGCGACCCTACGAGCAGCAGATCACGGACCATAAGCGCAAGCTGCTCGACGGCATCCGGAAAGTCATCAAAGGCTTTGCCGGCATAGATCCCGGCGAATTGAAAAACCTGATTGTCACGCGGCCCCGCATGGGCTACATGCTGAATCTGGACAGAGAGGATATTGTGGTTTTGTAAGATAGGCAACTTTGCTTTTTAGAAAAATAAGAAGGGCAGGAAACAAATACTTCCAGACCTGCTCCCCATTATCCTTCTGAAATGTATCGACATAGCGTACTAAACGGTATATAGTGCTGACACAAAAAAAGATATATATTTGTGTCAGGTGAAGCACGATGAAAACAATAAAAACGACTGATAATCAAATAATTAGCAGGATCAACGGTCATGGAAGGGGTTGGGTATTCACGCCGGACCATTTCAAGGACCTTGGCAGCCGCAATGCCATCGCGTCCGCCCTGAAACGGTACAAGCAGTCAGGAATGATACGCCAGTTGGCCCGCGGTCTTTATGACTACCCGAAAGTTGATCCTCAGTTGGGACTATTGCATCCCTCAATCGATAACATCGCAAAAGCTCTGACGGGTCGGGATGCCACGCGAATACAGCCGACAGGCGCTTATGCCGCAAACCTGCTCAGGCTCTCCACGCAGGTGCCGATGAAGGTCGTCTATTTGACGGACGGTCTTTCCCGAACGGTAAAGGTCGGCAACATGGAGATTACGCTGAAGCGGACTACGCCACGAAACATGGCCACTGCGGGCAAGACCAGCGGGCTTTTGATCCAGGCCCTCCGCCACCTGGGTCAGAGACACGTGGACGACCGGATCATCGCCATCCTTGATCGCAACCTTGATGCAAACGCCAAAGCCCAACTGATGAAAGACATCCGTCATGCCCCCGCCTGGATCGCGGACATCTTTCGCAAACTGGCCGGCAAGGAGGCCTCTGCGTGAAAGAATTCATAGAGATGGAGGAAGAACGCCGCCGCCTGGTATGCAGTCAAACGGGGATTCAATTAAACATGGCGGACGTGACGGTGGAAAAGGACTTCTGGGTCTGCTGGATTATTGACAAACTTTTCCGACTGCCTGTATGGGGCAAACAATTGACATTCAAAGGCGGAACGTCGCTGTCCAAATGCTGGAAACTTATCGAGCGGTTTTCAGAGGATATCGACATCGTGATCAATCGCGGCGCACTCGGGTTTGACGGCAGCAATGCACCTGAAGCCACCCCCAGCAGGAAACAGACAAGAAAGCGTCTTGATGCCCTGCGCATAGCCTGTCAGGAATGTATAGAAAAAACCATTCAACCTGCGTTGCATGACGCTATTGTTGCCGATATCCCGCCTGGACTTGCCTGGGAATTGATTAAAGATCCGGATGATCCGGACAGTCAGACCCTGTTATTTTTCTACCCGACTGCCTTCCCGGAACAGGCCGTATATCTGCGTCGGGCGGTAAAAATAGAGATGGGCGCCCGTTCCGACACCGAGCCGGCGGAAACCATAAAAATTCATCCTTACATCAGCGATGCCTTTTCCGCTTTGCTGTCAGAATCAAATATAGCAGTGCGCGCGGTTATGCCTAAACGTACTTTCTGGGAAAAGGCCATGCTGCTGCATGAGGAAACCTTTCGGCCGCCTGAAGGAAAACGCCGCAAAGAATATATGGCCCGTCACTATTATGATCTTTACCGGCTGATCCAGGCCGGAATTGCAGACGATGCCGCAGCAGATCGTGACCTGTTTTTCCGCATCGCAGAACATCGCAAAGTCTTTTTCCGATACACCTGGGTGGACTACTCAACCCTGGCGCCGGGGCAACTGCGTTTGGTTCCGCCCGAGGCCCAATTGCCGGACTGGCGTTCGGATTACGCCGGCATGATGCAGGAGATGTTCTACGGAAAAGTGCCGGGTTTTGATGAAATTATTGATGTCGTCCGTCGATTTCAGGATACCTTTAATCAGGGCTGATTTCCCAACGTGGATATTCGGGACATTTTACACCGCCGCCGGTTTCTTCCGGTAAACATTCAGCCCGATCTTGACGTCGTCTTTTTCCGGCACGGAAATATTGCCTTCCGTTGTTGCAATGATAATGGTTTTTCCTGATGCCGACGGCCCGAACTCTTTGGTCACGTCAACTTTGATCGTCAAAATATCGCCTTCCAGTTTCATTTCTACGTTTTTCATATTTCACCCCGCAGTAATTACCTGTCACATTTATTTACCCTGATAGTGCGCATCTTCAAAACAATACACAGCCTTGCTCCTTATAATCTTCAATCTTAGCCAGAAGTACTTCGGTCGCAATATCTAAATATTCAGCAAAGCACGTCAGACAATAAAACTGTTTTACTTCTCGTCCAATCAATTTTTTATTCAGTCCGACTTCATCTTTGGATAATTGCTTTTTGCCACAGGCGAAGCAATCCACACTTTCAATTTGCTTCACTCTAGTTCACCTCGTTCACTGTGAGCTGCGGTATGTTTTTGCCGCGATACTCGGAATCAAGTATTCCTAACTGCATTTTAATAGTCGCACGCATTATACAGGCGCGTCGCAAACAATAGCGGTTGAAATCGCGGGTAGATATGTCTTCCGCTTTTCGTACATTCGGAAACAGTAGTTTTAAATAGGCTGTAGCGATTCTCTTGATCGCTTCTGTGTCTCGGGTATCCGCCGCTTCGGGCACGTTGACTAACTTGTCCACTATGGCACGATAGGTGGTGTCGCTCCGCAGTTCATGCAGTATAGCGCAGAAATATTCTGAATTAAGTGCCCATCCGGATATTTTCAAGTCGTCATTCATGCGTGGAATATGCCAGCCCTTGATAAAACCATGAAAACGCTCTATCAATGCAGATTCATGGAAGACGGCTGGGAGTTCGTTAAACATATTTGTTGTGCCGTCACCGTCCATAACCTCTTTGGATATATTGCCACAAAGAATGACGCCTGCGTCTGCTTTACCTTCATAATTACCTACCGTGTATATGCCAGACTCGAGGTAACCTTTTAACGCAGCCCGCATCTCATCCACATCCGTAAAGGATATAGTCTGTACTTCATCAAGGGTAATAAAATCATTTCCCGATACAAGTCCTTCCGTACGCTTGGAGATGTCATAAAACATCTTGGCACGACTCATAACACCACCACTCGAAAGCCACCCAAAACGGCTCACTCGACCGAACAGGTATGATTTTCCTGTGCCTTTTGGTGCAAGTTCGATTAGATTCAGACGTTTTTCCGTAAATGGCAGAAGACGCGTCAACATCGTCAGCTTTTCTTCTTCGTTGTTATAACCACCTGCATTATAGTCTACTGCACCAAGGAGAATATCAAGCCACTCAGCAGTGTTGAATTCACTGCGAACATCCTTGTAATAATCGAGTTCAATTGAGTAAGGACAGAAGTTCTTAAAACTGACGAGACGAATCTTCCCTTGCAATTTAGGTGTGACACTGTCGTCAGGCGGTCGATAGTTAAGTTCCAGCATTCCCCATGTTTCGCGCCCTTTTACGAGCTCCTGCTTGCATGAATCCCAAACATGATCTTCAATAATGGTCTGTTTTGCCGTCAAACCGAAATCGGGTAATGCAAATGACACTTCGCCTGAACGGATATCAATATCCACAGAAATCTTCGCAAGAAACTTGACGTGCTCGTTTTCCTTAATGATGCGGTTCTTTATTGCCGTCCAGTCTTCCTTGCGTGGGATGAACTCACGGACAAAATGCACCAATTCATTTTCATTGAAAACGCCAGACTCATTCTCAAATCGGCGAAGTAGCCAATCCCGCATAAACGAAGGAAGACTTAATGCAGAGAAAAAATTGCTTGTCTTCAGATCCTTGTAGACAACCATCTCGTCAAAACAGTTTTTAAGCTTATCTATCATTATGGTCGCATACCTCCACTAAAACCAGTCAGAATCTTTCGCCGTTCCACTTTCACTTTGGACTTCAAAAGCCACCTGGCCAATTAAATTGTCACCCTCAAATACGTCTGCCATATATTTCCCGGTGCGCTTAATATCAGGGAATACTATTTTGTGTTTATTATTACCCATGGCATTGGATGAATATTGTTTCCCATTAACTCTGACGGACAAAGCTTTTAGTTCATTCATACTAAACAGCACAATTTCAGCATTCTTTTTGAAGCTTTCTGTAGTCACGGGCGTAGTATTTCTAACCTCAATCTTGTTGTCGAATAAAGTTATTTCAATAATCGGGATGACGACCTCTTCCAGGGTAGCACCTCCGTGAACTTCAACGCTAGCCTTGCGTCCGCCTTTGAAGCGGTCATAATTTGCAAGAACCCAATAACCGTTCTCTTGGGTGGCAAACTCAGATTTAACATCTGCCTCAGTGCAGGGACAACAACGCCCCGCATGTTTGCCTTTCGATGCCATTACCCATTTACATTCCTGCTCGTTAATAACAGCAAGACGGCTTGCCCCGTGATCAGATGTGATTAGTACTTTATCGACATTCTTTCCTGTCAGTTTTGTTTTTGCCCATTCCAAGGCACGATCAATGATACGTATTTCCTCAGCTAGGTGAATAGGCGTTTTTGTCGTTTGGTAGTTGAAGTCCCGTTCGCCCTCGTGCTTAATTTTATCCAATTCTTTTGTTTGTGCTTTATCTCCAACCCAGGAATCGTAAAAGTCGCTGTTCAAAGATGTAATTGTCGGTAGGTTAGCACGAACTACGTGAACTATTATCTTCAAGCCGAGAGAATTTGCACGACTTTGAATGTAACCGAGATATTCGACACCCATTGCGTCAATCCAGTATAATGCCACATTACCTTTACCAAGACTGTCAAGAACCGCGCCACGTGTTTGCAGGCTATTATATGGACGACTTCCGTCAACCGCCAATTTAAGAACCCGCTGGTGAAATTCCGATGTGAGCCTATTCGTCAGTTTCAATCGTTTATATTCAGCGAAATAATCCGTCAACAATTTGCCTGTATCGCCATTAAATAAGAAATTCTGGAGATACTCATAAAGGGAAGGATATATGTCCTTCAGTGCATTCGGTATATTTACCATCCCGTTCAAACATTCGATGATAGATTGTCTCTCTGCTGCTGTGTTATCCGTTAAGTAATATATCCGTTCACTGTCTTTTACCTTCGTTTCAGAAATGTATTCGGCAATATCACTATCTTTTACGTTCTTTAGCAAAGATTTCCGTGCGTTATAAAGTTCTTTATAACGATTATTGCTTGAGTTGTAGTCCAACAAAGCATTGTAAATTCTTTTTTTGTAAATATCATAATTGGGAGAGGTTTCCGCAATATATTTGAGGTATACATCATTTGAGGATTCCCTTTTCAGTTTCAGGAAGCTGCGCCAATGGAACAGATCGAATCCTTCAAGATTTCTATCAGAATGATACTCTGCCCAGAGTTTGTCCGGCAGACAGGCTCTAGATTCGCTAAAACTGGGCTCAACTTCTAAAATTGCGTCATATGCTGTATGCAGCACACGAATATTTCGGATGTCTAAAGCTGTTTTAACAAACAGTGTACCGCACGCACCATTTTCCAACTGAAAAAGCAGTTTTTTAAAACCATCTATAGCAGAAAAACTAAGAGATGGATGTATCCTTACTATCTCATAGGGTATTCCAGCTTTCAGGAAACAGACGCGCCTGCTGTCGAACTTCTTATCTTCTTCGCAAAGGCGTGTTACCGCTGCACGAATGCCACGACAAATAACGACGACTTTTGCTGACAAACTCAAGTCCTTGAGTCTGCCTATAACATTTTCATTGTCACTAAGAGAGATGCTTTCTCCAAATCCAAGTAACAGTCTATTCCCTGTGACAGCAGAAAGGGTTTCGCAAAGTGAGTCGACATCGGGATATGCGTCATCATTGGCGCAATAACCACTGGTACGGATCTGCGCAAAATAATCAAGACCTGCGAGAATGTCAGAATATTCGGCGCTGCCATCAACAACAACAAAGAATGGCGTAGTAACTCCATTTGTCAAATAGTTACGTATGTATTCTAGGGTAGATTCTGTCGAATCAATTCTCACGACTGACCGCCTCCCTCCAAGATAATCTCAACACCCACATACATATTATCTTTGACTAAACGTTTGAGATAGTCCTTTGCCTTGGATTCAGCCATTTTCTCAATTCTTTCAAGAACCTTGTCGCTGCCACCTTGAATATATCTGGCGCGGGCAAATTTTTCGACCTCCCGCTGTACAGCGGGATTACCATACCAATCATAAGGATCTGAAGGGATAACACTTTCAAGATGCGAACGAACTGAGTCAGCATCCGGTAAAATGACGTTGAATTTTCCAATAAAGTCACGAATAAATGCAGCATCGACGCTACCCTTATCAGAAAGATTTTCGAGGAATGCCTCATGCGTTTTTAGGAACTCAAGCGCGAATTTTACTTCTTTATCTTCCGGGTTGCTACGATTAATGGCACCAAATACACGACGGGCATCGCTCTGCAGGTCTATAGGAACAAGGGAAAGAACAGGTGTCTTGTTTTTAGATGACCATTGTCTTGGCGTTTTAGAGGCAGTTTTTTCCTCCCATAACTTGTGGAGCTTATATTTTTCTTGCTCACTTCGTATTTTTTCAGCAAGCATCGCTACATTCTTTTCGCAATCAGCCTTATCCGCTGTAAAGGTAGTCACTGGTAGCTTTGAATACAGGATTTTTACTTCGTCGTCGCTGAATCCCGTCAAGTGGAATGAATATATGTTTTTGAACAGATCTATTTTGGAAGTAAAAAATTCATTAAAATAATTTGCGTTGGTTGTCACCTCATTGAGGAACGCCTTCCGCTTGTCATACTGAAGTTCACCACTTAATGAAATATCTCGCAGAGCCTGGAATAACACCTTTAGCGCAGGTACTTCCGGAACAATTGCTGCACAAGGTATTCTAATAGACTTAGCTTTCTCGCACCATTCACCGATACAAGCGGAAAATGAAGAAGCCTTCGGATTAATATGGTTACTTGCAGCCACTATTTTGTAATCCGTGTGCAACTTTCGGATTTCATTCTCTCCTGTTTCTTTATCCCAAAGCCACAATGCCTCGCCTGAAGCGATTTGACGTCTCACGTCGTGCAGTACATCTGCGACACCTATCTCGTCAGCCAATGACAGGACTTCGCCGCCTTCAAAATACTGTAAATACTCTTTCATAGCTTTTGAAGCATTTTCTTTAGTGAGAAGCGTGGCGAGCTTTTGTGCCGCTGTGGGTGTCTGCAGTGACAATTTGCCGAGTATCGCTGCTATTTTTGCAACATTATCTCCGGTGTTATTCGGGTTGGCAATTGCCACAATTTTATCAATGAAGTCTTCATGGCCGTTCTTATCTATCTCTTTGAAACTCCATATAGGGTAACCAAGGTCTTTCAGTCTGGTGCGGATGCGAATTGCGGCTTGTTCTATGGATACGTCATCCGTGATGCCAAAAACAGTTTTCGCAAAGTCAATAAACTCCATCTGCTCCTTGGTCATCACTTCAATGTACTTATCTTTATAACGAGGAATTGGTGTGTTCATATGCTTCATGCACTCACCGATAATCTCCGCCAATTTGTCGGCATTCATCCTGTCGCCGATTTCGCCGTCGCTGTAACGGTAAGTATCAATGGCATATTCCTTTAATAAAAAACCCGTCAAAAGAGCATACAGGTTGCACGGCATAAATCCCTGACCAATTAGCCAGTCGAAAATATCGCCAATGGCGATGCGTCCTTCACGTTGAAAAGCGTTATTAACAAGAGCATCAACTTCTCGTTTCAACTTTGAAAGCGGCAGTGTGGGCGAAGATTTCCAATATTCTGTTATCTGCCAAGCCCCTTGCATAAGCGGCATCACAAAGGACTGTTGATACACTCCTCCACAAGTTTGCGTTATACCGCATTTTGCCCCGGACGGTAATCCTGACACGGCAAACATCTGTTCGCTGACCTTTGCATTGTCGAATGATAAGAGATGTTTTTTCGTAACAATGTTTGTTAATGCGGCAAGCACGGAAGATGCGTTTCCATAAGGTTCCCCAGTTTTCGTATATTTAGAGAAGACTGTAAATGTGCTGCTGGCAACATCCGTCTTCCAGTCCTCAAGAATTGCCTTTGACTTGCGCGCCATCTCGTCGGCAAGTTTTACATCTTTTGTCCTCCAGTATTCCTCATTGGCGGCATGGTCTGCCCATTGCTCAAAACGCTCTGCACCAATTACGGTTGAAGATGCATCGATGAACACGAGGTTTTCATAGCGATTGTCATTCATCGCGCCCCTGATAAGTTCTCTAATTTTATTCTGCTCCTCATCACTACGGGCAAAAGATAGCACTGCGCGAAATTTATATGTCGACGGCTCGTTTGTGATTCTGTTAATCGTGGCTGTGAAGTTCTCAACAGTCACGGGTATAACATCATAGCGGAAACGGAGAGCAGGCGAAAGGGTAAGCGCGGACACGAGGTCACCACCCGACACCAGTGATGCGGTTCTTGTCTCGCTAATAATTCGTTTCTTTATAGTGTCAATCTGTGCCTGGTCACCGGAAACAGCGGCAGCGGCATATTGAATTCTACCGCCGCCCATAGGTTTTTCGTACAGGATACCATCACTTACCAGCTTACTTACGATATTAATAGCGCGATTTTGTTCTAATTCCGTCCCCTCGAACGCATAGTTTAAATTTTGGCTGGTGGTCAGAAACAAGTCTACGCTGTCGCCAAGTTTCTGACTGATCGCTTGCATCATCAACACAGTTTTCAGGACACGCTTTTCTTCGGAATTTAATCTTTGCTCGTTCTTGGGGAACGTGTCAAGGATAGTACGAATGATAAACTCAAGATTACGCTTGCCTGCTCCGGTACCATATTCGTCTGTACCTTTCTCGTAAAAGAAGTTCCAGAGGTAATCAATAGTAAGGATATCGGCATCATCAGGGCTGTGCTTTTCAATGAACCATTGAAAAGCCTGTAAGTTTTCAGTTTCTTCGTGCTTGATGAAATTAAACATGCTTCGCTGGTTGGAAGCGAATGCGCTCGAAATATTCTTTAGAAGCAACGCCGCCAAGGGATGAAGCGGCAGCATACCTTTTAGTACATCATCGCCAGTTTTTACATCTTTCCATACCATTTTTCGAACTGCTTCCCGTACTATAGGCATGCGGCTGTTCAGGTCATCGGCAAGAGCATCCCATTGCTCTTTTTGCGTGTCCTTAACCTTTAAGGCGTGTTTAATCAGCTCGAAAGCAATTGAATCCGGGAGCTCAATCGCTTTGCGGACAAAGCGATCACGGACAATTCTCCCCGTCTGATCAATTTCACTGAAGATAGAGCCGGACATGTGTGTGACTATCATTAGATAGAACGGCTTCAGGTTAGAAAGTTCCGAAAGCTTTTGAAACCCATCAAGAGATGTTCGATTTTTCTTAAAATAGGCTGAAAATTCATCCCATACAAGAACGATGGCCTTTAGTCCATTTTGGTCAATGATGTCGGTAAGCCAGGTAATCAAATCATCCATGCTTGTTGAAAGCGCAGTTATGCCTCTGCGGTCCGCAAGTGAAAAAATGTCAGACATCAACATATCGACGTTCGCGCTTGGATTATTTAACAAGGCAATGATGTCATCTGTAGATTTGCCTGCAAAGCTACCCAATCCCCTGTATTCGGGCAGGGCCATAAGTGTATTAAAGAATGCTTTATTTTCGTTATCCGATAGCCACGCAGCAACGCCACCACGCAGAGTGTTCTCGCCTTTGTATGCTACTTTCGCGTCACGAAGCGCTTTTGTTACGCTTTCATAAACTGCCATGATAAGGGCTCGGTCGCCATCAATGCTACTGGAAGAGTAGCGATATGCCGTTATGATTTTGCCCTGCTTATGCCCGAGAAGTTTGTCACGCAAGTCTGGTTCCTTCTGCAAAGCATCGTATTCAGCAAAATATGCTTTGAGCTTGTCATCAGAGCAATCTAGCAGTTTTTTCAGCGTCCATGCGACACGGGATTTACCTGTGCCATATGCACCTTCAATCCAAATACCTTTTTTGTCGCTATTGGTGGCGCGGGCAAGCATGCGCTCGGACGCCTTCAAGAGATCAACAAATGTCTTGTGTGGAAAAGTCTTTTGCCAATCAACCCCCGCCTTAATGGATGATTCATTGATTTCAGGGAAATATTCCTGGTCTATATCGAAATACTCGCTGTACTTGTTCATCTTGTCAATTCTCCTCAAAATAAGGTTAGTACATCGGAGGCTGTTTTATCTTCGCGGAGGGCTATTTTATCAAGGTCATGCGTAAACGTGGCATTGATAAAATCCGGATACTTCGCTGTAAGTCCAAGAAGGATCTTCTCCATATCATCGCGGTCTAATCCGAAAATCTGCGTGGGGCTGATACCGACCGATTCAATCGTGTGGTCAAGCAGGCGCGTAAGCGTAAACTGGTAATACCCCTCGCAGGCTTCCGCAAACTTATAAAGCGCATATAGGACAACACGATTATCGGTGAGTGTGGATTTGCCTCGGATAAGCGTTTCAATCTGACGACCTTTTTCGGTAACCGTTCCGAAGTTCAGCTTTGTGCCAAACGGCAGATCGCAGAGACGTTTGAAAGCATTCATTATAGAAGTAGCATCGCTTTTGCTTACACCATCAGCAACAAGCATATCTGACACAATATCTCTTTTGTAAACACGTCCTATTTCGAGGTTTCTTATATACCATGCACATTGCGTGTTATAGGCAAAATTAGCGAGGATAATTCCCCACGCATTTTCACTTTCCCAGCCAATATTACCTATAATTTCTGTTAATGTTGTGGTTTTATTATTTTCAAGCAAACCACTTTCTCGAAGAAAACGTTTGAACATAGGCACTTGATTCGGCCCTAAATTATTACTCGTCCAAAAGTCGGACTTCTTTTCAAAAAAATCTTTAACCCAGTCAAGTTTAGGCGCATGGTTTGCAAAAGAATTAATACTTTTCATCGATTTCCCTCCTCCCTGCGGCAATCTAAGCGAGTGGTATACCAGACACCCATTGTCTATTTCGTGGCATTGACCACAATAAAGACAACCCTCGATTTTCAATCCGCCAGTGAATGATATACAGCCATTGCGGCAGTTTGATTCGCACACCCGGCAACCAACACAGTGTGCTGCTTTTTTAAAAGTTTGTTTGAAATACTTTATGAAAGCAGGTTGATCTTTTAATAGACGTTCGGGCACATTAACAGAATACCCCGCTTTCATTTTGACGATTTCATATTCAAATGGAATTTCTCCAAGCGTCTTAATCCATTCACGCCAATCTGACGTAGGATCAGTGATGGTTATTTGTAGTTTTCCATCCCTGATTTCATCTTGATAGCGTGGTGTACTTATCTTTAAGTCTCGTCCATTCTTTCGGGCATTCCAACCACCATTAGTAATGTATGTTTCTAAAGCAGTTGGATTACCTAAATCGCGCGCATTCATGCTTTTAATAATGTCTATGAATCGATCAATCTCTTTTGGGTAACATAGCCGCTGAAACGAATCGCCTTTCCCGCCGCCCATGGGACAAAACAGGCATCCCACTCGTGAGTTGCCCTTCTTATATGCTTCATTAATCACAAGTCCGTGCGCATAGATATACAGCCAGACTTCCGCTGACGTCCATTCCAGTATAGAATTATGAGAATACTGGCCCTTTTGCTTTTTGCTATAATTTTCATAATCATAATCTGCCCGCACCGTGCTCTCATGCGCACGCACGCCTACAAAGTCTATACCTACATAATCATTCTTACCCAGTACCTCGCGAAGTTTCAGTGTTTGAGGTGCAGACTTATGTACCGAGCAGCACCAACGCAGCACGCGCGAAGGGGGTCCGAAAAGCCGCCAACTTTCCTCCGGTTTTAGATGAGAAGCAGCACGGTAAAATTCTATCCCATCGGAACGGCATTGTTCTTCGAGCTTATCAATCACATCGTAAGTATCGGGAAACTCCATGCCCGTGTCACCAAATACAACGACAAAGCTACTCCTTGGCAATGCCTTTTTCACGAGTTCCAGCAGGACGATGCTATCCTTGCCGCCGGAAAAAGCAACATGAAAGATATCCAATTTCTTATGGTGACGTTTATATGCGTCGAATATCTTCTTTACCGTGACTTGTTCTATAACTTCGAGCATTTCACGGTTTTTCTCAACCATAGTGGCAATATCGACAGGCAGGAGGGTTTCGCCGTCCGGCAAAATGCGTTTACTATCCGTGTCCAGTATGAATTCCAACTCTGGTGTAGTATAAAGTGTGCCGCCCTTAGTTTTTGCCACTATGCGCCCACGATACCAGTAGCAGTTCGCCTCTGCCCACATATAGGGAAGTTCATCCTGTTTGGCATATTTATAGTGTTTATCAAAACCGAGAAAGTCGAGTTCACGGTAATAAACCGGACGTGGTTCCTTGGAAAAAAGCGGGGTGCTGTTATTGAGAAGCAACCCACCTGTTTGTGGTTCATATGTGTAAGCGTACATTACCCTATACTTGCCTTTCCCTTAATACTTGTGCTTTTGTAATGACGTCGGAAATGACGCTTGTTCTCCGGGCAATGTAACCACTTTCGAACAGAAAGTTGCCGACATTTATCGTATCCAATTCTATCCCCGCATTTGCCACGACTGCGGCCAGTACTTCAGCGTAGTCGGTGAAACCCGCTGACCTTTGGAATATTGCTCCAACGTTCCTGCTGTTGACCGACAGGCATTGATACATAAACCTCTTGCTGAATCGCCTGCAATAACTTTCGATTAGATATAAATTCCACGAATAGCCGTTTATGTAAGGGAATGAAGTGAAACTCGTCACAGCCTGGAGTGGAATAACATCCTTGCGGACGAACAAGCCCAGCGCAGAATCCACGGCTTCAATATTGAATCTGATTTCATCGTCGCCTACAAAGGTACGCTTATCTATGCGAATCATTGTGTCATAGGCGACAAACAGAGACTGGCTATTAACCCTGCCATTGATTACCTTTTCAAGCTCAATAAGCTCGTCTAACGTCAAGCGTTCGCGCGATAAGCAGTAGTCCTTAAATACGGCAACGGAGTTCAACACCGCGCCTTTTGATGTTATGATGTTGCCGCGCTTTTCATAACGATCGGCAAGGCATATCTGAAACATTCCGTTTTTAACAGCAATTTCCGATAGTTCAGGATTGCGTTCAAGACTTGCTGAAACATCAAAGGCAGCAATGGAAACATACCCGCATTCGGTAATTTCTGCTTTGATTTTGCGTTCGATGGCTAGCCTTTCAACTTCATCAACTTCGATTTTACTGATGTGGGTATACACACCCTCAGTCACCCAAATGAAATCTCTGTTTTGTGCTAACACCTGCTTGATTTTTTTAAGCGGCACATATGGCAGTTTTTCTTTTAATTGCTGATATGACTGGCTTTGCGCAGAATCAAAACAACTTAACACTGCGGATTCAATTGATTCTTGTCTTGTTACACTAAAATATTTTTTTGTGTAGAATAACGAAGGGACCAAAGAAGATAATACTACCATGAACAACTCAACGGAAAAAATATGTATCTGTTGAAGATATTCAGCATGTATTTTATAAAACTCATTATAGAAAAATAATCCATTACCTTCAGAGATAACATCGTCAATCAGCGCTTTGAGACCTTTCTTGCCACTTGATGGAACGACAAATACTTTTTTACCGTGATGGGTTCCTATTTCGTACAACAATGAAGATATCTCTATTTCTGACGTTAGACTCTCGCTTGTATAAGTAAGATAGAAATTTTTCAGCTTGTTAATATCGATGAGGGAATCAGGTCTTATGCCGTTTGGGAAATGCCTTTCCAAGATGTTTGTAATGGCAGTTTTGGTTTTTTCGCAGACAACTATTTTCTGTGTCTGCGAAAGCTTTTGTTGATTTTTCCGATGCGATACAGAAAAGTCTTTCTGAACATACATAATGATTACATTGTTTAATGACACACCACAATGACTACAAAGATTGCCTATAATCGTAACAATGATCTGAGGGTTATAGTTGGTATATATCCATTTGCCGTTTGACAATTGGGCACAAGCTAAGAAGCGGATTCTTTCTGACATAAAGAATGGCTTGCTTCCATACACAGGTCGCCTAACAAGTTCAGCAAGCCGGGGATTCTTTTTTGATATGAACCATTCGGTAATCGAAACCAACAGTCGCGACCAATTTTGCTTAGTTGGTATGACAACATGCCCGTTTATCGTGCAAGTCACAGGGCGAGACATGGCACATAATTCAGGGCTAGAAAAATCTACACGTGAAAGAGCTACGTTTGTCTCTTTGTTTGAAGTATTGTATGTTAAGGTCATATCTTGCAATATAAACTTTCTACCTCAATTGATGTTTTAATTTTGCCTGATGAAACGGCGTGAATATTACAACTTCTTGAAAAGATTGCAAGAATAAAATGGCTGATTGTGCGTAAACAATGACGCATGGATTGTCTTAATTCCTTTTTTTGTGAAGCTATACTTACAAAAACCGGATGTTCTTCCAGCGGGAACATGATGTCATTCAAATTTGTCAATCGCGGCATGACTTTCCTCCTGATGTGCTATTTTAACTTGACTGTATTCTTCAGTATCTGTTATTTCAACTGCCAGGCGACAACAGTACGTCGCATTATTTTGACTCCACAGCCTTTTTTCACAATTTGCACTGATAAACGTTCATAAAATATCGAAGGAGGGACAGGCAGTAATGGCCCATGAGAAGAAATTACAGTCGAAGTTGATCCGGCTGGGTCAGATCCTCCGGATTTTCATGGAGAAGGAGCAGGTTGCCAGCAGCTGGCTTGCCGATTATTTCCGGACGACGCCCCGGACGATCCAGCGCGACCTGCTGCTTTTGAAGGAATCCGGCTTTCCCCTGCACGAGGAAAAGAAGGGCACGTACCGCCTGAGCCGCGATCTGGTGAAAAATCTGGAGGTCTTTGACGACACGGAGCTGGCGCTCATGGTAGCCATGAAAAATATCGTTGGTCAGCTGGGGCAGCCCTTCCAAAAGGCGGCGGATGATGTTCTGGACCGCTTGTATGACAACGTGGCCTCGATGCCGGTGTTCGTGAAGATTGACGACGCCATTCCCATGGATACTTCTTTCATCAACCGGATGGTGAAGGCGATCCGGGAGAAAAGGCAGGTCGGTTTCCAGTACGGAGGCAACAAGGGGGCGCATGCCGTCCAGATGGACCCTTACCGTGTCGTTTATTACATCGGTTTCTGGTACCTGATCGGCAATGAGCCGGCAACGGGCATCCTCAAACGTTACGCCCTGGACAGGATCAGGGATTTGAAGCTGTTGAAATCAGGTTTCAAATCCATCCCGGAAGATCTGGACTCTGTCCTCAAGGGAAGCGCCAATATCTGGTTTTCCGGAGAGCCGAATCTGGAAGTCATAGTGCTGATCGACAACAAGGTCAGCCATTATTTCAAACGGCGCAAGATGTTTCCGACGCAGGAGATCAAGGAAGAAAAGCCGGACGGCTCGCTGTTGGTCACCTTCCGCGTGGGCCATTACGAGGCCATCCGCGACATCCTGAAGTCCTGGATACCGCATATTACGATTCTGTCACCGGAAGCATTCCGCAAAAACCTGCTTGCGGAAGTGAAAGACTGGGTAACAAGGCAGGAAGCGTGAAATTCTTTCGTCTGAAGCAGGTTATAAAGATATGGTGGTTTCCTGCGAAAGATTAAATTGGCAATTCAGCGAATGATTGGCAATAGATCGTAGATTTTTAAATCTTTAATTGCTTTAGCCATGTTGGTGAAGTCGCTGTCTTGATGAAGGAGAGCTAAATCATTTTCTATCGCGGTTTG